>Ga0181559_10002042_pt1 | contig 19948 bp, 12 predicted proteins | sample 011ome_21_FD_133752 | JGI IMG/M metagenome (GOLD analysis project Ga0181559, IMG submission 133752) | Coastal salt marsh microbial communities from the Groves Creek Marsh, Skidaway Island, Georgia - 011508AT metaG (megahit assembly) | ecosystem: Environmental > Aquatic > Marine > Intertidal...
ACGTAGAACAAGTGCAGGGGTGGGAAATATCCAGTGAGTTAAATGGGAACAACGAGAAAAGGCTCATCAAGGTGAGTACTAATCATATTCATATTAATTCGAAAACTGACAACATGTTAAGTGGAGCGACTCTGACATATTAACTTGGATATGAACGAACCACGATGTGCACGCTTCATAAGAAAACGCAAGTATTCACTTGATGAGTAGAAAGAATTCTCGATTGAACATGGACATGTATCTAGAGCTTATGCTATCTCGTTGTAAAGGAAATAAGGAGTGAATGAGTCGCATTCAGACGAAACCCCTGCAATCCTCTGAGCGCATACAAAGCGCTGACATGTGCATCGAACTCGATGAGCCCCGTTCTCGGTTTGTTTTCACTCAGCGTAGCACAAGTGAAACCCGGGAACTGTTGAAACAATAGTTGGAGCATTTGCGGCGTAGTTGCATCTGTGAAATAAATATGAGTCAAGTTTCTACGACGCACTAGGACATGGTGGCGAACTATTGAACCTCTTACCTGGTAAACCTTGAACCAAGAGAAAATTGCTCGAAATTTCATTCTGTTCACCGGAATCCTCCAGTCGCGTTGAGAATGTGTTCCTTCTTGAAGCATACTCTCTTTCTTGATTTTCTACTTTTCTTTTTAAACGTACACCTGGATCGCGCTTCTCGTAGCTCCCTTCCCGTTTGCAGATGACATCCGAAGTCGCCCTAGCGAAACAAATACTCTAGATGCGCGGTCAGTTAATCTATAAATGTATATGTACATCAATGAGAGCGCCGTACCATCGGCTTATTATAAAATACAAAGCCTTGCAGAGCAACCAGTGCCCTTTCTGCATCTGCAGCACTATCAAATACAATCCAAGCCTGGCCACGAAGTTTGTAAGTCTTGGCTGCAACGATGTCAACAATTTTTCCAAACGTGGAAAACACTGAATACAATGCCGTGTAAAGCTCTATACGAAACGAGTCAGTGAGAGTAAAGTTGTACGCAAAGACGGTCTCAAATTTTCAAATTCAACTTAATTAAAAATGGACAGTCCGACACCTACCTTTACTCGAAACTTTCTCGTTTAAATTGTTAACATACAATGTATGAACATTCGCACGAGTTGACTCCATGCGATCAATTACGCAGTTCCGTCTCGCGCCGCTTCCCGTACTTCGCACACGCTGTCGACAGTAGTTCTTCGACTACTCCGGTGGCGATTATCACGAGATGATGAGATGCTTTTTGCCTCGCGGTCTAACTATAACCCCCCCCGTCCCCACCTCAGCATTTACGCGTTTTCCACCTACATCTATTTAATTGAAGCTATACGTGTAGTCATTTTTTACGCCACAAGGTAAATATAAATATATCATATCTATATTAATATTCAATATTGAATCAATATAGTAATATATATATGTCGGTTATCACGCATCTTGGACACTTGAGTGACAGGTTATAGTCACGCATTATACACTGTTGTTACTATGCATGCATAATTGGTATCATGGAACGAAAAACTTCCGCCGCCGCTCTACCTCTTTCGTTTCTGCACGAAAACGCGAAACGTGCGAGCCAAACGCAAGGTATACAGAGGGGTAATACTGATGCAGTTGCAGTAAAACTCAAGTTGCAATGTTACCCCTTCGCATCACTGGTACAATTAATGCACCGCGTTCGACGGACGCAGTTGTGTTTACAAACAAAAAAATATTTTACCCCGCTGGGGGCACACTCTCTTGCTTTGATGCGCGCACGTCAACACACACTACAGTGCTGTCAACGTCGTCTAGTACCTACAAGTCTATAGATATATACGAAAAAGCGAACGTCTTCGCCGCAATAGATACCGAGCAAAACCTACTAGTTTACAATTTTTCTGGGCAACTACTGTGCAGAAAAAAGTTTGCGCCCACGGCATTACTTGTTAGGTTTATTGACAGAGATGGCGGAAATGCTATACCCAACATCCTAGTTTTATTTAAAAACGAATTTATGATATGGAGATTAAACGGATATCTGCCGGGCGCGTCACTTTCAGTTGTGTTCAAAAGTAAGCTACAAGACGGCCTTGTCATCAAAAGTATTGCCAAACATGTTACACAAAGAGGGGATTTCGTTCTTGGTGACGCTCTTATGTGCCGAATATATTTTGTTTCAACTTGCGGTGAGTATAACAGTGTTATACTTGACGGCCACAAGTCAAATGTTGTCGCTGTATCGTTTCGTGAAACAGATGAGAGCAGAATTATTAGTGTTTCGTGTACAGGATATGTGATTGAGTGGAGTGTTAAAGACGATTGCGAAAATAGGGTAATCTGCAAGTTACAACTAGCTAATATATCCAAAATTTCATGTGCCAGCTTTAACAAATCTGGATCTCAACTCGCTATTTTATCCATGGGAAAAGTTCACATCTATTCAACTAAGGGCTTTACAATATTGGATAGTCACATTGTAGGAGAGAACATAAAGAGAATTGAGTTCGATGAGACCGGCGAATATCTGGCGCTTATCGGCGATAGACGTCTAGCGGTCATTGACTCGCTCAAACAAAGTGTCTTGCTTAACATGGAGACTGATACCAGTTCAGCTAATTGTGCAGCGCTGAGTGACGACGGAAGTGTTTTAGTAACTGGAGCCGAAACTGGACAAGTTAAAATATGGGATGTACGGTCTTTTACGTGCACCGCTACATTTAATGATCACACACGCCCGGTTTCGTGCGTTGAGTTTTTATCATCCCAAAAAGGGCTCATATCCGCGAGTCACGATGGCACAATTCGGGCATACGATGTACTCCGATATAGAAATTTTCGGATTTTCACCGCTGTATTCGAAAACCGATTCAACTCCGTCGCAGTCGACGACAGCGGCGAATTAGTTTGCGCAAGTGCGACAGATTCTTGCCAGATATTGCTCTGGTCATTCAAAACAGGCCACCTGCTAGAAACGCTCGCTGGCCACGGTGCATATATTTCGGACCTTTACTTTTGCACTGATTCGCTGATTGTGTCAGGGTCTTGGGATAAGACGGTGCGTTTATGGGATGTGGAAAAAAGTAATAATGCCGCCCACGTTCTCCAACACGAAGCGGATGTACTCGCCGTTTCAGTTCGCGATGATAAAAAGCAAATAGCTGTTTCGGTGATGGGACAAAAATTGTTCTTCTGGGCAGTTGACGTGCAACAGCTTTCAGGAACGATTGAATACGGTCGAGATTTGAAAGTGGGTAAAAGAAGTTTAAGGAATATCGATGATAATTTCGTATCAATCAAGTACAATGACTCGGGATCTTTACTTTTTGGAAGCACTCTGACTGGAACTGTGTGCGTATATGACTGTCAGGGACTTGCACTACTCACTCGTCTCGATCTTCCAACGTGTGTATGCTCTCAGGCTGTAAGCACTTGCAGTAGAAAACTTGCATACAGTAAACTTGCGGACATTTGGAGTGTGACTAGTGATAGTGGTGTCCACATTTTCAAAAGCGATTCACATACTGAAAAGTGCGTTTCAGAAAGTCTTGATGAGGAGACACAGCTATCAAACGTTCTATCTGCCTTACGCCAACAGAACTACGAAGAAGCTTTAAAACAAGCTTTTGATCTGGGACACAATCTCAGCATTCCTAGAGCAGTGCTGCACAGTATTCCTAGTAATCAGAACTTGTTGCGTCTGCGTGGAATTTCTGGCCCTCAGCTTTGTCGGCATTTACTTCAGCTTTGCGTTGACCTTGTTGCAAATTCATCGCACCTCGAACACGTTCTCGAAATCATCCTAAATGTGCTCAACACTTTTATTCCTAATAGTACTTTGGACTTGTTACTTCTGAAAAAAATTCTTCAATCGTTGGGGAAGACACAAATGAACCTTGGTTATACGGCTCAAAACAATCTGAGCACTGTAACGTTCATATGCTCAGTGTAAGGACAACTAAGCGCACCATAAATGCGTATTGTAATAGAATGAACGATTGAGATATTATCTTGTCGTCTCATTAGAGACCTGTTTTGCTGGAACTAAACACCCCCGAGTGCTTGCATCTTTAATTAAGTTCTTCCAAAAAGGGACCTTCGATACTGCCGCACTGTTACAAACAACCCATAACGAAAATCGTGCTCTGGTAAGTGCGACATTCAGCCGTCGTGTATCTGCTAAAAATCCGATATCGACCATAGACGTTCTTACACATGATAATATGATGATATCACTCTCTTGTCCCTGAAATGCGTCCACTGTGCTAACATCGACAAAAGTAGAAATTCCATTTTCCTGCAACTTGCCTTGCAAAAGCCGACACTGCGCCTTGTATGCACTCAGTACGACTATTTTACGTTTTTCGTTACATAGATTCAGTTTTAAGTATCGCAGAATCAATCGTATGATGAATGAAACCTCTGTCTGATTGTAACAGGAAAAGTTTGAAGAACGTTGCTCCATCCCATGCTTGATATCAAATACTGCATAAGGCTTGAATGGCCAATATCTGTGATGAATAGACTGTCTATTAGTTTCGACTACCGCGGCATCAACAAGCCTGTCGCCATAAAATGCAGCAGAAGGGTATGCTCTGATTTCGGAATGCATTCTGAATTGAACTGAAAGAAAGTTTACTTGGATTCCAGCAAAAACAAGACGCTCGAATAACGATCGGTCAAAATGTGCATCTTTTGCTACTTTTGACTTGACTGTGGCTGGAAGCTGGAGTGGATCCCCCACTAGCACGCAGTGAGTTTGATTGTATGACAATGGTATCAGCGTTGTGAGTTCATTCGCTTGGCAAGCCTCATCTACTATAATGGTTTTAAACGGCTTAGATGCTGAGAATGCACGCCGTGCGTTGACTGATGAGAGTGTGCAGCACACTATTTCCGCTTCATCTATGAATGACATTGTGATGTCATCAATAATTCTTTGACGGCGACGCCAGTCAAGTGTCCCTGAAATACTTTTCGCGTGCAGGCCCCGTAGCCTCTCCAGACGAGCAAGGTCACCTAACGCGCGATCACGTACTTCGTACAAATCAAAAATAGCTGAATTGTGAGAGTTAGATTTGAGCATATCTTTGATTCTTTCTTCCGTTGCTGCAACTGTTTGGTATTGGCGCGAGTACCAAGCACTCCATTCTGCTGTTGACATGTTCATAAGAGCCTGGACACGGGGCTCAACAGAGAACATCTTTGCAGTCGCAGTTAAGCAGGCATCGCCAGAGGATAAACGGATAATATCTGGCACATAATGAGAACCATCCATTTGGGAAAATCCAGATTCCACTAATCGCTGTATAATGTTATCGACTCCCGCATTGCTAGGGGCGCATATTAAAATTCTTGGTTTCGGTTCATGTACCTCTAGCATCCCCTGGTTGCTACGTTTTCTCTTCTGAGACGCATCCCGTTCAAGTTGTATTATTTCATCTAGCCCTTGAAAGTATTGCTGGAAGTAGATTAGGTGAAGAACATTTGTTAAGGTAACCTGAGGAGAAATTAATTTCCCAATACTCAATGAATGAAACAAACGCACGATGACTTTAGTTTTTCCTGTTCCTGGGGGTCCCTGAATAAGAGTGAAATAGTTCGAAAGCTCGGTACGCGCTTTATTTTTAAAAGGTTGACAAAATATGGAAGATAAACAGCATGTGAGTGCACCAAACTGTGGTGGATTCAATGTCTCTTTGAGCGTCACAAGAAGTTTAGTGCCTGCAAGACCTACGCGGGTGAGCACCTCGCTCGACGACACAACAATTTTGCAATTGATAGGTAAAATTAGTTGCTTGCGAAAATTCTAGAATCTGTTAAAACAGAAGCCGAAAAGGTCATGTATAAGTTACTCTCACCTTTGACGCAGCCATGAGAGTAGAGAGTGCATCTCTACAGCGCAAATGAGATGATAGTCGACATGTAGGGATGATCCAAAGCGTAGTGCTCGTGACCAGCCGATCGACGTCGTCCGTGTATCTTGAAGGAATTTCAGAAGCCACTTGCGTTGAGCTCACAAAACGGACTTCAAACTTGGTACAGCAGGGATGAATGTGTGTAACGATTGCGGTTAAATGAGAATGATTGATAGCTGAGTATGATGCACTTGCGACTTTACTCCGGCTCAACACAACCAATGTGCCTTCGAACAGTGAGAGGGGCGAACCCGCGACAAGTTCTAAAAGCCTGCCGTGGTTTTCAGTCCAAGTCCGTTGCACACGGACATTGTACTGATTATCATCAACTATAAAGCGACAGCGGTAATGATTTGTAAATCTATTCAGCATAATGTACTCACCGACGGAAGATGCATAAGTAGATATCAGGTCACTCCTAGCTTCCTCTAACAACAGCTGGTAGAATTTCACGATGTACTGTTCAATGCTCTCAAAGCAAACGGGGAGCTCTTCATGATTCTCTGCGCTCCGAGTGAACAAAACTTGACTCTCAAATGATTTGAGCAGCAGAGGCATTTGCGTAGATTCGACTGCTTGGAACATCTGTGTCGTTTAATCCCCTTCAAAGCTTTAAGGCAAGTGAGGGTAAGAAAGCTTGTCAACGCCGTCCGAACGTAGCGACGCGCAATACTAAGCGTTTAAATATGCTGAAATATAACATATTTTCGGTTTCGAAGCCGCGCGATGTTAGACTCGGAAAATATCCGTCGCAGTGTCTCGTAACGCATATTAAATGCGCGTCAGAAGTGGCGTGTAGCGATTGAAGCTACACCCGGCGTATTCACTGAGCCATAGTCAAAGTCGCGAACTGAACCTGTTGACGTTGAGTACGATACTTTTAGTGACAGAATCGACACATTCGATGAATCCGACAGGTTTCAAGGAACAGAAACTTTCTTACAAAGTATGTCAAAATCAAGACGGCCACTAGGCAAGTACTGGAGGCAGCGTTACGACTTGTTCTTAGACTGGGAGAATGGTATGATACTGGATAATGAAGCTTGGTATTCAACAACTCCAAGAGCAATTGCCGAGCATCAGGCGAAAGCGTGTTTCGCGCAAGTGGGCCGTGAAAACATAGTCAAAGAGCGAGTTGTTCTAGATGCATTTTGTGGTGTTGGTGGCAATTCAATCGCCTTCGCCAAGGCTGGATACAAAGTAATTGGGTGTGATATTGATAGTGAAAAGTTGAAGATGGTAAGTCAAGTGTTTTTACATACATCATTAAGACGACTTGAATTCATATCCGATCACTCTGTAGGCAACAGAAAATGCTCAGTCTGCTGGAGTCCTAGAAATCGATTTTGTTTGCTGCAACTTCATTGACATCTTGAGTACAACTCGTGTTGACATCATATTTTTATCACCTCCTTGGGGAGGACCAAATTACACCACCTCAGATTTATTTACGTTATCAGAGTCACAAATTGGTAGCATAAGTTCAACTGAGTTGATCAACAGAGCACTATCTATGTCACGCAATGTAGTATGCTTTCTTCCTCGAAATACAGATTACGTAGATTTATTAAATTACACTACACAATCATTCAAGGTAGGTTTGTATGTTTCTTGGAGAATTTGATAACAATCATACATGAAACCAGGTTGAACTACACGCTTATCGCGACTGCACGAAGGCCGTGACACTTTACTTCGGCAATCAAATTTAGGTACTGGTTGCTTGGTCTGGCGTAGTATCGAACAAAATTTCGACTCCAAACATGCTTTCAAGCTCAGTTTTTAAACGCGCGTGTAGGTTATGCCCATCGCGTGTGTTAGTCCAGCAACCTGCGTGCAAGTTATAACGCAGTGGTCCACTCACTGGAGAGGCTAGCCAGAGTTGCTTATTTGGTCCCTGCTTATTGATTACGAATACCCCTTTCAATCCGCAATCAATAGTCAAAACTCCCGATTCAAAAGACAAATCAACATCAAAACCGTGCTTATCCGCCCAATCATCTACACAGCAGCTGACGTAATTCAATGCGGCGCTAGACTGTAAGTCAAAATCGCAGTCGCTGAGTGTTGCGAACACTCTGTGTTGCGCGAACATCCTGAGCCTTTCGTGCAAGATATTTTCATAATTCAGACGGCCAAATTTCAACGTACAAAAGTGCGATCGTCTTAAAGCAGCACTGCAGCTGATAGACGAAGACAGTGCTGCCCGTACGCTGCCCGCTCTCTTGAGTAGAGCGCTCGCAATACACCTCATAATGGGCTCTCAACAATACAAGCACACATCGCACAGAAGTTCAGCTTGTGAAATTCTCAACCGCACAGCTCGAACTTAAACGGTGACAAACGTCACTTGTAACAAGAAGTGCGAAGTACACAGCTAGAGCAACGTCCAACTGAAGTAGAGCGTCAAACATCGTTTCTGTCTGACTCGTCGAAACAAGCTGTTTCAGGTAATTTTCTTTTTCAGGGCGAACAGGTCGAAATTAGAATAGACCCATTGCACTAAGGTTTTCCTATCATTTTACGTATTTAAGTTGACCAATCATGACTCGTCGATCTCGGAGGGACTCCTCTGAAGGTGCGATATATAAATCTTTCCGTTTGGGGCGACCTCGAATTTCGCTAAATTTTGGCGCAAAGGGTAATAGGTGAAACATGTAACTATATACGCAAAAGTTGAAGGTTCCTTAGTGCAATGGGTCTATTGCAATGGTAAATTAAATATTGACTGGGTGCCATGCGAACTCGGTTGTCATCTGCTATAGTATTAGGGGCTAGCAGCTAGCAGCTGCTACGAGGATTCGCGCGAGGCGAGAAGATCGTATATTACGCACATTTAGCTGATAAATGAAACTGGTCTCTTGATTAACACGCCATTCGGACTGTTGAATCAGTCAGGCCTAAAAACCTCGACGGGGGATCGAGCGCAGCACCGCCGAAGTCTACGCACTCCCGACGCGCACCGCGTACACAACGTTTATCTCGAACGTAATTCGTGTGTAGGCCTATCGTCTTTGAACACGCCTTGTCTCAAATTCTAAGTCAAAAAATGGTGAGTCAAGTGGCGTAACGCTCACGCGCCCGACGGCTTAATAAAATTTCGGTAGCACGCGTTCGTTCGTCTCAGGCCGACATCATTTCAAAAGACTAACCGATGCTCGCTTGATTTGATTCAATAGGACGAAATCAAACTGTAAGTATTTCGATTCAGATGTGCTTAAAAGCGCACCAGCGCTATCGGCTACACGGTTCAAAATACTCAAAGCCCTAATCTGACTTGGTTTTTTTTCACAGAGCTATCGTCATGAAAGTTATCGGCCGCACAGGCTCTCGTGGACAGGTAAACTACGCTCTCATCCTATTCACAGTTCGCAGAAATTATTCATGTATCCAGGTCACCCAAGTTAGAGTGAAGTTCTTGGACGACCAGAACCGACAGATCATGAGAAACGTGAAGGGACCTGTGAGAGAAGGTAAACATGAACTGAACGTTATTTTTTCGATGACTAATCTAATTCAAGGCGATATTCTCACGTTGATGGAATCAGAGCGTGAAGCGAGACGTTTGCGGTAAGAAAAGGAAGATTGGATAGCGCTGAGATGTGGCAAGGTGAACACGTACGCTGTCGAGTCTCGAGCGGCAGACTTGCGTTACAGAGACATGTTTGATCTCTAGGTAGCTTATTACCAGCTTAGGTCGTTGTAATCGAGTTCTGTTCATATCCAATATGAAGTCTAATCTTTCACAAACACGATGTCGTCATCAACGATCCGAGATCTAACCCACCACATCTCAAAGTATCAACTACCTGAATAGTTCGTTGACAAACTTCTTGAAATTTTTTAGCTTCAGATGTTGTACATATGGTAAAGCTTGATCCAATGACGCCAGCTCGACCGGCTCGACCAGCTCTATGCAAATGCGTCTTGTGATGAATAGGGCAGTCATAGGAAATAACTGCTGAAACACTATCAATATGCAGGCCACGCGTTGCTGCATCTGAAGCTATCAAAATACCAGTTTTTGATTTCTGGAAGTTCCGGAGTACACAGGCTCTTCGACTCTGAGATAGTCGACTGCTAAATTCATAGACAATCACGTCACTTTCTTTGCTAAGTGCACATGATAAAGTTTCGGCGCGCGTAGAAGATGCACAAAATACTAAAACTTTTTTAGTTGAGAAGCAGTTTAAAATCGAAAGTAGTTTTGTAAATTTCTCTGAGAAATCACTAAGGACGAGAAATTCTGATAAAGTACTTGGCAATGAATGTGGAAGGCTATGATCATGAACATTTATTAGTTCAGGCGCATACACATGCAGTCTTCGGAGTTCGTCCATGACCAAAGTTGCAGAACACAATAAAATTTGGAGCTTAGGTTGCTTTCTCTGCCCAAACAGTACAAGACGCTGCTTGAAAGGAGTTTGTTTGTTTAACTGATTTAGCAGTTGCGACCAATTTTGATATACCTGTTGAAGCATTCTGTCAGACTCATCCACCACAGCAAATTTCAGCACTTGAAGCGAGAAGAAACACTGTAGTGAAGCTAGTGCACCCGGCGCAGATACCAATATCTGCGAAACTTTCTGCTTAAAACCAAAACGTCTAGAAAATGCAAACCCAGTTACAGCTGTTCGCGCTTTTCTCCCCCTCCGCAGTAAAGTAAATGAATCACGCCACTGTTGTTGGTTGCTTAGGCCGTGCTGCATCAAACTAATTTTTACACTCACTGCTCTGCAGAACGAATCTGCCACCGCGCACACCTGTACCGCCAGCTCCGAACTAGGTACCAGTACGATCACTGCAGGAGAATCCGCAATCAAACGTTTTGATAGTATGTGTAAAAGTGGCAGTATGTATGCCAAAGTTTTCCCACTGCCTGTTGGAGCTGTTATACACACATCCCGTTCAAACCCGTGCAAAGAATATGCGCGCTTTAAAACACATGCTTGCACCTTAAAGAGTGAGTTTGATCCACGTGTAGCGAGAGCTCGTGCGAGTCTAAGTTCAAGTGTGTGGTGACCTACTCTCCTACCGAACACCCCTGTCACACTGGGCGCCCCTTCTTCTGTTTCAAGGCGTTCGCTGCAGTTTAACATGCGATTTATGCTATAATAAAGTAAAAGATCTGGCTTAAGTCCGACGCTACCAAGCCTCAGTAGCCCTCTGACCGGATTCCGTTAATTAACGTGGCTGTTCCAAAACAGTTGTAGCCGCCAGTGAAACCATCCAGCCGTCCACAGCAGAGAATTTTACACCCGAGCATATATCTGCAATACTGTCAACTAAGTATACAACACTGTCAACTTCAGTTGACTGTCTGAGTGCGTTGTACACGTTTTAATAAATACAAACGTTGTTGGATATGTCACGTTCGGATTAGTATACGGACGAATTGTGTGGTTCGCATTACAAGGTGTTCTTGTGTGTAACGTATGCGTTTTCTACACATGGTGTTACCATTTATGTCTATAGAGTATATTGGTTGAAATTACTCTTAGGGTTTCCCATATTTAACTGCCTACAAACTCCTCGCACGACATAACTCGCACGCAACCGCGATCGACGCAATGTTTTGACGTGCACACAAACGTATTAACATTGTTACACGCACCACAAAAGTTTCGATGCAAATCGACAACGTTTAACGTCATTGGTGTGCTCGAATGCACCGCATCCCCTCGATGAGTTTGTAGGCACTTTGTTTACATCCTCATACCGCGCCGCACGCTTTGCACATTCCTATTGTAAAATAACTTCTAACTGTACTTTATTCATTCTTTTGTACTTTTCAGCCGGTCTCGTCGTCTTTTTCTGCGAGTCGCTTGGTAATTCTTACGCAATTGCGTTTTAGATTTTGGTCGCGTGGCGAAACGATTCATGCCATTTTGTTAATCTATTTGGCACTCGATCAGCGGCTATTCAGGGCGATTATTGCACCGTATTGGTTTGGTTTACTTAGAATAGTATTGTACACACATGCAGACGCGCAATTCAGGTCGCCAGGCGTCTAGCGTGCCGACCGTTGGCGACGCCGAAACAACAAATGTAGGCACTGCTGCGTCGGATGGCCCGAGACAGTCAAAACGTCGCCGATTAAGCGGTGCAGCCGTGGAGTATAAGATTCAGAAGGAGAAGACACCGAGGAAATCGAGTCAAGGTTACTTGACAATGGAGGCGGCCGCGGCTAAACACGGCTACGCTTCTAAAACGCCTCGACAAGATATGGTGCGAAAACTCCGACAACAGGCGCTCCGGCTGGAGAAAATTAACGAAGCTGCAGCGGCTGAATCATTACGTGATTTGATCAACAGCCAAGACGAGATTCACGATGTTGATGTGGATCGATCTTCTGGTGCTGCTGATGGTCAATCTCAGGGCACATCGAAAGGGAGATTAGGAAATTGTGGTCGCAAAGCACTCTCAGATGAGGAGCGACAGGCGCAACGCGTGGATAAATTTACGTTTCATGGTTTTAGCGATTTTCAAGCATACGCCAAAATGGTGTCAGAATGCGCTGAAAAAGTGCATGATGCCGATATTGGTTGTAAACTGGGAGTCGCAACCGAGTTGGTTAAAGAAAAGTTGACGCACAACGGGAAACAACTGATGACTCCAAAGCATCTTTGCTCTCTTGCACGCGCTGAGGAAATCACAGAAATTCGCCGTCGTGGTGGCGTTTTATTGACTACCGACGAAGAAAAACATATTGCCGATGAAGTGAGAAAGTCTCGAATGCACTATCTAGCCGTAAGACCGTCTCATGTGCTCAGATTGGCGACCAAGATAGTTCAAACTGATGTGGAACGAGCGCAGCTCATCAACGAATCAGGAATAACTAAGGGTTGGTTTTCTGGTTTTTGTGTACGAAATGGAATCCGAACCGGTAAATCACATGGATTAGATGTTCAACGAGCAAAATGGCTCACGTCCGAAAACGCCATGACGCATTATAATGTTCTAAAGGATGTGCTCCTTGAAAAAGGCGTTGCTGTTCTGAATGATGATTATGAGCCAACCACGGAAGGTTCTTCAGAGCTTATCATGAATCACGCTGGAAGATTAGTTTCTCTGGATGAAACCAGCATTTCGTTGTGTGAATCACCAACCGGGGACAACGAGCAACGGATTTGCTTGGTTTCTGAGCAAGATGATGGAAATATTTTAGTGTCAAAAGGGTTGCCTAGTGGTACGCTTTTGTTCACGCGCTTGGGAAATTGCGATATGTTAGCACCACTTATTGTTTTAAATGGGACCGGCGAATTCCCAGCGGCTTGGTGTCACGAAGGTGTCCGTGGTTACGCCGTGGACTCGAGTGGAGAGTTGGTTCCAACCTTGTGGCGAAGAAATGAAAAGGCGAGCGTCAACTCTGCACTTTTGATCGAGTACGCCCAAAAAAGCTTGCTGCCGGCCCTGTTTGCGAATGGTGTACAACCAGGCGTGCCAGGAGCGGGCGGTGTGCTCGTTTTCGATGGCTGCTCAACGCATGTTTCAAAAGAATTTCTGTCGCTTATGGCTGAAAATAATGTCAGTGTTGTTCTTCGCCCACCGAATACAAGCTCAGTAATGCAAGGAGAAGACACAACAGTGTTCAGGTACTTTAAATTTGTTTTTTCTTTTTCATTCTGGGTTTTGTTCTCACTTTTCATTGCACGTCACAGAACTTTCAAAAGCAAACTACGCGTGGCTGTTCAAGACTTACTCACCGAGAGACAAGACACATCACATCAGCATTCATATGTACAATTGACTATGGGAGACTTTGGGGAGTGTATAGCGAGAGCATTTGCAAGCATAGATATGAAAGGACTGATTGAAAGTGCTTGGAGCAACGATGGAGTGATTCCATTCGATCGTCGCATCGCGTACGAGTTGCTTCAACAGGAACAGCAGTTGAAGGAAATTGAGACTCAGCGGGTTTTTCACGAGCCTTTGAGAGCGCAGCGCAGCGATTTGCCCGCCTTGAAAGTGAACGATGTGAACGCATCCTTTTTACTCCCGAATTCGACTCAAAAGTCTAGAAAATCGTTAGAGAAGGTGATGTCACATTTCAAGTGCTTAGACGCCGCAAAAGAAGAACTGGACAAGATGATTGAGGAACAAAGTACTCGCACTGAACAACTATTGCAACTTCTACAGTCGACGATGGACGGGGTCCAGCATATAAAAGATGCGTACGTCGAGTTTTTGAATGCGAATGCACCAGTGCCTCGTCCGGCCGACTTATGGGCCCTGAAAGGCGGAGCCAATGGCGCAGACGCGCTGGAACTTCTGGAACGGAGCGAAGAAGCGGCAGCTGCGCGTGCTCAAGGTCAAGGACAGCGTGGGCGCCCGGTCGCGAACTTAGACGAGCGTGTTGCAGCAGCCCACGATGCGTTTAACGAGATCCTGAACGATCTTCGTCGTCACAAACAGCTTGAACGATTGAACCGTGACCAACTCGTAACGTGTTTCCTCCACATCTTTGAGCGACCACCACATGCAGGGATGAAGAAGAACGCGATGGTGGAAGCACTCGAACCAGAGTTTGCAAGGAACTATCCAGAGTACATTTGCGAAAACGAAAGTGAGTCTGAAGATGTCGTCGAAACCCAAGATGAAGAGGATGACGTTGACGACGGGCGTGAAATTGATCTCAATTTACTCTTCCCGTCTTCGCGTGTACAACCAATCCAAGAGCCAACTCCTTGATGTGTAAATGAAAGAATATGATATAGACTTGTAATTAATGTATGATATTTGCTATACTAATGACATCTTGCGTCGCCACCACGTCGCCTGAAGTGGTGGTGCGAGCGCATCACAAGTGCATACAAACTCATTCTCCCAATCGCCGTCGACGCGCGAGAACGCGGGCGATCGCGCTAAAAATCACCACATGGGCTTAAAAAAACTTCTCGCTGACTTCTATGCTTTTAAATGTTGATAATTCGCGTTGCGTCGTGATATCTGAAAAGTGCATACAAAGTGTGCATAAGAGTAATTCCGCCCAATATACTTATGTATAATTATAGTATAATGCGATATTCATATTATAGGAGTAGAAGGCCCAATGCGTATCTGTATTGTCTAACAGACGTCGCTAATATAAGTTTTTATTTCTACTAGTACTAATAATCCATATGGTGGGTATATATTTTTTGTACCCAGTTGGTTTATAAATATACTTTCTAGAAATCGCTTGAATATTGCCGGTAGCCGATTTGCAGGTCGAAGTTAAAGTTGTTCGAAAAGAGCTAAACTCGACTGGCCTCTCTGGGCTGATGGGCAAGGTGCTGCTGTCGACTTGCACGGCCATCGTAACGACAGCCGTCGATGATGCACTCGCAAAGGGAGGACGAGGATGCGGACCAACCACGTTCAACCGCTGCAGTTCGGAAAGATAACGTTCTCTTAACAGATGTCTTTGACGTAAGGGCGTCACGACTCGAGCAACTAGATTTTACGTGGGTATGTAGTCAAAATTATTCAAGGCCAGACGCCCTCGAACACGCAAATGACGCTGATCATAAGTACGGCACTGATCCGGCTGATGCGCCGTCTCTAAATGCTCTGCTAGAGTACGCTGACGAAGATATTCTGAGTGCATTCAAAATCAGCGCTGAAACGTGGTTCAGAAAGCAAACTCGTCTGGGTACAAAAATTAACTATTATCAACAAAAATGTGACTTAATTGCACAAAATTTGGAAGGTTATTCTCGGACATTTTGCGCAGTCTTAAACTCAATTCATTCGACACATAGCACTAGTGAGGATTTTGACGAAGCGCGTTGTACTATCGGTACTTTCAAGTTGGAAGCGCACAGGTTTATAGATTTACTTCTTAGTCGCAACTGTAGTCATGGTTTGGATTCAGAACTATTACTGGCGGAAAAACATGTTACTTCGTTCAAGCACTTGGTTGAACTCATAGGTTTTCGATTTGCACGCTGTTCAAATACGCCAATATCCAGAACAGTGAGCCAGCTAGTATATGCTTCGTTATTGAGAGTCATAGTTACGGGACACTTCGATTTGAATTCGTTATACCCGTATCTAAATCCAAGTGACTCGTGCTGCCATGCACAGATGCGACAATCTGAATCCTTGAAGGATATGAGCACTTCACATTTACTCGAACAGAAAATGGCGTTGCTAAACAACATGAAAGACTATGTTGAGCAGCTACAATTACGAAGTTCACTGGAACGTCTCATGAAGATAGGTTTTGATGTCTGTAGACACTCTTGTATGCGCGCGCTAAGTATCTCGGCTCTCAAAATGAATCTTGATAAAGAACACAAACGCGAACGCGTACATTTTATGCTTCAGCATGTATTCATATTGGGCCCATATATATGCCACGACACTGTCACAACGACTCGCGTGCTTTCATATTTTAATCTTGCCACGATTGCCGGTCAATTGAAGCCAGAAACTATGGAAACTGTATTGGCGACATGTGTTATGCCAGGTCTATGTCTAATCAAACCGAACCCCATGCTGTACCAATCGCTTTGGAAGGTTCTCAGTGGAATGTCATTTGTGAAGCGTACAAAAATATATAAGCACGCATCAGAGATTGTATCAAAGCGTAATGCCCATCTTGCTAACGCGCAACAGGCGGCTGATCGCTCTGTCCAACGTATGCTAAGACGCCTGTCGAAGCAGAACGTGAAAGAACTTGGTCGAAAGCTCGGGAAAATTTCAGCGAGATTTCCCTTCACCACAATAAGTATAGTTTTACAACAAATCCAAGTGTATCCTAATATGATCGACTCAATCGTAGATGCGTGCAAATATTGGAGTTCCATCACTTTCGACATATTAGTGTATAAGATTATATTAAGATTTTCAGAGGGAGCGAGAAAACTAAAAGATGACGGACAGCATGTATCTCTATGGTTCTCTGCGCTCAGTGCATTTTGTGGCTCACTTTACAAAAAGTATCAGAATATCGAACTCAGTGCTTTGTTAGCGTACATCTTGAACACCCTGCAAGATGGTCAGAGTTTGGATCTAATAATTCTGAAAGATCTCATGACAAAGTTAACCGGTACTGAAATTTTAAAAGACATGAGTTTCGCACAGATTATGTCCCCAGCTTTTGGAAAGGCACTCAATGACAAACATCAATCGATGGACGAAAAAGAACGTGTAAAGGGAAGGGTGAGGTTGCGTCGAGCTCTAGAAACAAACAACGATTCTACAAATATCACAACGCCGATGCTTCATGTACTTGTAAATCTTCGGCAGAAGATGGTCTTTGAAATGGAAAGCTCGCAGCTCAAATTCATCAGCCAACTTTACGATGAGTGCCATGCAGTATTTCTGCAGTATGTTTTGTTCTTACAGCAGGCGTACAGCGCGTCCGAGTACGATGAATTATTTCCAGATGTAAGAGAACTGTTGTGTGATTATAAGTTTGAACCAGCTGTTGTCTTCCATATTTACCGGCCGATTCTAAAGCGCATTGAGCATTCCCGCTTAGTGAGCGGAAGTAGTGATGCACAACGCTGGCATGACATTACTTGTGACGTAGAGAAAAGCCTTCCAGCGAGACTATGGCGCATTATATCCCCTGAATTTTACATGATATTCTGGACACTGAGCATAGATGATATTTATGTCCCAATTGAGATATACGAGACAGAAATTAAAAAAACACAACAACAGCTTAATCTTGTCAATTCGAGTGCGCATTTCGGTGGTATGACACCAAAGATCGAGGAACTGAAGAATAGAATGAAGGAACTGTCTGCTGAGTTAAGTAGTCTGCATACAACCGTCAAAACAAACCTGAGTCGTTTTGCCGCTTCTAGACATAAATGGATGAATGGTGGCACAGTACCATTGACTGCTTGCGATATTGTGCAGAGTTGCATATTTCCCAGGATCAGAATATCACGCACGGATGCTATATATGCAGGAAAGTTTATCAAATTCATACACGATGTCGAGACACCAAGGTTCAGTGTTTTGCAGTATCATGATAGGTTATTTAGTGACGTTGCACATGTTATGTATCTGTCCAGTGAGACAGAAAGTAAATGTTTGGGCACGTTCATGTTGGACACGCTACAACAACTCTCACGTTGGAAGTGTAGCGAAATATATGAAAAAGAATGCTGGTGCCTCGGTGAATTCAATAGCTCTCTCAATTCAGCTAGTTGTCAGGCAAATTTCGCGGACTTCATTAAGATTTCATACAAGTGGGAACATAGACTGGTTAAAGGCATTCTCAATAAGCTACGCAGCAACGACTATATGGAGATATATAATACGCTCAACCTATTGATTCTTGTGGTGAGCGAAATTCCAAAAAGTCATCACTTGGGCGTACACGTGTACAAGCAAGTGAAGAGAATCCAAGCTGGCGAGACACGTGGAGATATAAGAACAGTTGCTGTGCGGTACTTATCGCTATTGAACACTGAAAGTCAAAGATGGAACCGAACTGAACTCAAGAAAACTATACGTGCGGGAAATTCATAGGTCGTACAGTGCAAGTCTTACAGAGGATCGAAATAAATAAGCATCTTTTGGCGAAAGTTCCAACTTCGTATGTAGTAAATATTGAGCCCGTTCATACGGTTTGGTTATACACATATCTATTCTTGTCGCGTCGCCAAGCGCGCCGTCAATGCCCGCAAGCGCAGAAAAGCCGTCGATCGCAAAGTACGAAGATGTAAATGTTGTATTTATCTATGAGACACAGTGCATAAGTTATCGCGCCCTGCGTCGTAAGTTATCTTGCGTCCGTCGTCTTTCAGTGCCGCGAGATTCCCAATCCTCGTATTTCGTAAACTCGTAAACAAACAAGGGTGGTCACTCATAAACACGATGTGGGAATGATGTGAACCAAGTCAATATTCAACGATTTATAGAAGTATCAGAGTCATCGTTTAGGTTTTACTACCGAAGCCATCGTGGATTTTCTGACACGAGCGTTTCTCCGACGGGCAGGCCGTGCGTTTTTTTTCTCGCGCGACACGTTCTGCACTTCATCAAAACACGCCATGGAAGGAGTATGGGCAATACGGAGCGTATCCAGATTCTTTCAGCCACATATTATTTGGGAGGTAGGCGCGCCGAGATATTCGGGCTTCATTAGGTATCGTACCTTGCAAAGGTCGGTCACCGTGCACTTCGGACCCCTGGATAATGTGATACGTCTAAGCATACTCGCGAAGAATATGTGCAAACCGTTCCTGTTCACAGTTGAGTCACAGATGTGTTGCTGATACCACTTTGCTGATTATTCGTAAGGTCTATGCGTTGATCTATTTGTGCACCGTTAGTTCGATGGGCATGAGTGCTTTTACATACCATGGAAGCGTTACACAACGAAGAGGTGAACTTAACAAGCCAGTAGCCAGTGTTCAGTTTCTTACAAATGATATTGTTCGAATTCTACAGGCTCTGAAGTTTTGCATCGATTGAAATCGTATTCAAATAGTATTCGAGCTCATACTGTTAGATCCCTGGTACGAATATGCTCTTCAAATGCACACCTACTGATGATTGAGAACACAAGACAAAGAGCGGTGAAGATGTGAGCTTTTCAAGGTCTTTCGCGATTTATCAAAACAAGGTACGTTTTGATAATGTTACCTTGTCATTATTGGAAAAACGTCTGAGTACGCGAATTAGAAGCTTTTTGCGCGCATTTTGTCGCTTCGAACCTGTCCGGAACGTCGAGATCGAAAGTTGTTTCTAGTGTGGAGACGACTGTGAGATTTCACGAGTACATATTTTCGACAGTGAAGCATAAAGTATCAATATTTTATATCTTGTATAATCAAGAGATAGTTTTCAGTTGCGCAGATAAGAATTTCCTGGCATCTGACATACGAAGGATTACCATGCGACCTTTGTGTAGCTGTGCATATCGTGAATGCCACCTTCTCGTTGTGCTGCTCCAGTTCTCACTTCCATAGTAAGCTCACCAGTTGCTAGCAAATCGTGCACCTTCGATAAACTGTTTGCACCGAGATCTTGAAAGCCCTGCTTAACACCATGTGCAAGGTAAGGGATCATGGTTTTCACCGAGCCTTTATCTCGCACTGTAC
>Ga0181559_10002048_pt1 | contig 19919 bp, 11 predicted proteins | sample 011ome_21_FD_133752 | JGI IMG/M metagenome (GOLD analysis project Ga0181559, IMG submission 133752) | Coastal salt marsh microbial communities from the Groves Creek Marsh, Skidaway Island, Georgia - 011508AT metaG (megahit assembly) | ecosystem: Environmental > Aquatic > Marine > Intertidal...
TCTTCTTCCTCTTCTTCTTCTTCTTCTTCTTCTTCCTCTTCTTCTTCCTCCTCTTCTTCTTCCTTCTCCTCTTCCTCTTCTTGAACTTTCTTTTCGTCGCCGGATATAACGTATCCGCACTGACACAACAGTTCGTACACTCTGAGCGCTTTAATCGGTTCGATTTTAAACATCGTTCTCACCTCGGCTCTTTTAATCGGATTGGATTTGCCCCTCTCTTGACTCAACTTCATCAACTGTTGTTTGACCATTAAAAATTGCACCGGCAACATTCGATTCATCACGCACAGCTCCTTCTCTTGTTTACTCAAAAGCTCCACGCCTGGTAACGTGGCTAAATCCAAAGGAATGTACATTCTCTTCTTCGAACCAAATGATAAATAAGAGTTGCCGTGATGGTCCGTTTTTACCGATCTACCACCGGGGGACGGGAAAATCGTATTCGATTTGCCATCTCCTCCCGGTTGCGGTTGCGCCAACGGCAAAGGAGTGAATCCTTTCTTTCTAGAGTGCGGCGACTCGAACGACTTCAATCTGGCAAACTCTTCCATCCGTCGTTTCTTCTCAACGTCGTAGTTCTCACCCTCTTGTAACGTCGTAATCCCGTTTCGTCGATATTCTTTCAACTCGCCAATTCGCGTTCTAATTTTATTCTCCGCGGCTAAACCTTCCAACAACACGTCGTACTCCGATTGCGATAAATATCGCATAAACACTCGCAACGTGCCGTGTAAATCTCTCTCGTACTGCGATCTTTTCTTCTCGAACAGTTGCTGTTTCTTAACGTTCAACAAACCTCTCTCTAAGATGAAATTCTTTCGTCTCTGTCTCTCCGCTAAGCGCTCGTTGTATATTTCAATCATGCGTATTTTTAATTTTCTATCCTCCTCGGTGTCCAACTCTCGAAACTCCATCTCCGCCAACGGTAACTCTGCTTCAATGTCGTACTCCGGATCGAACTCGTTCCTCTTCACGTTATACCCCGTCAACTCGGAGATATTTCCTTCCGCCCGAATCTCTCCAGGTTTGGACATTTGTTGCAACAAGGTCATCTCCACGTCTTGATTCAACGCTCCGTTTTCTTTGTCTCCCGCTCCGTCGATTTCGTTCTCCTCTTTCAGCTTGTTCTTTTGTTTCTGTTTCTTCCTCAACTCGGCTTGGTCTTCCTCGGTTAGTTTCTTATATCCTTTACCGAGCACTTTACTCATATCCGGCAACGGCGCCGCCGGTGACTTCACGTATTCCTCCACGTAGTGTTGTTGACACTGACTCTTTGTTTTCGTCCCGACGTGTTCGCTCACATCCGTCCAGTTCGACAAACCGAATATCTCTACGCCTTCTAACAGCAACAATTCCTCGTCCGCGCCCCAATCTAACGTCAGCAGTGGAAACGACAAGTCATCGATCACGTGATACGGATGTCCCGCTTTGTGCGGGTACGGTTCCACGCCGACGCTGAAACACTCCACGCACAAGTCCACGCCCACGCATTGCGCGCATTTCATTCTCACCACGGACGATATGTCCTTTTGACAGTACGAGCAGTGAAACAGCGCGACTTGCGCGTTCGAAAGATTTTGCGCTTTCGTAATCGCCGTGCCCGTCGCCGTTCGACGTCGTTTGTTGTTGTTGTTGTTGTTGTTGTTGTTGTTGTTGTTGTTGTTGTTGTTGTTGTTGTTCGATTGGTTCAACTTGCTCATTTTTTCGATCCTTTTTTTTTCTCTTCGTCTCTTTCTTTGAATTATTTGTCCCCCACGCGCGCGCACGCTTTTTTATATATAGTATCACTCTTCTTTTCTTTTATCGCTCCTTTTCTCTCTCTCTCTCTCTCTCTCTCGCCCGCCCGCGCGTTGTTCCTCGCTCCGTCTTCCGCGCGGGAACTTCGCGAGAGAAGAAGAAGAGGAAGAAGAGGAAGAAGAGGAAGAAGAGATCGCAAAACAGCGCGCTCTTCCTTCGTGCGTTCTCTCTCTCACTCAGAGAAAAAACAACTTTTGGATTCAAAAAAAAAATGAAGAAGAGAGAGGAAGAAAAAAAGGCGAAAAAGACAAAAAGCCAAAATTATTGAATTGGCCCAAAACGGAAAAAGGAGGTCTTCTCTCTCCCTGGGTCCTTCCTCACTTTAATATATACGCGCGCGCGTCGTCGTCGTAAAAGAAAAAAAAAACTTACTTAATAACGTAACAACTGAAACAATGGAAACTTTAACTTTAAGAGGCGTCCTCGAAGGGTGAGTGATATCGTTCGCGCGTATGAGTTTGCATCCGGTTTACGGATCGATGATTTTTTTTTCCTCCGGCGCCTACCATTTTAGGTTCATCATCATGACCGTGTGCGGGGGAGGAGAGAAGCATTTCTTTTTTATCATTAGGTGGTCTTCTTCTTTTCGCGGTGTGTGTGTGTGTGTGTGTCCAGCGCGCGCGAGTAGAGAAGGCCTCGACGATTGGTCCTGGATTTTGACGTAATTGATTGCCGCCGTTGTTTCTTTAGCGGCGTGTGAACCTCATCGCGTGACTGACATTTCTCTCTTTTTGTTTATCTCATCGTCATCATAAAAACACAGACACGAAGGCTGGGTGACTTCCATCGCCACTCCGCTCGACAACTCCGACATTCTCTTGACCTCGTCCAGAGATAAGTCCGTCATCTTGTGGTCTTTGACCAGAGAAGAGGGCAACTACGGTTACCCGAAGAGACGCTTGCACGGTCACTCGCACTTTGTCCAAGACGTCGTCATCTCCTCGGACGGTCAGTTTGCCTTGTCCGGCTCCTGGGACGGTACCTTGAGATTGTGGGACTTGAACTCTGGCACGACCACCAGACGATTCGTCGGTCACAGCAAAGACGTCTTGTCCGTCGCTTTCTCCGTTGACAACAGACAAATCGTCTCTGGCTCCAGAGATAAGACGATCAAGTTGTGGAACACTTTGGGCGAGTGCAAGTACACGATTCAAGAACACGAAGGCCACACCGAGTGGGTTTCTTGCGTTCGATTCTCCCCGGCGCCGTCGAACCCGATCATCGTCTCGTGTGGTTGGGATAAGCTCGTCAAGGTGTGGAACTTGAACAACTGCAAGTTGCGAACCAACTTGGTTGGCCACACTGGCTACATCAACACCGTCACGGTGTCTCCGGATGGCTCTTTGTGCGCCTCTGGCGGTAAGGATGGTGTTGCCATGCTCTGGGATTTAGCGGAAGGCAAGAGATTGTACTCTTTGGATGCCGGGGATATCATCTATTCCATGTGCTTCTCGCCGAATAGATATTGGTTGTGTGCCGCCACGCAATCGTGCGTGAAGATTTGGGATTTGGAGTCCAAGAGCATTGTCGACGAGTTGCACCCGGAGTTCCCGCCGGTTGGCAAGAAGTCCATGCCGCCGCACTGCACCTCCTTGCAATGGTCCGCGGATGGTCAAACTTTGTTTGCCGGTTACTCCGACAACAAGGTTCGCGTCTACGTCGTCTCCAGAGCCTCCGCGTTCTAATTTTGTTTTAAATCACGGTTTGAAATAATGAAGGTAATATTGGTGGCGCGACGCAACCACACATCTAGAAGAGTAGTTTTTTCTAATATCTATATGAATATCTAAAAATGAATATGAACGTATATTTATATATATTTCGATCAATTTGTTGACAATTGCGCCGCGCGTAGATCAGATAGAATAAGTCTTCTCTCGTTTGTGTTTCTCTAATGATGCTCTAGTGAATGCTCCCTACTATTTTATGTTTTTCTAAGGTGTTCGTGCTCTACTATTTTACTTCTTTCTTTTTGTTCCTCCGGCGCTTCCCGATTCCTCCTTCATCGCCACGTCCACCTCTTCTTCGACGACGGCGCCACCCCCACACGCGTTCGCGGTCGCTCGTTTCTCCGCCTCCTCTTGCTTCCTTTGCAAATCAACTTTCCTAATCTCTTCCATCGCCAAATCCGTCTTCGTCTCCACTATTTGATTCTCGATGTCTCTCAAAGCGTCGTCGCACGTCTGCTTCCACTCTCTCATAGTTTTCAACATCTCTTCCACTCTTCCTTTTTGCCTGTCCGGGTCTCGTCCAATCGAAGAGTGGACTTCAAACACGGACAGTCTTTGATTCATCGCGCCTTTCACGAGACCGGGCGAGATGACTTTTTCGATTAAAAAATCCTCCAGTTCTCGAACCGAATTCAGTTTTAATTTTTGTAACAAGATCTCGTAGGACAAGACTCTCTTCGATTCCTTCGTCGTCGTCGTCGAAAGAGACGACGATAACGTCACGACCGAGAGTTGCTTCAACTTTTCCACCTGCTTCGCGTTTAACCGCAACGATTCTTTCTCTTTTGCCTCTCTCTCTAGATACTCTTCAAACGTGCCGTACGAAAACAGTTCGAGCAGTTCGCGGGAAGAAGAAGAAGAAGAAGCGAATTCCTTCTTCTCGTTTAAAGCGCTCAAAAGTTCCGCGAAACCGGAGAAGAAATTCACCGACGACGTCGCTCTCACCGCGACGTCGAAGATTTCTTCCTCGGTCGAGGCTTTCTCGATCGATTCGACGAGCGAAGAGACGATCATAAAATCAATTTTTTATATATCTGATGCGTTTGACTTCTTTCTTTCTCTCTGTTGTGTCGTTTTTAATCGCGTCAACTGTATTTCTTTTATGGGGAATAGCAGAATAGGGGGAAAGGGAAGTGTGAATAAATGATCTTTTTATCTCTTCTTCTTCTTCGGAAAATGACTTCTAAAAGCGGTGTTTTGCTCATTAAATAATAATTAATCACTGCTCCTACTCCTACTCCTACTCCCGTTCTTCTTCTTCTTCTTCTTCTCCTCCTCCTCTCTTCCTTGCGCGCACATATTCTCAACGAAACATTACGGTTTTATCAACTCGTCGACGACCGCGCGTAACATTCGATCGCAACTTTCTCGCGGCGTCGTCGGACTGGCCATTAAATACAAGACGTTACCAATTGGTCGAGCTTGGATGCCGTATTTTCGGAGCTTTAATACGACGTCTTTGGCAATATTGGAGGCGTATCCAGTTGGACCACCGTCGGGGACTTTTAGCTCCATGGCGAAGACGCATCCGATGGAGATGATTCTCTCGACGGAGTCTAAAGCGCTGAGTCGTTTCAATATTGTTTCGTCCCAGAATTCGTTCAATCGAATCGATTTTGATTTCGTCGACGATGAATGATGCGTCGATGACGACGACGACGACGCCGAGGAAGAAGAAGGTAAATTTGGATTCATCGTTTCGTCTGTGTACACCTTCAAAGCTTGCGCAGCTACAGCGCATCCAATCGGGTATGCCGTGTATGAGTGGCCGTGAAGAAGAGCTTGCGGCTTCCCCGGACCGTAAAACGAATCGAAGATTTCTTCCGTCGTCACGGTAGCCGCCATGGGAACCAAACCACCGGTTAATAATTTCGCGTAACAGGAAATATCTGGGGTTTCGTAATCGAGAAGTTCCCACGCGCCTTCTGCGCCCAATCTCCAGATGCCAGCGAAAACTTCGTCGAGGACCACTGGAATCTTTCGTTGCTTACACTTTTGCATCAAAATGGATTGAAATAGAGGATCGATCAAGACCATCCCACCAGCACCGTGTAAGACGGGTTCCATGATTAACCCGCCAATTTCAGGAGCCTCGCCAGATTTACTGAGACGTTCAGCGTTGTCGAGAACGGAGTCTATGAGTGCCTCGTATCGAGTCGCCGAGGAGGAAGATTTTCTCTTTTTCACGTCAAGTGCATCCGCTTTACTCTCGAATTGATCTAAAACCACCAGAGACGAAGAAGAACTCCGTTCTCCTACGACTAACTCCTCCGCGGGGCATTCCACGGTCCACTTTTGCTTTTTTAACGCAAGCGTAGGTGCGTTTAAAAATAGTCCTCTCGGTTCGTACCAAGGCGTTTGCAAACTTCCGGTAAAAATCGAAGGCGATTGCATGTCCATAGCACCCAACGTGTCTCCGTGATACGAACCATCTAACGCTAAGATTCTAAGTTTAGGCAGCGCATTCAACGCGCTCGCATCGTTCGCTTGCTTCGCGCGTTCGACGCCGTCTTTCGAAAGTAAACCAAGATTTACGTACCGCTGTCGAAAAGCCATTTTAATGCCAACTTCCGTCGCCGTGCTTCCGTTGTCAGAGAAGAAAACTCTTTTACCCCATGTTTTCGCTGGACCGTCAAGTATCGCTTTGGCCGCTTCCAACGCCGGCGCGTGCGCGTTTTCAGGAAACATAACGTGTCCGTATCGACCGCACGCGTGCATGAGGGCTCGATGTAGACTCTCGTTCGCTTTATCGCTCGTGATGCCTTGCGTCCACCACGAAGCGGCTGCGTCGAATCTGTGTTGCACTGTTTCCGTCTTCTCGTCGTAAATGACAAAATCATCCTGAGATCGTCCATCGATTACCGCCACCATATCCTTTTTGACCATCTCGTGCTGCGTAAATGGCCACCATAAAGTATCCAACGCATCATTTGCTAATCCATTCAATGCTTCCACGCGTTTTGCGTGCCATTGAACGAGGTGCGCGTATATGTCTCGAAAGGTGTCGTTTTGCGCATGCACCCATTTTTGTCCGTCGCCTTCGTCTGGTAGCTTTGATAACGAGAATACCTTCACGTTTGATGGGACGTTCTTTGCAATCGCTTCGTGGTTATCGTAGCCTTCGTTGCTTAAAACGATGCACGCGACGTCGTATCCTCTCAGAAGTAAAGACTCGTACGACGTTAACGTCACAGAAACGCCACCTAATCGTCCATCGCCGACTAATATCGCCGGTAATCGACATCTCGCTAACACGTTCGATTGTAAATTCCCAGAAGAGGAAGGTGATGCAACGCCTCCGGCAGTTTCTACGAGTGCAAACTTTCTGTTATTATTGTTGTTATTATTGTGAAACTCCTCCATTCGATTTCGTACGGCGTTCACGACGTCCTCGTCCGTCACTGGTCTCCCTTCCAGTTTCTCCGCGACGTGCGGTCCAGCCGCTATTTTCCACGCAAACTCCGTGTGACACCAGATTTTATTACTATTGTTATTATCGCTATCATCATCAGTAGTAGTATTATTATTATTAGTGGTGGTAGTATCGGTACATTTCGCGGCGTGCGCGCCAGTCGTGACTCTTCCTTTACTGTTCTTATCGTCATCGCTACTGTTGCTGCTGCTACTATTACTACCACTACAATCGAAAACGAACTGCGCGTCCGAGTCTTCGGGAAACCCGGTTTGTACCGGTTTCAAATACAAACAAGAACTGTTCTCAAAGTCGTCGCTGTTTCCTTTCGAAGACGACGCCGCTTTGATTAGTCCACCAGAAACGAGCGTTTTTCCGACGCCCGTGTTGCTCCCCCAGACATGAAACGCCGGATAGGAGATGTGCATCGTCGTCGCATTCGTCTCCGCTTCATATTTATTTGTATTTACTTCTGCTGCTGCAGAACTAAAACTAGAAGAAGATTTGTTGTTCGTATTTGTAGCGCCGCTGGTGCTCGCGCTGCGGTTATAATCTCGTCTGTTGATGCTCTCGCGCGTCGTCGTCGTCGTTATTCTTCTTCTTCCCGTTCCATCACCGCCCACGAGTTGCTGTTGTTTTTGTTCTCGTTCTGCGCTTCTTCTTCTTCTTCTTCTTCTTCTCGCCGTCAAATTTTCCCCGTCGATATTCGCATCTTCATCATCATCGAGGGAGGAGGAACGAGAAGAAGACAAAAAAGAAGAACAAGTTACGTTGTCATTACGGCACCGAGAGTGGTAGTAGTAGTAACGCGACGACGACGACGACGAAGCCGCCGCCACCCGGGGGAACAGAAGTTGTTGTTGTTGTTTTTGATGATGATGACGTTGATTCAGCAGTATTCGTTGCAACAACACGCGACCGCCCACGCGGTGACTGCGCTTCATTTCTTTCCTTCTTTTTTTGTAACGAACCAACACAACCCCCCAGAGGAGACACGACGAACAATAGAAAACAAAACGCTTTTCGAGTTTCTCGCCAAAAATTAGGTTTCAGGAGGGCTGCCTGGCTGCGGGGTTTCAAAAAAAGTTCGTTCGTTTTGCCGATATTTTTTTCTTCCTTTTTCTCTCGTTGTTTGTGATATTTTTGTTTTTTATATTCTCTCTCTTCACTTTTTTTTCCAAAATCCTCACAAAGAATCAAATCATGTCTAAAGTAATCGTCATCGGCGGTGGCTTAGCCGGCCTCTCCGCCGCGCACACGATATTAGAAAACGGAGGCTCGGTTTTACTCTTGGATAAGTCGGCTTTTTTAGGAGGAAACTCGACGAAAGCGACGAGTGGGATAAACGGTATGAGCGTTTCCCTTTTCCTTTTTTTGTAATGAGAAATCTCGTTATTTTTGCGGCTTTTTTGTGTTTTGCGCGCGCGTCAATTGGATCTCGATTTTTCTCTCTTTTCTCTCTTTTCGCTCTTTCTCTTTCTTTCCAACGAAGAAGAGCGATGATGATTTGCGCATCTCCGCGCGAACGCTCTTTTCTTTCTCTCTCTTAATTCTCTCTCTCTCTTTTCGGAGAGAAAGAGAGAGATACAATACAATGTTATATAAAAAAGCGCGCCTTGCCTTTCTCGCGTGAAAAAATTCGTTTTTTAACGGAAATCTGACTCATCAAGAGAGAGAGAGAGAGGTCAAGTCAAGTCAAGTCAGTTTATATATCAAAAGTCAAGTCGAAGAGAGAAAGAGGGAGAGAGAAAAAAAATAATTTCGTTTGGAGCAGCCAGGCGCTCTGCGCAATAGCAGATGCGCGTGTACGTGCCTTCATCTCATTCGTAAATTCTTCTTCTTCTTTTTCATTCTGAAACGCAAAAACAGGAGCGCCGACAAAGACGCAAAAACGAGTCGGCGGCGCAGCCGCGCAAGACTCCGCCGAGGCGTTCGAGCAAGACTGTCTCAAAGGCGCAGCTGGAGTGAACCACACGACCGCACCGGAACACACGGTACCGTTGGCTAAAGTGTTAGCGCACGGCAGCGGAAGTGCCGTCGATTGGCTCGTTGACAGGTTTAATCTCGATTTGAGTTTGATTTCTCAGTTGGGCGGACACTCCTATCCGAGAACGCACCGAGGGAAAGCGAGATTTCCCGGGTTTACGATCACGTACGCGTTGATGGAGGCGTTGGAGGAAGTTTGCGAAAAAACAAACAACGAAAAAGCGCAGATTATGACCAAGGCAAACGTGAAGAGGTTACTGAAAGACGCGAACGGAGCGGTAATTGGGTGCGAATATACAGACAAGAAAGGACAAACGCAACAGGCGTTTGGACCGGTGGTGGTGTGTACCGGAGGGTACGGCGCGGATTACACGAACACCTCTTTGTTATCGAAATACAGACCAGACGTGACGAATTTACCGACGACAAATGGCGATCACTGCACGGGCGACGGGATTAAAATGGCCCAAGAGATTGGCGCCGGCGTCGTGGACATGGAATCCGTGCAAGTCCACCCGACGGGATTAGTGAATCCGTCCGAACCGGATGCAAAGGTGAAATTTTTAGCCGCGGAAGCTTTGAGAGGCGTCGGCGGTATCTTGTTAGATGCGGACGGGAATCGATTCTGCGACGAGCTCGGGAGACGAGATTACGTTTCCGGTGAAATGAACCGAAACAAAGGTCCATTCCGATTAATCTTAAACGGGAAAGCGTCCAAAGAAATCGAATGGCACTGCAAACACTACGTCGGGAGAGGCATTATGAAAAAATTCAACTCCGGGAACGAAGTCGCCAGAGAGATGGGCATCGACCCGTCGCATTTGCAAGAGACGTTTGAGAAATACAATCGCTGCGCGCAAACGAAATCGTGCCCGTACGGTAAGAAGTTTTTTCACAACGCGCCTTTGGATATGAACGACTCGACATTTCACGTCGCCATCGTGTGTACGGTTGTCCATTATACCATGGGGGGTTTGAGCATCAATGGTGATTCTCAAGTTTTAGACGCAAATAAAAGACCGATTCCGGGTTTGTTTTGCGCCGGCGAAGCCGCCGGAGGCGTCCACGGGAGAAACCGTTTGGGCGGGAACTCTTTGTTAGATTGCGTGGTCTTTGGCAGAGTCGCTGGGATGAATATCGTCAAGCAAATGAGAAACGGTGGTGGTAACGTCAACGCGTACTCGAGAATAAGCGACGCGCAGGGTGCGTTAAACAGAGTCGCGAACATCAACGGGCACTTCAATCCAAAAATGGGCGCCAAGACGACGGCATCCTCCTCGGGAGGAGGATTGACCGAAGCCGAAGTTGCAAAGCACGATAAAGAAAACGACTGTTGGGTGATTTTGCACGGGAAAGTGTACGACGTGACGGAGTTTTTACCGGACCACCCCGGCGGAAAGAAGGCGATCATGTTGTTCGCTGGTAAAGACGCCACGGAGGAATTTGACATGTTGCACCCGCCAAACGTGTTGAAGAAATATTTACCTCCCGAAGCTATGCTTGGCGAACTCGTCGGTTGAAAGGTCGAGGAAGGAAACGTGCACACAAATAAGGTAATACATACATAAAAAAGAGAGAGACAAAACGACGGGAACGTTTATCGCGTGATTGACACATACACCTCACAATACAGTATCATCAGCTGTAATTTTAATTCATATTCAAATCATTCGTATTATTATATACTTGAAACTACACTTTTCGTTCATTGTCAGCTTATTATTGTTTGACTTTTATTTTGCGCTGCGCTCGCTTTTCTCGAATACTTTTATTTTCAATGTATTATCATGTATCCTCTCCATCTCCTTCTCTCTCTCACTCTAAAACACTTGCGGTCTGGTTTGCACGACAAACAATTTACCGTCCTCAGTAATCGCGCCTTCAATATCTTGCGCTGATCCCAACAAGTTTTCAATCTCCATCCCGCATTTTGCAATTGCGCTCAACATTTGGTTCCTGAAATCTTCGTTGTTCGAAATCGGTTCGTTCGTATAATCGATGGATTCTAAACTCGCTTCGTTCATGCAAATAGAGTCGTATAAACCAGCGCCGGCAAACCCTTCTAAATCCTCACCGTTCGAGTCCGATCGGAAAATCAGCGTGTTTTGTCGCATGAACAAACCTTTCGATTTTGAAGGGAACCCGTTGATCGTTGGTCGATCTAAATCCGATTTCTTCACCGTAAAACTCAACGCACGACCGGCAAAGTTACCGACTAACGCTTCGCCCATGCCGCAGACGAGTTCGCCGTAAATTTCAGTTTGATCGTTCGTTTGTGGATGCACCGTGTGTAACACGAAGGCGTATTTCGCGTTCACCACCGGTTGGCACAACACCGCCATGTTCAAATCGTCGTGGTTCAAACCAGCTTTTTTGCATGACAAAACCGCTCTCTCGTTGTATTTGGAGGCCCAAACAGCGCAGATGGTTTTCCAAGCTTCCTTGCCTTCTTCGGAAGTTTCCAAATCTCCAGGCCACGCTAAACTTTCTTTATTGAAGCAGGATTCAAGCTCAGACTGCAAAGTTTTCGGTGGTTTCAACAAAGAGATGGTTGATTTGATGTCATCAATCAACGCGCGAAAACCGTCGCCGTCTTTGGAGTCGTCGAATTGCTTCAAAGCGACAATCTGAGACTCCAGCTTCGATTTTACTTGCGCGTTGACTGGATCGTTCAAAGTCGCGTCGAACGTTCCAAACGGAAGGGCGACCGAGGCAGGCAATTGAATCCAATTCGGCGTGCGTCCTCGCAATAATTCCAGATTTTTCGACTTTCCGCCAACGACTTGGTCGTTGAATTCAGACGAATCCAACGCGAACCTACCGGGCCATTGCTTCTGCTTGATGGAAATGCCGGATTCGCCCAAGGTTTTCGCTTGAGAGGCAGCACCTGCGCCTCCAGCAGGTTGCACGTCGGCCAATTCGATAGACTTAACATCGATTTCATCTCCTTGCGCGTTCGGATGTAAAGAGACGCATTTGCCGTCCATCTGTTTCATCTCTTCCAAGACGTTGAAGTCAAAAACAGTCGCAAAGAACACTTTCTCGTTTCTCGCGCGGACGGAGACGTGCGAGAGAATGTCCGGCATGTCCGGAGTGATCACGCCGACACAGCCGACTGGAATATCTTCTTCACCGGAAACTCTTTTCGCGATAATAATCGTCGGGGTGGAATATTTGGTGTTCTGAACCGCGGACAACGCATCGACGTACGCGATTTGACCTTTAACTTGTACGGGCGAAATGACTTGCCATCGACCCATATGGGCGACGGCTCGAATCATCGGGTCTAGCACGCGAAGCATTTGGGATAACGGTGCAGCTGGAGTACCTCTGACGATCTCTTCAGAGAACAATTGCAAAACGTGTTCGTTAACGTTCAATTTTGGTCCCATGTTCATCGCCGTCGGCTGCAAGACGTTGATGTACCGTTCCGAGATTTCTCCGAGTGCGTTACCTAAACGGTCGCACACGGCTTTGGCTTGTAATCCCCAATCGTTCGAACCAGACTGCGCGGACCGAATGACGTTTTGCCAATCTTTCAAGCAATAGACGAATTCTTGGTTTTCGCCTGTACTCAAACATAAGTTCTCCAAAACCATTCCGGTGATTTTCAAGACGTCGAGAGGCGCTCTCTTGCTCATTTCGGCGATTTGCGCTTCCATCACTTGTCTCACGGCTGCTTCTAGCGCCAAATCCAAATAAATGACATCCTTCAAACGATCGTTATCTCTTCCGTTCGGTTTCGTCCACTCCCACAATTCTCTTCTCGCCTCTAAAATAGCTTCCAAGACGTTCAACGCGTCGCCGTTTTGTTCTCTCAACACTCTCGCGCACGTCAAGAGTTCCTCTAATCGAGGCGAAGCGACGTCAGCGACGGGCGGAATGTTGATTTCTTTACCTTTGCACGCATCTTGGTGGTATCCGAGAACGGCTTCCGCGGCAGAATCCAAATCGGCGCCAGAGTGCACCGCTTTCAACGTCCGTAAATATTCGGTTAAATCTCTCGTTAAACCTTCGTATTGGTCTCTCGAGAATTTCGGTTCCGAGCAAATCTTTCGGTCGTATTCGGACATTCGCTTGGCGTCGATGTTGTTCGCGTGCAAATGGGCCCAGTAAACGTTGATATCGCAATCAGAGGCGATGAATTTCAACAACGCTTCACAAATTGGAACGTCATCTGGCGACGTGTTGTTGTGTAACTTTTGGTGCCATTCCTCCATCATGCCGCCTTTGCAGTTGTTTGCTTGTTGAACCGCTAAAATTTCGTCTCTGATGCGTTGACCAACGTCTCCGGTGCCTCCGCGGCCAATGGTCATCATGATCAATCGAACAACGTCGCGATATCCACTTTCATTGCGATGGTACTTTGTCAATGCTTCCGTACATCTAGCTTGCGCGGCACTAATTTCTCTCGGTTTGATGTTATAATCGTTGTTCCAAACGAGTTGTCTCAAGGCCATAAATCGGAACCAGGTAAACATGGCGAGTAAACCGGCTTCACCTTCGTCGTGGCAAGTGCCCAATAAGTCGGCAGCGGCGTTGTAGCGATGCATCAACGATCGCGTGCACCCTTCTTCGGCGTTGCATATTTGATCGATGGAATTTTGTGCGACGTTGTTACCGTGTTTACCAAACGCGCCGACATTCAAGAGAATGTCGTCCACATTCCACTCCTTCCTGGAGATTGGTTGGACTGATTTGATTGACTTCGCGTTGATCGTCGGAGGAATGACTGGCTGGTTCGCGGCAAACGAGTCGTCTTTTCTTTTGCGATCTTTTCGGTCGTGATCTCGGTGTTCCTTCTTATTCTTTCGTTCTTCTCTCTTGTTCGATTGTTGGTGTTCATACGAAGGCGACGGCGCCAACTGGTTGGTATCTCTGTGAGCGTAGAAATCGTCCTCGCCATCCTTTACCCACTCGTCTGCGACGGTTCGCAACACGAAAATGATCCCTTCGTCTTTTCCGCACGGCACTTCCAACGTTACCGCTTTTAATTTGTTCCCGCAATTTTCAAATTCTGTTTCCCAACTGTTCCCGGTGGAACCCCAACTTCGAGGCGGCACGGTCGTCCACCCGGGGGGCGGCTGTCGCCACGTCCCGTCCGTTCTCGCCGTGACGCCCCAGTGCAAATTGACGTCAAAATCAGCCTCAACGACGACGTTTAACTGCAACATGTTGTTCTTTTCTCTCGTTTCTACGTACATGTCGCGCACTAAAGCCGCTCCCGTTTGACTGCCGTAATATTTACCCCATTTGAGGGTAGCGCCGTTGGAGCGAGACTCGCAGATTTGCCTCAACTTGTCGTTTCCTTGTTGTTGTTGTTGAGGTGGAGAAGACGAAGGAGTAGGAGTAGTGGGAGTTGGAGGAGTCGCAACAGCGACTGGCGTTGGAACTGCCGTCGGCGCCGGGGAAGAAGAAGAAGAAGAAGATCCTCCTCCCTCGACGCCGAATCGTTTCATGATCGCTTCTAATTTGGCGCCGCCTTCCAACTCGCGAATGATGGACTCGCTCGCTTCGTTCAACATCGCTTCGCGTTCGCTTTCGTTCACTTCTGGCCTTCCTTTTTCTTCCCACTTTGTAAACGCGACGACTTTGATCAAATTGTCCAAAGCGTCGGACGGTTTCACGTAAGCGTTGGTAATCAACGACGGAGAAGCGGGAGCTGGAGTTGGCGGCGATGGTGTGGCGATTGGTTCCGGCACCTCCACCACGATCGGCGGAGGAGAAGGCGTCGGAACGGCAGCCGCTGTTGGAGGAATCGCACCATCACTGCTACCATCATCATTATTATTAGTATGAGTACCTTTCCCGTCTAACCGAATCACGAAATCCTTCTTATTCGGCCCGGTGATCCACTTCCCGGTCTCTTCATTCTTCAACGCGAAATGAATCGCCGTCACCTCCGCGTCTAAAACGATCACTAATTTGGACATTCGCGGAAACGGTGTTTGCATCGCCTTCTCTTTATAAACCGTCGTCCCGGGCGGAAACAACTCTTGCGGCAACACGTGCCATTTCTTCCCGTTCTCTTCGCCGCCGCGAATAACGCCCCAATGTAAAATCAATCCTTTCGGCAGAGAAGGTTTACACTCCAACGCGACCGTGTGTATTCCAGAATTCACCGCTGTTTTTGCGTGCGCGACTAATACTTTCTCGTCCGGTAAAGTCACGTACGTCGTCTTGACTTCGCCCCCTTCTTGTATCGCCATCGCTCGCGACAAAAAATTGTTGTTGTTTTCATCGCCTCTTCTTCGTCTTTGTCTTCTTCTCTGAGTCAACTTCATCATCTTCTGCCTGTTCGAAGAAGAAGAAGAAAAAGCACTCTTCTTCTGCGCGACGACGACAGCAGAGGAGGAAGAAGAAGACGCGAACGACATCGAACCACTACCACTACCGCTCATGGTTTCTCCGCTCTTTCACCGAAAAATCTTCTTCTTCTCTGACGACGACGAAAACGACAACCCTTCGCGTTTCTTTTTTTGAAAATAAATGTCTCAAACGGCGCAAAAGAGAGATATTTTTTCACAAAACGAGAGAGAAAAGAGAGACAGAGAAAAGAGAAGTAACACAGATCAAAGCATTCAAAAGATCGGATCGGATCGGTAGCGGCGATGTGTTGGTCTTCTTCTTCTTTTTCGTGACTCGCGCGCAGAAGAGAGATCTGTCTGTCTCTCTGTCTCTTTATTATTTTTATTATTAGTATTTGCGAATCGTCGTCCCGCGATGAGTTTTTGACGCGTTTTGACGTTCTTTTCTCTTCAGTTTTTTGCCTTTTTTCTGCTGTGCGTTTGATAAAGAAAAAGTGTGTCATCATCATCTCATCAGAAGAGGAAGAAGAAAGAACACACACTTGACACACTTGACACACACACACACAACAACAACAACAACAACACGCTTTGAGTTTTTTTATCGCATATTCTCTCTCTCTCTCTCTCTCTCTCTCTCTCTCTCTTTCGTGCGAAAGGAAGAAGATTCGTCGTCGTCGTCCATTTTCTTCTTTCGATGATGTCGGCAAAAAAGAAGAAAAAATATTACGACGCGGTCAGGGAAGGAGGAAACGCGACGACGACGACGACGACGAGGACGACAAATAACGCGCTGTTCGCTCTGTTCGAGGAACTCTCCGAGGAAGAGTTAGAGGCGCTGTTCTTTTCTTCCTCTTCTTCGTCTTCCGCGAAAGAAGGAGGAGGAGAAAAAGTTAACGACACTTTTTTAGGAGAAGAAGAAGAAGAAGAACGAAGTTTGGTGCACGTGTGCGCGGCGCACGGTCGCGCGGAGTTGCTCGAGCTGTTTCTCTCGAAAACAAAAGACCAGAAGAAAGCGGAGGCGTTGATAAACCAACCGGAGAGAGGAGAGTGGGGAGGCGCACCGATACACTCGGCGTCAGCCGGCGGGCACTTGGAATGCGTATCCGTGTTGCTCACCGCGGGAGCGAACGCGAACGCAAAGACGGAGAGAGATTTGACGCCGTTGCACTACGCGTGTTCGAAAGGTTTCGCGGACGTCGCAAAAAAGTTGATCGAAGCGGGTGCCGACGTGAACGCGAGAGATTTGGCAGGAAATACGCCGGCGCATCGAGCGGCGAGTCAAGGGCGGATGGCGGCGTTGAAAGCGTTGTTTGAAAACGAAGAATTAGGAACGAAGATAGACGCGAGAGATAACCAAGGACAGACGCCGTTGTTGGTGGCCGCGGAGGCTGGTCAAGACGAGTGCGCGATTCTGTTGGCGAAACTAGGTGCGAACGTTAACGCGGTCGATAACGAGAAAATAGGCGTTCCGGAAAGGTTGCGAGGGGTTTTGAGATCAATGTAAAAATTTTTAGAGCAAGCGAGAGTCGCGCAGGAAGAGACAGAGAGAGAGAAGAAAAAGGTGAATGAAAAGTAGAAACAAATGAAGAGAAAGAGAGACAGAGATAGACTTTAGAGTTTTAGTTTATTAGACCCCGCATGCACACAGGCAAACGCACAACAGATCTCAACCTAGACAACAAAACAACTCTCGAATCCTACGCGTAACTCGTCCAAACGCAACCTCCGTCCGATGAGGACGACTTTACTCAACCCGTCTTCTTGGAGTTCTAACCCGTCGAAACCGTCCGTTATTTCGTAGACGTCTCGCACGCCTTGCAAAACGAGTGGTGGTGGTTCTTTACTATCGCCGCGGCTACCGATATTACTATTTTTACTAGTATTGCTACTTTTTAATATGCCTTTACACCTCAAAACGTCGGCGCCGTTTGGTTCGTTCCTCTTCTCCCAAAGCAAATCCTCGATCCAGTTTTCAAACTTTTCCTTGACGACGATACCTTTCGCGGTCAGGCACACCGTCGAGATCGTTTCGTCGTGTTTACTTACGTTACTACTACTCTTACTCGCATTGATTTGCATGGCTAAATCTCTCGCGCCTTTCGCGAAAAACTTTTGACTCTGGCCGCCGCCGCCGGTCTCCATCAATCGACTCTTTACGTTTCCTTTATAACTCTTCTGATCTAACACTAAAGACAAATCCACTTTCGACCGTTCACTCACGACCAACTTGGCGTCTGCATTTATACTCTCCATTTTCTCTCGTATTCTTCGCATCTCCTCATCCGTCTCGACTAAATCGGCTTTATTCATAACAATCGTATCCGCGTACGCAATCTGTTCTTGCGCCTCGACGTTTTCCGCCAACTGCGTCTCGATGTATTTCGCGTCCACGACGCAAACGACCGAATCTAACACCGCCGCGTTTTCCGAGTCTTCCAACAAAGCATCGTCCACCCACAATTCTCCGCATATCGGTCCTGGATTCGCTAATCCGGTCGTTTCGAGTAAAATGTAATCAAACGCCGCCGTTTTTGCGCCTGCTCCTTTTTCTTTCAATTTTTTCTTCTCCATGAGTTTTTCGATGGTTTGTATCAGCGACCCTTTCACGGTACAACAGACGCACCCGTTATCGAGTTCCACCCACTCTTCGACTAAAGCGTTATTAGTATTATTATTATTATCAATCTCTTTCTTCTCGCCCTCTTCACCGTTATCATTGTTATCGTTCGATGTGACCAACATCTTTTCAATACCTAAATCCGTTCCGAATTCGTTCAAAATGACGGCTATTTTGTACCCGTGATTGGACGTTAAAACGTGATTGACCAGCGTGGTTTTCCCAGAACCGAGGAACCCGGTGACGACGGTTATCCCCACCGGTTTATTCTCTTCATCGTCTCGATGAGAAGAAGAAGAAGAAGAGGGATTGTTCTTTCCGCTCATGTGCCTTTTGCGTGTTTTGTTTAGGTGATTTTCGTGCGATACGTGCGGTTTTTTCTTCAAAAATACACTCACATAGTATTATTTCATATTGCGCTCGGGCTGATCTTCTATGCCTCTCGATGTCTCACCGGCGTCGCTAAACCAAGCGAGGTTCGATAAAACGCCACCGCGGAGGCAAAAATGGTCTGCTCTCGCTGTTTGCTGCTACTTTCGGTGGTCGCTTCTTCTTTATTATTATTATTATTATTATTCGCGGCTTCTTTGGTGGTTTCTTTTGGCGTCGTTTCTTCTTCTCCTGCTTTACTTTTTAGGTGATTCGTCTCTCCTTTTTCTTCATCTTCTCCTTTATTCTCGTCATCCGTCAGCATCAGCTTGTGCGCCTTCAACGTCGCTCGCGCTCGTTCGAGCGATTTCTCGGTCTCGTTTAACTCCACGCCCCAAAAGTCTTCCAACGCGCGTAACATTTTCAAATCTCGTTTGTTCGTCGCTTTCTTCGCCGAAGCGCCCGCGGCTGCCGCCGAGGACATCGATTTTTTCTCCTCCTTGTGCACTCTCAAGAACGCTTTTTGCGCTCTCTTCTTCGATCGTTTCAACGTCGCCACGCGAGATTTCAAGTCAAACACGAGCACGTCGAGCCATTCGACGAACATGCTCAAGCCTCGCTGCGGCGAAACTTTCGCGATTGATTCGAGAATGACTCTCTTCTCCTCCTCGTCTCTGAGGAGGAAGTCGACTTCTTCGTCGAGCGCTTCTTCGTCGTCTCTCGCTTCCGTTTGCTTTTCTTCTTCTTTTTCGTCTATCATTCGTCTGGGAGTTGTTGTTACTGTTGTCGTCGTCGTTTGCGCTTCTTTTTCTTCTTCTTTTTTTTCTTCTTCTTCTTCTATCGATGGTACTTTTTGCGGTCGCGGTGTGCTCGCCGTCTTCTCGCCAGCTTCTTCTTCTTCTTCTCCGCTTTTTGAATTTTGAATTTTTCTCTTCTTCTTACTGTCGTTGTTGTTGTTCGCCGTCGTCGTCGTTATCGTCGTCATCGGACTCGCGCAATCCGTGGCTTCCACCAAGAACCCGAGCAAATTCCTTCCCTCCTCGAAGCCTTCTTCTTCCGCGTTGTTGTTCTTCTCCTTTTTCCCCGTCGTCCTCTTTCTCTTCTTTATTAATTTCTTTCGTTCTTCTTCGTCTCCGTCGTCGTCAACGTTGCTCGAACGTGCTTTTGAAGTCGTTTCGTTATTTTTACCACTCATTCTTCTTCTTCTTCCCGTCGTGGCATCGACGGCGCGCTTCTTCGTCTTCTCGTTCTTCTCTCCGTTCGTTTCCTCGTCGTTCGTTGTCGTCGTCGTCGTCGTCGCATCCGACGAGAAGAGCAGTTGAACTTCTTCAACATCTTCTTCTTCTTCTCGTTTTTTGTTGTTTTTCAAAAATTGGCGACGACGATGACTTTTCTGATTCGTCTCACCGCGCTTCTTCTTCTTCTTCGGAGGCGCCGAGGGGATCGGAGAGCGCAGTTTCTGCGGTACCTTTCGCTCTCTCTTCGTCGTTATCGTCGTCGTTATCGTCATCGTCGTCATCGAGTTGAAGACCTCCTCCTCCAAGTTTTGGAGATTTGCAGACTCTTTTTACCGTTTTTGTCTTTTCTTCTTTTCTTCTTTACGAGTTGTACCCCACAAAAAAAAAACAGAGAGAGAAGAGAGATAGGATTTTATTAGTAACACGAATACTAATATATAATAATACGTGCATAAATAA
>Ga0181559_10002050_pt1 | contig 19914 bp, 12 predicted proteins | sample 011ome_21_FD_133752 | JGI IMG/M metagenome (GOLD analysis project Ga0181559, IMG submission 133752) | Coastal salt marsh microbial communities from the Groves Creek Marsh, Skidaway Island, Georgia - 011508AT metaG (megahit assembly) | ecosystem: Environmental > Aquatic > Marine > Intertidal...
GTTTGAACCCGAGGGATACGCATCGACCAATCATGACCTGGATCTTGAGTCGCGATTGGTAAAACACCCCCCTCCCGCGAGACGAATGCATGCATGCAAAGTTCCGCACTGACGACGACGACGACGACGACGACGACGGCGGAGGAGGTGGTGTTCGCGTGTGCATACCTCGACGCACGACGACGATGACGGTCAAGGTGACGAAGAGTACGTGCGATGCGATGGGATGCGATGCGATGCGCACGGCGGGGACGGCGGCGGAGTGGATGATGGGTCACGATGATGGGCTCGGTGATGAGTCTTAGCCACACCCTCGGACGCGTGGTTTATCGGGCGCGTATGCGCGCGCATGGGCGCGTGCGGGGTGTTTGAGACGATTGAAACGTAGACTGACGGTAAAACTCTCGCGTCGTGTTCGTGTGATGCCTTGTAGTTTGCTGCATCGGCGCTGGCTATGTCGGTGGGCCCACCATGGCGATGATCGCCAAGAAGTGTCCGCACATTTCGGTGACGGTGGTGGACATTTCTCAGCCGCGTATCGATGCGTGGAACTCTGATGCGTTGCCTATTTACGAGCCGGGTTTGGATGAGATTGTTTTCGCGTGCCGTGGTAAGAACTTGTTCTTTTCGACGGATGTTGAGGGGGCTATTCGCGACTGCGAGATGATCTTCGTGTCGGTGAACACCCCGACGAAAAAGACTGGTTTGGGTAAGGGCAAGGCGGCTGATTTAACGTACTGGGAGTTGGCGGCGCGTACCATCGCTGCTTGCTCTGCGACCGATAAGATTATCGTCGAGAAGTCTACGGTGCCGGTGCGTACGGCGGAGGCAATTGAAAAGGTGCTCCAACGCAACTGCCCGCACGAAGGCGTCAAGTTCCAAATTTTATCCAACCCAGAGTTCTTGGCGGAAGGTACGGCCATGGTTGACTTGGACGCCCCGGACCGTGTGTTGATTGGTGGTAAGATTGAAACCCCCGAAGGTCAAGCTGCGGTTGATGCGCTCTGTGGTGTGTACTCCAACTGGGTCCCTGAGAAGAACATTCTCACCGCCAACTTGTGGTCCGCTGAGCTCTCCAAGCTCGCGGCGAACGCATTCTTGGCCCAGCGCATCTCTTCCATCAACGCCATGAGCGCGTTGTGCGAAGCGACTGGTGCGGACGTCCAGCAAGTGTCTCACGCCATCGGTACGGACACGCGCATCGGTGCTAAGTTTTTGAACGCGTCTGTTGGTTTCGGCGGCTCGTGCTTCCAAAAGGACATTTTGAACTTGGCGTACATTTGCGAGTGCCACGGCTTGTCTGAAGTTGCCCAATACTGGCACAGCGTCGTCGGTATGAACGACTACCAAAAGAGTCGTTTCGTGCGCCGTATGATCTCCGCCATGTTCAACACCATCCGCGGTAAGAAGATTTCCATGTTAGGCTTCGCGTTCAAGAAGGACACTGGCGACACTCGCGAGTCGCCTGCGATTGACGTCGGCCACGGTCTCATTGAAGACGGCGCTCAGCTTAACATCTACGATCCCAAGGTGGATGCCAAGCAAGTTGCTGAGGATATGGGTGAGGAGGCGATGAAAAACATCACGTGTTGCAAGACTCACATGGAGTCTTTGACCGGAGCACACGCGTTGTGCATCATGACGGAGTGGGACGAGTTCAAGACGTATGACTGGGAAGCCATCTATGGCGTCATGCAAAAGCCGGCGTTCGTGTTCGATGGTCGTCTCATCTTGGACCACCAAAAGTTGAAGGACATTGGCTTCATAGTCTATGCCCTTGGGAAGCCGCTAGATGCTTTCTTGAGCTCTGCCGAAGGTGTCTAAACAACAAACAAGACGCGAGAGCGCAGTAGAGGCGATTTGGATAAATAACGCACTTAGGAGAAAGTTGTAATTTGTTCTACATTTGACATCAATTCTTACTAACAATTACAAGAATAATCTACACTAGTAGTCTAGTGAACTATGCGCGAGCCTTCACAACTTTCACCTCGCTCGCAATGCGACTGACGTACGCTTGAATGTCAAACTTGCGCTTGCATCCCGCGTAATTCATGTAACGAACTTTACCAAATACAGCGCGTTCTTTCCAACCTTGGTCGTGAATACCAGCGATAGACCACATACATCCTACGTAACCATTTGGATCGAGTCCATCGAGTGCGTATGCATCATTCAACGCGATTGCCGTTTCCAATGCCGTTGTGGGCGACGGCGTCCATTCGAGAATTTTTTTCGCCCAATACATGCGCATAAACCCGTGCATACGCCCGAGATACAACAACTCATGCTGCGCCGCGTTCCATAATTCATCATGCGTTCGCCCACGTTCGAGCGTTTCGTAATCGTACACGTACTCACGCACATCCGACGCGTGTGCCTGGAGCGACTCTTGCGCCCACACGCTCGCGCCTTCGAGCGAGTCGTAGCGCGGATTGTGCAGGCAGAAATTATCTGATAATTCCCTGCGCACGATGAGTTCTTCCAAGTATGAATCGATAGCTTCATCAAGAATGTCGTTTTGTCCTCTCAATTTCGCCGCTTCCCACGCCGCGCGGCGAGGGGAAAGGTGTCCAAAATTTAAATAGGGCGACAAGCGTGAGACGGCGAGCGGCGCCGTGGGCTTGTTACGTTCGGCGTACATCGCTAGACGCTTAGGAAGAAAGGCCTCTTTATCAGGTCCGCACAACGCCACCAATGCCGCGCGCTCACCAGGTATGATCCAACCTTTTATCTCGGGCACGTGTGCGCCGTTTCGTCGCGCCGTGGCGAGATATGCATCCCAATCAATCATCGGCGCCGCTGTGGAGGATGTCGTCATCGCTTCGTCAACGTCGCCCACGGGTTCGGTAAGAAATTCATCGAGTGCTCGCTTAATTTTCGGCCGTATCGTCCTTGCTGCATACTCCTGCTTATCACTCACCACCCACGCCGGCACGACGTTATGCGCATCGACTTCAATCATCGCGCAATTCATCCTAGTCAACTCTGCCGCCAAACGTTCGCGTGCGCTCCGTCCTTCGCGCAACGGCGTAAAATCACACACCACCACCTTGGCGTTCGCCTCATGCGCGCACTCAAGCACGCCTTGCGCCGCGTCATCTCCACTTCTCGCATCCATCACTATCCCTTTCGCGCGTAAATCCCGTTCAAGCTCTCGTAATCCTTCCAACGCAAACGCCGCCCGTCGCGCGCCTCCGACGCCCGTCCCGAGCTCATCCTTCCCGAGGTGCGTGCACACAATCACCCGTGATGATTCGCGCGCCAGCGCTCGAGCCGTGCGTAGCGCATCATTATCTCGCATTCGACGATCGCGCGAGCACCAATACACCACCGCGCGGTCGTCAACCGCGCCTTGAGCGCCGCCACTCGATGCCATCAAAGTGCTCCCGGCATCGTTGAGCGCGCGACACCGTCGACTGTCGAACGAGGACGACGCCCCGGCGCCACCGCCGGTGGCGCATCTCACCAACTCATCCCGACGTATCCTGCGCGACGTCGCGCGCGCGATGAACGGACGCACCGCCGTCGCGGTCGCCAACATCAGCATCCAAAAGTCGCACACTGAGGACGAACCCGTCGACGATCGCGTAACGCGACGGCATTGCGCGACACGTGAGCTCGCGTTCGGTGCGCGCGCGCGCGGAATGTCGCCGACAACGAATCGCCGGTTGACGATAGGCGTCCCAGCGCACGTCGCTTCGGCGTCACCGCGCGTACGGCGGTATAAAACGCTCGGGAATCGCTTGGCGTTGGTGTACGTTCCGTTCCTCATCTTGTACGCGCACACCGGGTTGAAGTGCTACGAGACGAGTGGGAACCCGTACAAGGCGGCGTTGAAGCATCACATCGAGTTGGGGTATGATGTGGATGTGTTGACATCGGTGGGTGTGAGCGCCAAGGCGGTGAAGACGGCGAAGAGAGGGTTGGTGAGGGATGACTGGGGAGGAGCGAGCGGGGACGACGCCGATGGGTGGGATTCCGGTGACGATGACGTCGCGGAGAAGGATGACAATACAGCTTCAAAGAGTGAAAAAGATGTGAATGTAGAGGACGTGCAGTTTGAAGTACCACCGACGCTTCCGGCGAGTTGGTTACCAGACTTCCCGGCGGTGCTGGCGTTTGCGGCGGTGGCGACGGCGCACGCGCTGTTGCTCTTTGCGCAACACTGGAGCGTTCGAGTTCGTTGTTTCGTGCAGTTTAAGCGCGTTGATAGAGTACGCGAAGGTGCATATTTTATTATCTCTCCCCATCAGCACCAAGGAAAGCCTGAAATTGTACCCATGAAATCGTTAAGAGTGTACGGCGCGGACGGTTCGTTGCGCACGATGCTGTGGTGCGTTTTTCAACGACAGCGATACGAATATGTTGAACTGGAATGGGACGAGAAAAATCGAAAAGGTCGAGGTGAATTGCGAGAAATCGAAACCCCTAGTAACTTGTTGCTTTCACACTACGGAAAGTCTCTTGGCTTGAGCGAGGATGAAGTGCAGCAGGCACACGACCGCTACGGGGACAATTCGCTCAAGGTGCCTTTACCAACGTTTTGGAACTTGTACAAGGAACAGCTCACTGGCCCTGTAACAGTGTTTCAGATATTCACCGTTTTGCTTTGGTTGATGGATGAGTACTGGAAGTACGCATTATTCAGCGCTTTAAGTTTACTCATCTTTGAAGCGACGACGGCGTTTTCGCGCCAGAAAAATGTCTCCACGCTTCGCGGCATGGGTCAACAAGCCGGTCGCGTCATGGTGCGACGCGGCGGTGTTTGGGAAGAGCGTTCCACGGAAGAGTTGTACCCGGGTGATTTGATTTCCCTCAAGCGCGTTGGTGGTGACGAAGTTCCAGTGCCTTGTGACTGCCTCATTCTCTCTGGCTCTGCCGTCGTAAACGAAGCAAGTTTGACTGGTGAAAGCGTACCTCAGATGAAGGAAAACGTAAACCCCGAAGTGACGAAAGACGAATTGTTGGATATGAATAGCTTGCACAAAGTTCACGTCCTTTACAGTGGCACGACGTTGATGCAACAATCTACCAGCACCGGTAGCGAGTCGACAGCGGCACTCAAAACACCCGACGGCGGTTGTTTGTGCTATGTTCTCCAAACTGGTTTTGGCTCAACGCAAGGTAAATTAATGCGCATGATGGAGTTCAGTAGCGAACAGGTCACCGGAGATACAAAAGAAACGTTGATTCTTCTTTTCATTCTTCTTGTCTTCGCCATTGCGGCAAGTCATCGCGTTTACACTGTCGGCGTTCTGGATGGCAAGAGAAGCCAATACGAGCTAATCTTGCGGTGCATCATGATCATCACCAGTGTTGTTCCTCCAGAGCTTCCCATGCAAACGGCTATGGCAGTAAATACCGCTCTGCTCGCGCTTGTCAGAGCTTCTGTGTACTGCACTGAGCCGTTCCGAGTTCCCGTGGCTGGCAAAGTTGACTGCTGCTTATTTGATAAGACGGGGACGATTACGAGTGATCGTCTCGTCGCCGAAGGCGTCGCGATGGAACCACTCGGTAGAGATGTAGCGGTCAAGCAACCAATTGATGCGTCGCAAAACGCATCCATCGTCATTGGTGGTTGCCACGCTCTCCTCGAAATTGATGGCAAGATGTTTGGTGATCCGCTCGAGAAGGCTGCCCTTTTGGGAATCAAGTGGCAATACGAACCGAGTAGTCACACGGCTTCGCCAAAACTTGATGATGATAAAATCAAGCGAACTTGGAATGGCGCCGATAAGACAGCCGTGCGAATTTTAGTGCGTAACCATTTTGCGTCTGCCTTGCAACGCATGAGTGTGGTTGCAGATGTTGTGAATGGTTCTAATCCCCAGCAGCGATGGTCTTTAGTGAAAGGCTCTCCTGAGATGGTGATGACTTTGTTGGAGAAGGTTCCCAAGGGCTACGAGGCGGCTTATCGTAGTCTTGCAGAAAAAGGTATGCGCGTTATTGCACTCGCGCACAAAGTGTTAAGCGCGGAAGAAAGTGCTCGGGTTGGAAGCCAAACTATGCCCTTCACTCGCGACGAAGCTGAATCAAATCTCGTATTCGATGGTTTCCTTGCATTTGCGTGCAAGGTTCGTGCTGATTCAGCCGAGATTATTCACGCGCTGAAAGCGAGTTCGCACGATGTCATGATGGCAACTGGTGATGCCGTGCTCACTGCGCTACACGTCGGCAACGAAGTTGGCATCGCCAAGGGTGGTCTTGAAGGAGCCATGATGTTAGAACGCAATGCTGAGGATGTGTTAGAATGGCACTCGGCAATGGTTGATGAAAATGGCGTGCCAAAGACAATTTTGCCGTATGAAGGTACATCGATCGCAGAACTCAGCAGAACACACAGCTTGTGTGTTACTGGTCAAAGTTTGAACGCCGCCATGACTGCACCGGGTACTTTGTGGGACAATTTAGATAAAGTGTGCATCTATGCTCGCATGTCTCCGGATGACAAGGAACGTGTGTTGAAGCGTTTGAAAACGCAAGGACGGTTCACCATGATGTGCGGTGACGGCGCAAACGATGTTGGTGCGCTCAAGCAAGCCCACGTTGGGGTTGCACTTTTGAGCGGTTTTGGTAGTGCAAACACCAAAAAGATAGAGGGTGCGCAGAGCACTGTCGCCGTAAAGACAGAAACATTTGCTGAGAAAATGGCGCGCGTGAAAGAGCAAGCTGAGAAAATGAAGGCTGAAAAGATGAAAGAAGCCGAAGCGCAAAAACAAGATCGCGCAGAGCTGGTCATCCTTCAGCAACAATGGTACGAAGAGGAACTCAAGGAGCGTACTGAAAGAGGAGAGGCTTGGGCACAACTGAACGCCATGAAGTCTTCGACGCAGAGATTGGTTCGCGAGGCCAAAGCAAGACAAGCTGCACGAACCAAGGTTGCTGGAACTGGTCAGACGTTGCAATCAGTGTTCCAAGAACTCGAAGAAACCGATGGTGAAGTTCCCAAGGTCAAGCTTGGAGATGCATCCATGGCTGCACCGTTCACCAGCCGCGCCCCAAGTATTAGAGCATGCGCAGACATCATTCGCCAAGGACGGTGTACTCTTGTATCTGCTATTCAAATGCAGCAAGTGTTGATGCTGAGCTGCTTGATCTCTGCCTACTCGCTCTCTGTACTCTATTTGGACGGCATTCGGAGTAGCGAGAACCAAATGATGGCCGCAGGCACGTGCTTGACCGTCGCAAGTTTGGCATTTTCGTATGCCACACCAGTCCACACGTTGAGCGACGTGCATCCGCTCAGATCTATCTTCCATCCCGCCAACTTCCTTTCGTTGACTGGCCAACTCATCATTCACCTTGCGGCAATGATTTACGCTGTTAATCTTGTCAAGAGCGCGACGGGTGAAGACATTGAATTCCCGAGTGCGGAGAAAATTGCCGTCGTCACTGAAGAAATGAAAAATGCGGCGAACGAAACCACGCGAGGCTTCTGGGAACAAGGACCGCCATTTGAGCCCTGTTTATTGAACACTGTCGTGTTTCTCGTCGACACGGTGCAAAGAGTATGCGTGATGCTTGTAAACTACAAGGGTCGACCCTTTATGCTCGGCGCATTAGAAAACAAGTCCCTTCTCATGTCGTGCGTGGCAATGGTCGTTGGCGCGTTTGTTTGCGCTTTTGAGTTCATTCCATGGTTGAACACAAAACTTCAACTGGTGACGATGCCTGGTGATATATTCAGGTATAAAGTACTTGGAATATTATTCGGTTCCGTCTTTGGTACGATTGCTTGGGATCAACTCATGTTGTTCATCTTTGCTAGACACATTTTGTTTGCTGGGTACCGCGACTCTTTCACGGCTTTGCCGACTTTGAACGACTTACTTCCCATGATTCGCCGTGGTATTGCGATTTCTATTTTGCTGCTTTGGTACATTTGGAGTGGTGGTAATACCATGGTTGGCGTTCTTGGCTACATGCTTTACAAACGCGGTTTGATTTAATACTACTTCTAGAACTAAACTTTTCAGCTCGACTGCTGACTCGCGCCAACCTTTCTTCTCTTCTTCGTCGAGCGTTTCTTCTTTTTCTTCGACTTTGGCTTCATTTCGCTCGAAAGCTTCTTAATAGGCTGACGTCCGAATTCGGCACCGCCGAGTAACGTCCCAACCGTCAGCTTCCCCGTCGCCAACGCTACCCCGAGGCCAACAATTCCTACGAGGAATAGTCGCACCAAGTTGTTTCCACCACGTCGTGCGCCCCCTGGTGCTGGTCCGCCGCGTTTCCACGAATCAGGCATAGGTCTATCCCCAAACGGCCTCTTCGTGCGCGTTTCGATCAATCTCGCCGCCACTTCGGGTCGCATTTCATCAACCTCATGGCTGTCGAAATCGAGCTCGTCGATGAGAATCGCGCGCATAGCGTTCGTAATCATAAATTGAACTTGCGCACCCATGCTGAATGATGTCAATTAATTATTTGCAGTGATTTAAAGCGAATGACAACGACGTTCGCGTGACGCACCGTGCGGTGTTGTGCGGCACGAGTGGGTTTCGCATAATACATTGTATTTTACACTCTTGGCGGCGGCGGTAAAAAACTTCTCAGTGTCACGCGCCAAACCGTTCTAAATCTAGTTTCTACTATTTTACTTTTTCTTTCCTTGTAAGGATGATGTTTTCGTCAAACCAGATGGTCGAATCGTCTTTTTCGTCGGCTTTGAAGCATTCGCAGACGATGGTAAACCAGCTGGGCGCTCAGTTCGTTTCGCGCTTTGCGCTGGAACATCGTGCACTTTTGAAGGGCCTGGATCGCAAGAGATATCAGTGGGGATTGAAGGGGCTTTAAATAAGTTTTCTAAAGCCTCGTAGTTGATCTTTGAGCTTCCTTTCTTCTTTGACAACGCTTGATGAGCCGCGGCAGCTGGAGTTTCAGCGATCGAAAGCGTGTGCTGCTGCACCTTACGCTGCTTCTTCGAAGAACTCGGTAATCCCATGACTTCTTTTGAGACTTGATTCTCAAGATATTCTTTGTTCATTTCTGACCAAATCACGCGGCGGAGCTTGACTTCATCGTCGTTATGAATGTACTCGTCAATTTCGTCGTCATCAACGTCAGAGAGCGTGTCGATGACACCTTTGTCCATCTTGGCAACCAATCCATTCGCATCCGGCTCGTTTGTTGCCAATAAAGGTGCATTGAACTCGATGCATGATAACCGTTTAACATCGTGGTGGGAAAATTGGTTCAAATAATCCAACGCAGAATTGTCAAAGCAGCCGGCTGAAATCAAAAAGTGCAGCACAGATTCATCGACAAGCGCAATGTGCTCGCCTTCGCTATCGGCAAAGCTTTCGAACTTTGGATGAAGCTCAGACATATGAGCCTTTGATACCATTCCTCGAGCCTTTCCGAGGGTGAAAGGTAGGCAAATTATCTCGGCCCATCGAGATCCTACTAACAAGCGCAACGCGTCCTCGGAGTGTCGTATGAATGTAGGATCCAATGGCTTGTGCTGAACCGTCTTCACAACGGTTTGTTTCTTCGCCTTTGCTCGTTTCGAATTGATCGGTGAATTAATCGGTACCAAAGCGAGAGCATTTTCTAAGCTTCCTTTCATGTCGTCCCCAGCAGGATTGAGAAGCTTGACCAAGTCACTGTCGGTGAGCGCCGAGTTGAACTCCGCCGTCAGCTTGTCGTCGCTCGGTGAAGGAAGCATGAGTGATGCGCCTTCCTGTTCATCTTTGCGAACTTGTGCTCGGGAAAATGCTGGTGGATCAGAGCCACCGACAGAGCCGCCAGAAACGCGAACGTAATCTATGTAACAGGTGCGACACATGCCTTGGGCAAAATGTGGCGTACTTTCGCTATCCTTGTGCACACAACTTAAAACCGCCATTGAGCTCTCTGGCAATGAAAGTAAGTTTTGATTTGCTTCCTCTTCCTGTTCAAATGTTCGCGCCTGAGCATCAAACTCTTCGACGGACAAAGCCGCACTCGGTGTGTTTTCAAACTCAGTCAAACGTTTCTTCAAAGTCGCTTCTCCGACATGCACGACGGCGACGACATCTCGCTTGCTCGGACTAAATCCATGAATCTGAGCCGCCACCCAAAGTGCCGCACCACAAATTCCATTTGGGCGTCGACCTGTTTGCATCCAGTCTCGTTTCATGGATGCCACGAGCCTTAACGCTGTGTTTGCCACGGTGTGCATCCTTCGTCCCAAATTCAACTTGTCTGCAAAACGATGAATGAATAAACTCGGATCTATCGGCTTTTGCATCAACGGATGCTGCTCGAGCCTGAGTAGTCGACAAAGCTGTAAAAACACCCCACCGAGAATGTACACATTCGTCTGCAGCACGTCACTGAAATCAATCAACATGTACGGCCTCGACTCTTGCCGACAAATGATATACAAGCACGCCCCCGCGACTTGACTAATCCGTCGCCCACGCGTGAAATTCCTCTGCACCGCGAGCTTGTACAAGCGATGAGCGGAATCTACCACGTCCCCTCGCGGTCGCACCCCGAGTCTATCGGCTATCTGTGTAATCTCTAGCTTCCCTCTATACAACGTGCGTTCGTGCGAATCCAATTGCACGCCATACAATCTCCCACCCCTCGACGCGCGTATCAACCCATGCGCGATGCCATTCTCCGGTACAAAATGCCCATCCGGTACGCTCGCCCCCGTCACTGCGTTCTTAGTAAACGTCGTATCCGTACTAAACGCGTGTTCATCTAAAATCTTCCCACACGTCGTGCAGCACGTGAACCCATTGCTTTCGTTGGTTTCCGCCAGCACCTCCCTCGCGCACGTCGCGCACCACTGTCGCACCATGCCCGACTATCGCCCGACGACGACGATGACGACGACGACGACGACGATGACGACACTCGATCGCTCGCTCGATCGATCGAGTGATGCCCGTCACGCACTCGCGCATCACCGCATATCACCACTCAGCGTCGGCACCACGCCCATCTATTCGTCGCCTATTAGTCGGGACACTTTTTTGTTCAGGTGTCATTCAGGTGTCGACAGGGAGGGCCCTGTTGGGCGTCACACGACGACGACGACGACGACGACGAGGGTGGTGGTGGATCGACGATCGACGATCGTGGACGAGTAGTGTGCGTGCGCGACCGAGCGTTGACGACGATCGACGACGATCGACGACGGGCGCGCCCATGGGTGACACCGCCATGACGACGAGGCGGCAGACGAGGCACGGGACGACGACGACGACGACGACGATGATGATGGGTGATGGTGATGGTGCGGCGACACCGAGCGTGTCGCACACGATAAATGTTTGCGACGCGCGTTCTCCGCCGCAGTCGCCGCATTCGACGAACAAGACTGGCACGAATAACGTCTTCTTGGAAGTTCGAGCTCGACAGTTGGGGGCGAGGCGGGCGCCGCGCGCGTTGCGCGCGAATAACGCACATTTTATGCGTGAATTACGATTAATGGGGGAATTAGACACCCATGGGGGATGCGTGAATTGCGTGGCGTGGAATGATGACGCGTCGTTGTTGATTTCGGGGAGTGATGACATGACGGTGTGCGTGTGGTCGATGGGGTCGAAGACGCCGCTGCGAGGGTCGACGTTTACAGGACACACGCACAACGTATTCGCGGCGGAATTTGTACCGCAAAGTTCGTCGATGAAGTGCGTGACGACGAGTGCAGATGGTGGAATACGACTTATTGATCTTGAACGAGGGTTTAAAGAGCCACCACCGGAACATTATGGATACAGGTTACGTGGAAGAGGTGGCGCGCATCGCGAGAGCGAGGCGTCGAGTGAGTTGTGGAATGGACGCGGCGCCGGTATGGGGATGAAAATTATCTTTGTTCCGCACGAACCGAGCACGTTTCTCACCGCACATCAAGATGGACGCATACGATTATTTGATTTGAGACAAGGAAACAATAATGGGGGCGTCGGACACGAAATTGTCGTCAATCTTAATCGTTTTGGTCCGACTTCTGACATCGCGTTTGATCCCTCGGCGCCGACGGTGTTCGCGGCGTGTTCGGATGATCCGTACGTGCGCGTATTTGATTTGAGACACGTCAAGAGCAACAGACGTGAACTCGCACGCGAAAGACCTCCAGGATCGCCCAGTCCTGGCTCGTCTCCCCCGCATTCGCCATTTTTACGCACGCCGCGCGCATCCATGAATCACGACATTCCGTGCGTCATGACGTTTTCGCCGCTCGACGTCATGTCGGAGGACTTTGAAGGCATCTCAGGATTAGCGTATAGCGCCAAAGGCGAGCTCGCGATTAGCTGCAAAGGTGACGACGTGTTTGTCATCGATACACGACGCGCTGTGGCGAGTTATAACTCTGAAGCCAAGAAGCCATGGACGGCGGATGAAAATCATCAGCGTCAACCCGCCAAGCGTTACAAGGGGCGACAAAACGTCAAGACATTTCTCAAGGGCGTGGCATTTATGGGTGAAGATCAGTACGTGACAACTGGTGGTGATGACGGTGGCGTGTACGTGTGGTGTAAAGAGACGTGTGAACTCGTGTGCAAAATGCAAGCAGATACGTCCGTGGTCAATACGGTTTTGCCTCATCCACATTTGCCCCAGCTCGTGACGTGCGGCATCGACAACGTCGTGCGCATCTTCGAAGCGGGTGATGGTGGTGTAAACATTTTAAATCCTCCAAATAAGGATGAAGACGACATGTGGTTTGAAGCCGATATTGTTGATTCCGAAGACGACGAAGACGACGATGACGACGAAGACAACGAAGACGACGATGAAAACATAGGCTTTGACGACGAATACGACAGCATGGACGACGACGAAGAGTGGAGTCCCAGCGAACCAGCACCTTCGAGTCAACGAGATCGCCATGAAGATATGCAAGAAGAATAAACGTTTGTACAACATTCAAAAATAAATTCAGGCCGCTGAAAAGCGCGTCGTAGATCACCCGTATAAATATGACATGTACTATTGAACAGTATTTCTATTTTGCAACCTTGAGAACGATGACGGTCAACACGCCCGCGCACACTAAGAATAATAGAAACATGATACACTTGTCGGTTGCTAATCCTCGAGTGATATCTTTGAGCACGCCAAAGGACTTTTTCAACGAGAAATGAATCTCATCGAGATCATCCACAATGCGCTCGAGCTGTTGCGTTTGTCCGCGCAACGCCTCGGCGGTTTGCGTACCTATTTGAATCGTCTCTTCCACCACCGCTTGGCTTCTCGCCACACTCTTATCGGTCTCGTCCATGATTCCTCTTCCGTGCTGTAGAAGATCCCCAGCTTCCATCTGTTGCAGCTGCTCATCATCTAAAATTTCCTTATTCTTTCGCTGCGCAAACGCCGTTGGGAGCGTAAACGCGCTCGCGCTCGCCGTCTTCGGCGCGGGTGCACCAACCCCAGCCGTCGACGTCGACGTGCTCGGTCCTTCCACTTTCTTCTCTCCAATCAGCACTTGTGCTTCTTTCTTCAATTGCACGTACTCATTCAATGCAGTGACGTACTCCTTCTTCTTCTTTGCCAACGCCTCGGGCGTCGTCGCGCCTTCGCTCAGCGCCAACCGCTCGAACTCTTTAATCATCTTCTTGCCCTCAGCCATTTTATTCGTGAGTTTCTTCAAATGCGCGGTCGACGCCGCGGTATCTGTGCTCCTGAGCACGTCTTGACGTTTAAACCCATCGCTGTTCGCGTGCGTGCGGTACACAACACCGCGCGTGCGTCAGTCTTCACTTCGAGGAGTCAATCGCAATTGCATGTGTTGCCACGCGACGCGCGCGCACGACGACGACGACGACGACTCGACGTACTCTAATTCAGCGAATAACGTTCGTATGCGATCACCAACATCGTTCGATGTGGCCATGACGTCACGAGGCGCGAAAGGCGTCGGTCGAGGTGTGAGGGCTGGTGCGGCATCGAGAAACGGTCCACGTGGTGAACGCCTCGTGTCATGATTCTGGAATGCGTGTTACAAATGTGCGCACGCGTGCGCGACGGGAAGATAGACTTAACGTGTATATAGTGTATACGTATGCGTGTGTGCATGTGTGTGTGTGCACGAGCATTGATCGGTGACGCATCAGAACAACCCGAAGAGCTTCTTTTTCGGCTCGGCATCCTTGGCTTTGCTCGAAACCGTCGTCTTCTTGGACCCGATGGTTTTAGACCCAATCGTCGCCGGTTTCTTCGCCGCAGCGCCAGGCATGGTTCTATTCTTACGCGCAGGTACGCTCGCAATCGTTTGTTGCGAGTTCTTTCGCGCGGAAAATGCATTGGAAGTCTTTTGCGCATTCTTCGCCGCGAGCGCCTTCGCCTTGTTCGCCTCGATGAGCTTCTTCTTGGCTTCTTGCTTTTTTCTAATCTCTTCCGCGCTCACGTTGGGACCGAACCCACCGAGGGCGACGGTGCGCGGTGCGTTCGCAGCGTACCGTCTCGTCGTCGTCGTCGTCGTCTTCGCCAACGTCGTCCCGGTAAAACCTGCGTGTGCGAGTCGTCATCATCACGTGCCGTCAGTCTCGTGCGGGGGCCGACGTCGACGCTCGATTCCACGCACGCATGCATGCATCATCATCATCACGTGCGTTCGCGTGTACGCGACGACATAACGATACGCGACGACGACGTACTACTCGTGGGTGATCCAATCATCATCATCATCGTCGTCGTCGTCGTCGTCGTCGTCGTGTGACGCGCGCCAAACCAAACCAAACCAAACCAAACCAAACCAAACCAAACCAAACCACGTCCACGTCCTCGCCGTGTGCATCGCGTCATTATTCACCACAGTAACCGTGAACGTGAACGATGACGACGACGAGAACCACGTGAATGAACGATGGGTGAGAGAAGACGATCGTAGAGAAAGGGTGTGTATATATATAGGAGGACCATGACGACTATGACACAGCGACGGAGGGTGCTGACGGGGAAGAAGATGAAGCTGATGAGGATGAGGATGCGGGCGAGCGAGTCAAACGCGCGCGCGTGGGGACACAGCGCGAGAGCGAGCGTGGGGCTCATACCTGCGTTATGCGTTACAGTAGCGAGTGGAGGGGAAGCATCAATGATGATTGTATTCGTAGGACTCATGGTGGCGTATGTGTTGGACTTGATGCGAGCGGCAGAAGGGGCGTTGGGGACGACGTGGTGCGCGCTCGCGGGCGCATTCGCAGCGCATGCGTTTGGGGCGACGTGGATCACGCCCGGGATGCCAGTATTGTTGAACTTTGCGGTGTTGATGTTAAATGGTGCGAATCTCATGCTCGGTGGGTTGTGGGTGACGTTGCAGTTTAGATGGGTGCACCACGCGTACCCGGGCGCGGCGGCGACGTGCGAACGGGCTATTTTCGCGTACGCGCCGCTGGTGTGCGGGACGGTGATTGCCTGGGCGTTTGCCACGTCAATGAATGCACAGATTGCGTCTTTGTATATTTCAATGACGTATATTATCATGCACCGACTTTTTATGTTTCCAATCATTGCCGAGTGCACGTATGTAGAGGAGAACGAGTCTGAGCGCTCGGCGAGCGGGACGGCGACGTCGACGACGCACAAGCGCCGCGTGGTGACGACACCAAGCGACGCAAAATCTGGTACCATCGCTACCGTGAGCCTTCCTTTGATGTTTTACATAGGTTTAAACTTTTGGGAGATATTCGCTGACTTTGAGCATTTGTTTACGTGCTTGATCCTCGTATCGTTGCCAGTGTTGTATTTCATCTCCGCCGGTACCGAACGGTCGCTTTGGTGGATAGCGGAGAATAAGTCTGGATTTGAAACACTAGAGTCGTTGATTCTTGTCGCCGCATTTGCGTTATTCGCTGCGGGTTTTGAGGGCGGTATCATTTTTGCCGGATTTGCCGAGTATATTCAAGTGCCCGCGCCATTAAGTTATGTGATGGTGACCATATCCGTGTACAGCGCATCGGCGGCGTTTTTGGCGCACTGTATGAACGCTGTTGGTTCCATTCTTCCAGTTAGTGTCATGCAAGGGGCTTTAATTCTCGCAACTTCGAACGCCATGATTGTTATTGGTGCGCCCATGATGATGGTTCCGGTACCTGTCATCGGATCGATCGCCTTTTCGCGTTACTACCAAAGTCAGCAACTTCATGACTACATCGTCTTCGCGTGTAGCGCGGCGACGTGCTTTGGGTGGTTTATGTTGAATCACTTCTGGAGCTTAGACATCAACATTGGGGGCGTTTCTTTGAGTTACCTGTGTTTAGGTATTTTTATTCTCTCTGTCTCGGCTGTGGTGCTACCTAGTGTGCTTAACGTCGCAAGACATATTCGTCGATCATTCGTCGGCGTATTCATCTTGGCCTACGTTGCACTTCTCGCAGCAATTGAACAGGTCCTTTCCCATGCAATTCACGATGATGGTTCGACGATATACCCGCCTTATCTTGTCCTGGTTACATCTGTACTAGGTGTTCTGGCGAGTAGAAGTCTTATTCTCGATGGTCGCTTGACACAAACGTTTGGATGGTTGGCCCAAAGCGTGTGCTTGGCCAAGTTGTCGATGCTCTTCATACCGAGATTGCGCGAAATGTTCAGCGTCTTTATAGTTTTACTCACGGTGTCTGCGCCGTATGTCACATTCCAAGGCTCGAGGCGAGTGATGCATCGCATGACTGGAGGACATTGTGCGATGTATGCCGCATCACTCGTCGCTTCTTTACTTTTTGCCAGGTTTGCGATGTTTGACATTATTTTCGAAATGACGGGACATCGACCGACAGACGCGGTGATGTTGGGTGGAGTGCTCGTCATGACTGGTGCGAGTCTAGTACCCGTGACTGCGAATGTCATGGGTGATGAACCTGTGAGTAAGCGCTTGGTGATGCTCTTACTCGCAAGTGGTGTGTTCTTTGTAACTTTTCGCCCTCCACTCCCCTGGAAGGGTGAAGTTGGCATGTGGTACGACGCCGAGCACGTTCCGGATACTGAAGATGATGACGCGAGAATGTATGGTGCGCGCGAGACCGTTCATCATGGGTGGCCAAGTTGGTTACTCATGCTATCGTTTTTGACTGCTCTAGTCGCCGTGTCATCTCCCCGAGAGCAAAGGGAGTGGACATCTACGGTGAGAGCGATTTTTAGCGTCATGTGTGGAGGCTGCGTGGGGTTGTACATGGCTCTGGAATACTTTTCTGAACAAGCTGGGCTGAGCGTGATGTTATTCGTCGCGTGTGCGCTCGTTGGTGTGTTTCTTTCGTTTACATACGTACCGTCCAAGTCTTCATTTGATTACCTTCCATATGTCTACTCTGCGTACGTTGCAATTCTTCTCCTGGCGTATTATTCTCAAACTGAAGGATCGACGGAAATGATGGACGACTCTGACATTGAAGATGCAATGGAAAACAAATTGGGAGTCATCAGTGTTTTCGCTGGAACGTCGCTGCAAATAGCGTTCGCGTTAAAGTTTCGTATTCGGTCCACGCTTGAGAGACACATGAGACGGAAACGCGTCGCAAGTGACTCCCCATTCCTACCTGCTGCTGCGAGGAACCGACCAGAACATTTCAGAAACGTTTCAAGTAGAAGTGCTCATCGAGAGATGAGAGCTCAGGCGGTGTCCTGGATGCCAATTGTCGGGAACATCGCCACGTTGACTTCATTTACCGCGTGCTTGATGCTGAGTGAAGAATTTGCAAATGGTTCGGCGTTGTCTGTGTTTGCGCTCGCACCAATCTTGTTACTTCTCCATCAAGACACGATAATGTTTCCCATGCTTGAGGATTCTCAACGATACGCGCCGCCTTTAGCGATGGTTATCGGTAAGCTGTGCTATGACACCGTCTTGGCCATTGCCGCTGGACCAAACAAGGTGCACGTGTTGACTTTAAGCGCGTCCAAAGTGCCTTGGATGATCTCCAACATCTTCGCTCTGGCGTGTGCGTCAGTGAATAGCATCAATTTGGTGCATTTTCTCGCCACGAATGTGCGCACGAGTACGGAGACGCTCCTCATCACCGCACCTCTCGGTATTCTTGCGCCGCTCTTTTCAAAAATCAGCGCCGTGCGAGTCCTCGCGCTCACCAGCGCGTGCGCCGCGGCCATTCAACACGCCATGCAGCGCCGTCGCGCCGTGGCTGGACTGAAGTATTTATAGCATACTTGTAGCACTATTGCAATATTATAGCTGTTGACTCACGCACGTGAACGCATCGATGTCTTGTGCGTGATGAGAACGCGCGCATTCGCGCGCGCGCAATGGAATGTACACACTCGTCTCTGGTCATAATTGGTGAACCCATACCCTAAAAATCCCGAAGCGGGAAAATCGAAGGCGTCGAACGAGTCATCGTGTTCAAACATCCAAGCCGCCTTTTCGAGCCTCGTCGCGTGCGACAGACCCGAGTGCGAAAGTCACACCTCACACGTGTACCGCACGAACCCGCATAGAATCGTCGTCGTTACCACACGTCGTCGCTTTTCCACTCCGCACCCATCGTCGTCGTCGCTAAACCGACGCCAAACCGATCTTTTTAGGGTCTCTGCTTCACGCGCAACGTATTAGACGCGCCCACGAGTGTCGTACGTACTAGGTACCGCACACGAGAACACGTAATCGTAGAACACATACGTATCAACCATGCCGAAGGGAGGCGCCAAGGGCAAAGGTGGGAAGAACCGCCGTCGCGGGAAGGGTGACGGAGGAGATGAGAAGCGCGAGCTCATCTTCAAAGAAGATGGACAGGAATACGCTCAGGTGTTGAGAATGCTCGGCAACGGGCGTTTGGAGGCGCAGTGCATCGATGGGGTGAAGCGTTTATGTCACATCCGTGGTAAGATGCGAAAGAAGGTGTGGGTGAACACCGGGGATATCATCCTTTTGGGTTTGCGTGACTTTCAAGATGAGAAGGCGGATGTCATCTTGAAGTACTTGGCGGACGAAGCGCGTTCGTTGAAGGCATATGGCGAACTTCCTGAGACTTTCCGTGTCAATGATACCGATACATTCGAAGAAGAGCGTGGCGAGAACGACGACTTCTTCGATTTCGACGACATCAATGACATTTAAACGAAACGATTTTAGCTGTACCAAATCTTGTAGTCTGGCGGTGAAGTGCCATTGAGTTGCTATCAAAATCTAAACTTCTAAGCCTAAAATTCACTAAAACGATTTGCAAAAAATCGCATTTGACGTGGTCCGTCGTCGCGACACAGAATTCCTTCGCTTTCAGCCATGTAGAGGTACTCGAGTGCTATTTCGGGCGTCGTGTGTAATATTTGCGCCGCCTCGTATGAATCTATCGAGCTTTCAAATGAACTCAAAGCAGCCTTAAACTTTGAACACGCGTGCTCGTCTGATCTTTCTTTCGTATGAATCACTACGACGCCGCTTTCAAACCGTCTGAGATGCAAATCGATCCCGAGCGCGTCCCACGATTCGCACGCCGCGAGCATGTCCTGGGGCGAAACGAGCTCCGTTCCTCTGGCTCGATTAAATAAACAGAACGCATCCGTTAGAGTGATGATTCCGTCTTCTTTCGCTAGTATTGGTACGATCCAATCTGCTAGTTGCCTGGACAGTTCATGGTGAAACGATGCTCCGCTCGTCGCCCGCGTCACTGGACTAGTAATCCCGAGACTCATCACGAGACGTTGAAGCTCAGAATTCTCCGCTTTGTTTGTCCCAGATGATTCCGCAAGTCGCTCCGCGAGAACCACGAGTTCTCGAGCTTTGCTCATTAATGCCGAAAGATCTGAGAATGCCTCATCTAAAGTCCTATTTGTTTCTTCTACTCGTTCGCGCTGTCGGTTAAAGACGCCGCCGATGCCCGCCGTCGCCGCGGATGCCTCCACCGTTACCTGCGCTTTAGCCTCTTCCGCCGCCTGTGCTCGACGCACGCCATCTTCGTACTTTCTTACTTGTTCCTCAACCACTCGGGCGAACGTATCACCATCAGATCCTTTGATGTGAAACTCATA
>Ga0181559_10002051_pt1 | contig 19913 bp, 11 predicted proteins | sample 011ome_21_FD_133752 | JGI IMG/M metagenome (GOLD analysis project Ga0181559, IMG submission 133752) | Coastal salt marsh microbial communities from the Groves Creek Marsh, Skidaway Island, Georgia - 011508AT metaG (megahit assembly) | ecosystem: Environmental > Aquatic > Marine > Intertidal...
ATGGCCGCCGCGGGGCCTGTCGGCGGCTACCGCGCGTTCGCGACGCTTTCAGATGCGCACGCGCTTTTCGCCACGTGCCGGCGAGTCACCGAAACGTCGGCGAGAGACGAACGCGCCGAAGTTCGTCCTGAGGCGGAGGCTCGACGACGGCTCGAGGCGTCCAACCCGCGCGGGATTGATAACCTTCCGCGCGACGTGTGCGCGCGGCTTGGTGTGTCGCGAGTCGGTCTCGCCCCCGTCGTTTCCCCGAGGAAGACCGAGGGCGCGAGATCTCGTCGTCAACGACTCAACGTCTTTTTCGGCATTGTTCTTTTGGGCGCGTTCGAGTCCGAGTTGCAAGACACGCCGGAGGATGAAAAAGCGCAGTTCCAGAAGGACTGCGAGATGCAGAGATCCGCCGAGTGCAGATCCGCCGCCGCGCGAGATCTTCGTCGGGACGGGACGGGAAAAAGCTGCTGACTGTGCGTGTGCCGACTACGGAACCCAGATCCGGACGCGCGACATGTCGCCGTCCCCGAGGATCCGCGAGGTGTACGGCGACGGAGACGAGCTCGAGGAGGAGGAGGAGGATGACGACGTCCTCGCTGATTTCGCGTTCGAGCGCGGTACGGGCATCGTCGGGGGAGACCACCTCGCGCGCGTGGCGTCCGCGGAAAATGGTTCGCCCGACGCCAAAGCGGCCGGTCCCTCCTCGAGCTTCGGGGACGACCCGGGCGTGGCGGCGACCATGGCGGTGGCGCGCATGATGTCCGCTACGGGCGCGAAGAGCCTTCCGCAGGGCCTGGTCCGCTTGATGTCCCCGTACCAGGCGCACTACGACGAGCTCAAGATGCTGGGCAAAGGCGGGTTCGGCAGCGTGGTCGCGGCGGTTGGCCGGCTGGACGATCGACCCGTCGCGGTGAAGAAGATCCATTTCAAGAGCGCGGCACCGCCGTGGGCGAAGAACGACGCCATCGAAAGTCTACACGAGGAGCTGCTGAGGGAAGCGCGCGCGCTGGCACTGATGGATGACCCGAGGGTGGTGAAGTACCACTCCGCCTGGATCGAGCCGCGGTGGTCGAAACTCGCGTCCATGTCCGGCGACGCCGCGCCCGCCTCCGGCGCCGAGACGGACTCGAGCGCGCCGGGCAGGAGCCGCGCCGGCCTGGTCCGCCGGCCCTCGCTGTTGTTCGCGGACGTCAACGGGGACGACGACGACGACGACGACTCAGGGTCGTCGACGTCGGAAGAGGAAACGGAGTCCGAGTACTCCGAGACGGGATCCGTCGCGGCGGACGGCGGGCGCGGGACGCCGTCTCTGGAGTTGCCTGACGGCCGAGTGAAACGCGTGAAGAGCGTGGTGTGGACCCCCGCCGCGCGCGCTGCGGCAGCGGCTCGTTGGCCGTACACCCTGTACATCTCCATGGAGCTGTGTCCGGGAACGACGCTACGCGATTGGATCCGGGTACGGCCGCGCGGCGATATCCAGGCGGGCGCGGGAACGCACATTTTCCGCGCGCTGTGCGAGGCACTCCGGTACGTACACGCGCACGGCTTGATTCATCGGGACGTGAAGCCCGCGAACGTGCTCGTGCACAGGGGTTCGTCCGCGCTCGAGCCCACAGTGAAACTCATGGACTTCGGGTTGGCGGTGTTCGACGACCGGGTCGAGCGGAACGACCGAGGCGCGCGGACCGCGTACGCGGAAAACGGCGGCGCGAAAACATCCGACGACGCGAAGAAGAAATTCTCAGTCGGCGTCGGTACTGCGAGCTATTGCGCCCCCGAACAACGCGGCGGCACGGGATTGTACTCCTCCGCCGTGGACATGTACAGCACGGGCGTGGTGTTGGTGGAGATGCTCACCGCGTTGGGGGCGGAAGCGACGGAATCGGAGCGGTTACATCTCATCGCCGACGCGAAACGGTTGGAGCTTCCGGAGACGCTCACGAAGGCGTTCCCCAAGCACGCCGCGTTGGCCCGGGAGCTCCTCTCGTCGGACCCGGGCGCGAGGCCGACCGCCGCCGCGGTGCTTCGCCGGTGGCCGCGCGTGAACTTGCGCGTGGACGGGTTCGGGAAAAAGCGGTCGGGCGACTCGGAGATGCACGCGCGTCGCCTGTTGCTGGGCGGCGGAGGCGGAGGAATCGCCACGGGCGTCGGCGCCTCGGCGCGGGGAAACATCGGCGTCGCCGTCGCCGCCGCCGCGGGCGCGGCGGCGGCGAAAGCGGCGGCCGGTTCGGGGAGCGACGGTGGCTCGGGAGATAGCAGTTACGTGCCGCCCGGATACGGCGAGCCGCGTGCGACCGCTTCGGAGATCGAGGCGGCGGCGATGAGCGCGGCGCTTGACCAGTTTAAGTTCAAGCGTTCGCAGTCGCTTCCCGAGGCGGAGTTGTCCGCGATCGCCGACGCCGTCACCGCCGCCGGCGAGATCGCAGGTCTCAGGGGGAACAGGAGTCCAAACAGCCCGATGCGTCGCATCGGGTCACCGAGCCCGCTGGCGCCCGCGACTGTTCTCGAAGAGACCGAGGGGACCATCGAGACCGACTCGGGGGAGGAACCAAAGCCCGACGGGGAGATGACGCGGGATGACCTCGAAGCCGAGGTTCGGAGGCTTCGCGAACGCGTCGCGCACCTCGAACAAAACGCCGAGCCCTGATGAGAGTATGATATTCAGCATGTTATATTTATCACATCCGATACGCACAAGACTACGATACACGTAACGATACGGCGCTACACGCACTACTGCGCTGCGTTGTTGACGATGCGTCGAAGCTCCGCGGCGAACGCGTACGGGTACTCTTCGCGCGCGCCTCGGTTGGAAACGTCCCTCAGATGCTCGAAATCGAGTTTGCGCCCCGAGGTCGCGAACGAGTCCCGCGTCGCGAAATGTTCCAGACCCTCTTTCGTCTTGGGTTCCGTGAACGAAACCGCCAACGCGCGGTGGATCGGTCCACTCCACGTCGCATCATCGCGCGCGCCCCCTCTGGTGGCGGAATCGTCCAGAAAAGCCGCCTCGTCGGCCGTCTCCGAGACGCTCCCGTGCGCGAACGCTTCGAATCGAAACCGCGCGGTGTCGACGTCGAGTGGTTTCCGGCGCGCCGACTGCGACGCGGAGAAGGGCATGCTCGGCGTGGCGAATCGACCGCCCGAAGGGTTCATCGCCATACCTCGCACCGCGAGCTCGGTCGGCGTGAGCGGCGGGCGACGCGCGGCGATCTGTTGTTCCAGTCTGGCGGAAAAGTCGGCGTCCGAGAAAGCCGCGTACGCCGATTTTTCGGTTTCGGCTTTTTCGCCAAACGCGCGCGACGCCATACGCGCGCGGGGCTCGCTTCGCGCCGCGCGGAGCCGGTGTCTCCTCCTCGCGCTCGCCCTGACGGACACGGACTCGGTCCCGCGAGCCAGGTCGCGCGAGTCGTCCATGCGCGCCGAGTCGTCGTCCTCCGCGGCGCTGACGTCGGCGTCGGATCCGCCGCACCGGCTGAAACGCGCTTCGGTTCGCGGCGGCGACGCGTCGCCGAGGACGCCTTCGTCGCCTTCGTCGCCCTCCGCCCCGCCTGGCGCGTTCGCGTCGCGCGCGGAGGAGACGGCGTGCCTCACCGGAGCGGGGGGAGGGCTCCGGCCGCACGAAACGCACGCGCGCCGGTGTCTGATCGGAGACGGGGTCGCGGGCGGACTCGCCCTCGCGGCGGCGTCGAATTCCGCGGGGTCCAATCGCGTCGCCGTTTCGGCGGTTTCCTCGGCGCCTACGCCCGTCCTCGGCCTGGTCTTCGCGTTTCCGCCGCGGCGCGCCAGGCGCGGCGGCGCGTGCGCGGGCGCCGCCGGAGTCGCCACAGGGCTGTCGAAGACGAACGAGTCATCGAGCGAGACGTCGCCGGCGACGGCGGCGATCGCCGCCGCGACGCCTCCGCCCTCGTCGGCGTCGAAGAGGGACCGGCGACGCGCGTGCGCGCGCCGTTCGCGCCTGGCATCCGGCGAATCCGCGTCCAGCCGCGCGTTCGGGATGGGGGAGATGCCCGCAAAGTCCAAGTCGCGCGGAAGACGCGCGTCCGGAAGACGCGCGGGCGTGCAGAGCGCCGTTTTCGCTTTCGCTTTCCCCGCGTTCGTATCCGCGTCCTCCTCCGCAGACCGGCAGAACAGCTCGTACAGGCCGCTCTTCGTCTCGGCCTCTTCGTCGCCCTCGTCGACGCGCGGGAACCGCGCGCGGGTCCGCACGCCTCTTCCGAAGGGCCGGCGCCGCGGCGGCGCGAGCGCGAGCCTCGAATCGGCGCGGCGAGCCTCGCCGGCGCCCCGGAAGACGGAGGGCGAGAGGGGATCGTCGACGCTGCCGCAAGGGGACCAGATCGAGTCCGCGGGCGACCCGGGGGATGGCGCGAGCGATGAGCCCTCGGACGACGGGGACGCGCCGAACGCGCCCGCCGGGTCCGCGGGTCCCCCGGGCGAATCGGAGGCCCACAGCGGCGAGCACAGCGCGGGGTCGCGTCCTCCGGAGACGCGCGCCGCCGCTTCCTTCTCGTCGAAGTACTTCTGGCACCGAATCTCCTCCGCCTCCACCGCCGCGGCGGCGGCGAGACGCATCGCCGCCACGAGTTCGTCCTCGGACGAGGCGTCCGAGGCATCGTCTTCCACGGCGTCGTCCTCTTCGCCCGCGTGCTCCGGGACGTCGAGGTCCGCGGGCGCGGTGTTTGCCACCACCTCCACGGTGCAGTCCGCGAGGTCGCGCGCGCGTCGTTCTTCCACGTCCAGCGACTCGAGCGCGAACCGCGTGTTGTCCTCCTCCTCGCCGTCGCCCGCTCGGCGCGCGGCGTCCGTCTCGCCGTCCGACGCCGCGTCGCGCAGCGGAAGCACCTCGAGAACGTCGGGGAAGTTGATCTTGTCCGCTCGCACGCCGCTCTCGAACGGACAGGCGGGGTTCGGCGCGCGGGACGTCGCGGAGGACGTCTCCATGTCAGCCGCCTCCATCGGAAGCCCGCGGCGAGGACCACCCGGGGTGCGCGCGACGGAGTGCGCTCGGCACCGACGCGTCCCGCGACGGAACGCGTTCTCGGAAACGGCTAATAAACGGGTGGATTTCTGGATTTTCTGCGCCATTTCGGTCCGCGCTGTTTGGCGTGTGTCACATCTCACCCACCTCGAAGGAGACAATCGACGAGGGTTTGTCAGTTTTTTTTCGTGTTTGGAGTCATCACCTCCGCCTTCATCACACATGCCGGCGCCATGGCGTCCCGGTCGGCGGTTCTGAGCCTCGCCGAGGCGGGCATCTCCCCTCAGGTGGGCGCCCCCCCCGCGGACGTGCTGGACCCCTCGTTCGCGCCCTCCGAGCGGGATGGCCTGCTCGTGATCGACGTGCAGACCGATTTCATGCCCGGCGGGGCTCTGGAGGTCCCGGGCGGCACGGAGGTGATCCCGATCGTGAACGCGCTGGTGCGCCGGTTCGAGCACGTGGTGCTGTCCCAGGACTGGCACCCCCCGAAACACAGCTCGTTCGCGTCGCAGCACGAGGGCAAGAGCCCGTACGACGAGACGCAGATGCCGTACGGCGCGCAGACCCTCTGGCCCGACCACTGCGTGCAGAACACGCCCGGCTCGGCGTTCCACGCGGATTTGGCCATCCCCGCGCGCGCGCGCATCTGCCGCAAGGGCTTCCGGTCGGCCATCGACTCGTACAGCGCGTTCTTCGAGAACGACCGGGTCACGGGGACGGGGCTCCAGGCGCACTTCCAGGAGCTAGGCGTCACGACGGTATACGTGGTCGGGGTGGCGTACGACTTTTGCGTACGCTTCTCCTGCGAGGACGCCGCGGCGCGGTGCGGCGCGACGGCTGTCTTGGTGAAGGACGCGACGCGCGCGGTGGGCCTCCCCGGGTCGGTGGAAGCCGCGGCGAAGGGGCTGGAACAGGCGGGGGTGCGGATCGTGAACGCCGCGGAGCTGAGGAGTTGACGATTCGAGGATGATGTGTGGTGGCGGAGTAGACCGCGAGAGACGCCGTTCAGCAAACACAGTTGCCAAAATCCATCGCCGTCGACTTGTCGCCTGTTCAACAAATCGTAAATTTGGTGGCGCTTCTCTTCTTCTTTCCTCGAACCCGACCATCGGCGGTAGAACGACACGCGCCGTTGGGTGTCGACATGGGGGGCACCGCGGGCCAGCGCCGCGCGGAGAAGGCGGAGCGCGAGCAGGCGAAGAAGGAATCCGCCGTCTCTTCCAAGAAGAAGGCTGAGGAGGACGAGCACTGGGCAGCCGCGGGCGAGGGGCAAAAGAGCAAAGCCGCCGCGAAACGAGATGCCGCCGATGCGGCGGCCGACGCCGCCGCCGCGAAGCGGGCCGAGGCGAAGCGCCTCGCGAAGCTCGAGGAGGAGGAGATGGCGAGTTTCGGGAAGCCTAAGGCCAAGGGCGGCGCGAAGAAGAAGATGACCAAGGCTGAGATCCGGGCGGCAGAGGAGGCGGAGGCGTTGGCGAGGGCCAAGGCTCGTTTTCTGAAGGCGCAGGTGGCAAAAAAAGAAGTTTCCGAGGATGCGTACGCGGCGACCGTCGACGTCGCGAACGAGAACGCGAACGACTCCGTGGAGGCCTCGGGCGTCGACGCCGCCGTGGACGCCCTGAAGGTCCTGACCACGGGTGAGAGCGGGTCCAAGCCGCAATCGACGAACATGAAAGCCGCGTTCGCGGCGTTTCAGGAAGCGGAGCTTCCGAAGTTGAAAGAGGAAAATCCGCGTCTGAAGAAGTCGCAATACGACGAGCAGCTGTCGAAGATGTGGAAGAAGGACCCGAGGAACCCCCAGAACTTCCCCAAGGAGTAAGACCGCGGTCCGGAGGTGCATGTCGGCGAACGATCGTCCGCGTGAGACCTCCCTCCCTCGGTGAGTCGAAGAGTGATGTGATGATACGCGGCGGCGACGGAGCGTCTCGTCGATTCCAAAAGCTACGTATCGTACGCGCGCTACTTACTCTCCCCCGTGACGGCGTTTTTGGCTTTGTCCGCCAGCCCCCGGAACAGCCCTATGCCCTTGTTGATCTTGGACTTGGCCGCCGCCGCGTTGTACAGCGCGCTCTCCAGGTCCTCCTGCTCCGGGCGCCTCTGCATCGCGCCCACCTGCTGGTACTCCCCGGCGTCGTCCTTGACCAGGATGCGCCAGGGGCTCCCCTCGGGCGCGCCCCCGCGCACGCACTTGAACACGGCGCCCTCCGTCGTCGCGCCGGTCACGCCTTGGATGGCGAGCGGCAGGTACGAGTACACCACGGAGAAGGAGTTGGCGAACACTGCCGTGGCGTCCGGCGTTCGGCGCGCATCGTCCGGATCCACCGCCGCCGCGCGAAACGTCACCCCGCCGTCGCCCGCGTGGAACCACTCCACGTTCACGCCCACCACGGGCCGCGCGCCGGCGAGCTCCGCCACGCGCCGCGCGGCGGCGACTTGGTCGTCCGCCACCCCGACGAGCGCCACGGCGCCCTCGCCCATGGCGAGGTCGCAGCCCACGCCCCGCAGGGCGTCGTCGATGTGCACGTGCTCGCGGATGTCGTCCTTCCCACCGGAGGTGGCCGCCGCGGCGGCGGCGTCGCCGTAGACCGCGGTCCCGACGACGCCGCCCGCGCACGCGCCAACCACCATGGCGCGCACGTCCGCGGGCGCGTCGCTGGCGAGCGGGAGCTCGACGGCGACGCGCAGGGGCGCGAGCGCCTTGCCGCTGGAGCGGCGTTTCTTGCCCGCCTTCTTGGCGCGCTTCGCACACACCGCCGCGATGGCCTCCCGGGCCTGCGCGAAGGAGTCGTCGCGGCTCACGGGGGGGACCAGCTCCATCTCCGTCGCGTCGAACCGGCCCGCGCTGGGCACCACGCGCGATCGCGCATCCCGGGGGGTGCGCGAAATCGTCGCGGAGCGGCTCGGGGCCGGGGACGGGGACGGGCGGGCCGCGCGCGAGGACGGGCGAGGCGCCGCGGGCGCCACACACGAGGCGGCCGCGCAGAGCGACATCTGAGGCTTCCGAAGAGGCTGCGGGGGACGGACGCGTCCGACACACTGCGGAGGTGGCGCACGCGAGTTTCGTTTATCCGAAACGCCACGCGGACACGGAGTGTGCCACAGATCGCGTCGACGACGAGAAAATGCGCATGATGGGCCCGCTGGCGTACCGGCGTATGAATAACCCGAATAGCTACAGTCCAGTACGAGTTGACGCGCGACGTAAAACGCTCTCGACGCCGGCTAACCCCAGACCTCGAGGCTGGCGTCTCCCCCCGGCCCCAGCGTTTGTTTCGGGACGTACAGCCGCAAACGTTCGCGCGTTCCCGCCCAGACACGCACGCCCGGCTCCGTCTCCACCGCCACCGCCGACGCCACCTCGGCGGATGCGCCCGGCGGGGCTACGCGCTCGCGCCGCCACGCCTCCGTCCCCGCCTCTAGGTCCCACACCGCGAGCGCCTCCACCTCGCGCGCGGTGGACGGCCGCCCCGCGACCGCGCGCACTTGGTACGTCTGGTCGAACGCCACGAACCGCTCGCGCGCGTCCACCGCGCACCGCCGCCTGGTGTCGAAGACGAGCGCCGGCGACCCGCGCGCCAGCACGCGCGCCGGCGCGCCCGCGTGGCGCGCGTCCCACACGCGCAGCCCGCCGTCGGCGCTCGCGGCGACGAGCGTACCCGGGAGCGTACGCAGCGCCACGAGGTCCGTGACGAAGCTGAACCCGCCCGCGGCTTTCAACGCGTCGCCGCGCGCGGTGACGTACGAGGGTCTGCGCGCGCGCGAGTCCACGAACGCCAGCGTGCCGTCCCTGAGCCCGACGGCGAACGTCTCGGCGCGCGCGCCGAGCGCGAGCGACGCGTCGGCGTGCGGGCCGACGTCGCACGCGACGGCGACGGCGTCGCTGCGCATCGCGACGGAAACCAGCGGGCGCTCCACGCGGCGCACTGCACGGTTCGCGCGCACGTCGTACAGCAGCAGGCCGTGGGACTCGGCGACGCACGCGACCGCGCCCGTGCACGGCGAGACGGCGGCGTCGAAAAAGCCGGGGTGCGTGTTTTTGAACTCGCGGAAGCGTCCGGGCGCGTCCCCCGCCGCGAAGAAGTGCGCGGCGCCGTCTCCGCGGTACGCCGGCGCGAGCCCCGCGCGTCCGCCCCGCGCCAGCGGAGGCAGGGAGATCGCCGCGACCCCGCCCGGAGGTCGCGCGGGGTCTCGGTTCGCGCCGTCGCCCATCAGGCTCGTGCTGAGGCACGCGTGCGGCGTCGCGCCGTGCCGCGACGCGAAATCCGCATCCTCCTCCGAGTCGTCGTCGCTTCCGGGCGCGCCCGTTTCGACGACGCCGTCGTGGGGGGGTCCGGCGGCGTCGTCGAAACCCATCACCCCGGTGAGCCCCGCGTTTCTCGCGGCGGCCCACTCGACCGCGCGCATCCTCTGCGTCTCGCGCGCCATGAACGAGCTCGCCAGCGCGCGGTTCGCGAACGCGTCGTCCACGCACGCGCGCTCGCGCCGCTCGCACACCGCCGTCTCCGCAACGCCCCACCCTCTCCCGGTGTGGTCCACGCTCCGCAGCCGTTTGACGTACGAATGCGAAAAAAAAACACGCCTTCCGGAAGACGGCGCCCCCGCGAGGAGGATTCGATCGGGGGTCACGAACGAATCGGTCGCGGCGTTACCGCGCGCGTGTTCCGCGAACGCGTGCCCCACGCGGAGCGGATCGACCGCCAACTCGAACCCGTGCCCGAACGCGTCCGCGCCGATCTCGCCGGCGAGCGTCAAACCGCGGACGTGCGCGCGCCTCGCGGCGGCGACGATGTCCGACGGGCTCGCGACCCGGCGGCCGCGCAGGTTCTTGCCGCCGAGCGCCATCCCGAGCGCGCGCGCGCGCAGAGCGTCGAACGGGGATGCCGAGTATTTTTCAGGGGAAGGCCCCGGTCGCTTCTGCGCGTCGTTCGGTTTTCGTTCGGAAGGCGCGGCGACGCCGCTTCGCGAAGACGAGGAAGGGTCCCGCCGTGACGAAGCGTCCGCCCCGCGTTCACGCGCGCGTTCGCCCCCGCGTTTCTTCTTGCGGCGACTGCCATCGCCGGGAGGGTCTCGCGCCCGCGAGGATGACGCGCCCTTTCCGCTGCGGCGTCTGTTTTCGGGAGCGTTCGCGCCGAGATGGGTCCTGTCGCGTCGCGGGACGTGGATGCCATTCGGTTGTTAGCGTCCGAGAGAAATACAAAGGCGTCGGCGCGGATGGGCGCGGGTTCGTCGTGCGCTGAAACGCGTCGGGGATCGCACCGACTCAAGTCGCGCGCGACGTTCTCCTGGGCGAGCGCAAAGTATCTCTGCCGCTCCTCATCCCAGTAGAAACCCGGCAGGTCGCGCATCCCGCCGCCCGGCAGCGCGCCCGCCCTTTGCGAAAGTCCCTCCTCGAACGCGGGAGAAGCCGGCCGACTCCCTCTGTGGCAAGTCGAGCACAGTTGCACGTGGCATCGGGATCGATCCCGCGAACCGCATCCGAGTCAGATCGCCAAAAACCGTGACCCGTAATCTGAAGGTTTCGGGCGCGCCGGTGCTCAATCCGCGCCGCGCCTTCGACGCTCAAATCTTCACACGAACCCCGTCGAACGCCCCTCGCGTCGACCTTCACCCCGCCTCCACCACCCTTCACCATGTCCTTCGCCATCCTCGGCGCCAACGCCGCGCTCGTGCCCAACCGCGTGCGCATCGCGAAAGCTAACAACACGCGCGTCGTCTCCACCGTCACCGTCGCGGTACGTCCCACCTTTCCCGCGCTCGACGCGAGCCCGATTTCAATCCCGATACCGTCACGCGTCGTGCGCTCGATATCTCGATCGGCTCGTCTCCGTACCGCTCGCGCCGCTCGAGACGCGCGTCTCGACGGAGGATCCCGTGCGCTTTTTCTCGATCGCCCGAAACCGACGTGGCGCGCGATCTTTTTGTATTGCTCATTTCCCTTTCTTCGAGACTGGGTTCACGGGAGAAACGACCCGAAATCCGACGCTTCGGCTTTTTCGCGAAAAAGCGCGCCCCGCGTAAAACGCCCGCCAGCGATCGCGACGACGGACGACGACTGACCCGAGCCCGCGCGACTCAAAAATCTCTGATGACAAAAACGAACAGGGCACGGGCAAGGGTTTCGGTCGCCATACGCACCACAAGGACACGCACATGGAGATTGACTACAAGAAGCACATCCCCGGCTACGACAACATGTCGCGCCCGCAGAAGTACCGCGCGCGCAAATCCGTCAAGGCGATGATCAACAAGTTTGAGCACGACAGGGGCCAGCAAATGGCGGTCAAGAACACCTCGGACTTCGCCAAGAAGGCGTTCGCGTTCTACCAGAGCTGCGTCGACGCTTGTGAGGAGCTCGAGTGTGTCCAGGAGTGCAAGGTCGAGTGGGACATGTGATGGAGTGGGACATTACTGTCCGAGCGCGCGACGCCCCGAAACGTCCCGGGAAGCGCGCGCGAAAGTTGTTTTTGAAGTCCCGACGCAATCGACGCGAGGGTACCTTGTAATAACGCTTGTGATACATTTTCATACGTAAAACGATACTGATGCGCTTCCGCGCACGCAGCGCCGCGAAAAGTGACTTGGCTTTCATTGCGCTCGCTTCGCTCAAACAGCTGGCCAGCTGTTCAGCTCGAATGTCTTCTCGAGACGGCCATCTACGGCGCGACGGGTCGCCGAGTCTACTCGCCGAAGTACTTCTCCTCGGCGTGTCGCGCCGTCTCCGCAGCGAAAGATTCGTCCAGCGACGCGTCGCCGTCCACGCGCGCGTACGCGGCGGCGCCCGGTTCCCCGCCGTCCAGGAACCGCTCGCGCAAAACACGACGGAACGAAGCGACGCGCGCGGCCCGAGTCGCCGTGTTGGCTTCGGGATCGGCCGCGTCCGCGCCGACGCCGCTCGGGCGTTTGCCTCTCTTTTTTTTTTCTGCGTCGGATTCGGCGTCGTCCTCGGTTCCCGCCGCGCCGCGCGCCGCCGCGACCGCCGCGTCCGCGTCGCGGTAGTCCTCCCGCGCGAGGAGCGCGAGGGACACGGCGTGCGCACGCTCAGTTTCGTCCGACCCGGCGGCTTCGCTGCCTCCCTGGTCTCCAGCCTCCCTGGTCTCCAGCGCGGCGCCGACGTGCTGGTGGAAAAGAACCGGCTCCCGCAGACGCATGGCGTGTTCCGTGAAATGGCCCTGGGACTCCAGCACGTCGAGGTGGGCGAGTCTCCGCATGCGAGTGACGCGACGCGCGGCGGCGGCCTGCGCCGGTGTCGGCGACCGCGATTCCACGAGGCGCGCGAGATGGAAATCCACCTCGTAGTCGCCCCGCAGGTGGTCGAACACGCGCAGATGCGCGTCCTCCAGCAGAGCCGAGTGTCTCTCGAGAAAAATCGCTGGTTTTCGCGTCAACAGATCCCACAGGTACGAGCGAACAGGCGTCCCAGCCCTCGCGACGCTCGCGGGAACCACCAGCGCATCCGAGGACGCGAGGTGGTCCACCACCTCCTCCACCGAGGGGGAGGAGGTCGGCTCCCGCAGCGCGCCCGACATTGACGAACGGGCGTCATCAACTCGATCGTTGTCGGTTTCGACTTTCGAGACCGTAAAAATTCTTTCTGTTGGTGCTTGGTTTTACCGATGATTTTCTTGGAGTTCGCCAAGAAAGTCGCGACCGCGGCCGTCTTGATGACGCTTGATGACAGCACGCCGCCAGCAGAGGGAGACGCGCGACGGTTGAACGCCGACCGCTTCATCCTTGCATCGCACCGCTGCTGCCGCAGGGTACCCGCACGCCCAGTGAACCTCACGCGCTCGAGGTTGCTCCGTGCGTTTCTGTGCCGAATTTGAACGGGGCTGCACGTCCGAGGGAACACGGCACCATGGTGGTTTCCGCGACCAGGCCCCCCGAAGGGCTGGGCGACGCTTTGCTCCTCGTGGATGCCATCCTGGACACCGCGAAGGATCTGAAAGCGTCCTTGAACCAGGCGAAGCGCGCCAACACGCCGGCGGCGCTCGCCGCGGCTTCTGCCACGCTCGGCTTGAGCAGAACGTTGGCCGGGTACACCAGGGACACCCATCTGCTGTTGAGTAAGTCGGTCCCCGCGTGGCTCCCGGCGGCGCCGTCACCGCGAAGCGCGCGCGCTTCCGACGCGAAGTCCACCGCGCGCTCGCTACGGGCATCCTTCGCCTCGTCCGGCGTGACGAAGCGGCCCGCGAAGCTGGGGCTGGGCCTCGCCGCGGAGACCGCCGCCGCCGTGGATGGCGCGCCGAGGGAAAAGGAAAAGGTGTCCGCCGCGCCTGCGACCCCCGCCACCGCGAAGAAGCCCGAGGCGCTCGAGTCGCTCGAGGCCTACGGGACGCCCAAGGCGCAGGGTACGCAGGGCATCGTTGGTGCCACCGCGACCGGAACCGAACTCGAGGATATGGTCCCGCGCGACTCGGAGTCCTCCCCCACGCCCACCGCGAAGTCGTCGGCGGATGGCGCGCGACCGGTTTCCGCGCGCGTCGAGCGTGTCCGCGCGTCTGCGAGCGCCGCGGCCAGCCGCGCGCGCGCGCGGCCGAGCACCGCGGCGAGACCGCCGGTTCCTGTTCCGGCGGCCTCCGCGTCGACGCCGCGCGCGGCGATGCCCTCGCCCCGCCTGGAGCGCTCCACCGCGGCGCGCGCCGCGGTGTCGGAGTCGTTGATGGTGAAGCGCGCGGGCATCGGCAAGCCTTCGTGCGTGATCCACCGGAGACGCCTCGGCGTCTCCGCGGACGCCTCCGCGCGCGAGGTGATGGACCTGCTACGCGTCGTGCAGACCAAACTCGCCATGGGCGCACCCGTGGCGTCGCTCGTGAACGTCGCCACCGGCGAAGAGCTAACGTTCGCGGCGTACGCCGAGGCAAAAGACCGGGCGTTTCCCAGCGGGTCGTCGTACCTCGCGTTGACCGCCGCAGAGATGCATCTCCGGAGATGCGCGCGGCCCGCGTCGGCGCCGCCGAAGGTCCCGAAGGTTCCCCCGAAGGCGGAAGCCCCCGCGGAGACGCTCGCTGCGCGTCCGATCTCGGCGCGCGCCGCCGCGCGAAGCAGGCCTCTCGCGGCGCCCTCGCCCCGGCGATTGACGCCCCGCGCGCGGGAGAAGTTGGAGGGCGCCGCGGAGGCGCCCGGCGACCGAAACGAAAACGTTCCAGAAAACGTCCCGAAATTTCCCCCCGGACGGCGCGTCGCCGCGCCCGAGGAGTCCCCTCAGAAACCCGCGTCGCCGGCGGCGGCGGCGAAGGCCCTGCTCGCGGCGTCCCCGCCGAGCAAATCCGAGCCCATGCAGGACCTGGATGCCAACGTCCCCGAGCCGAAGCCGGTGGAAGTGGAAAAACCCGTCCCTGAGCCGCAACCGGTTGTGGAAAAAACCATTCCCGAGCCGCAACCGCCGGCGCGTCCCGATAGCTTGGAGGAGGGAGAAATCTCCCCCGCGGAGCGGGACCTTCGCGACGTCATCACGCAGTCCAAGGCGAAGAAGAAAAAGAAGAACAAGAAGAAAAAGTGAGGGGGGCGAACACTCGCGCTGCTTGCTGTGCGATGTACCGATAGAGCGTGCGATGCGAAGTGTGATACACGCGCGCGAGGATGCGCGAGGATACCTCTTCTTCGTCCGCGTGCTTTTTTTCGAGATGCGTTTCGATTGCGAATCGTCGTTCGTTCCGTTCTCGTCGCCCCCGTCGTCGTTCGTCTCGCGTTCTTCGGCGGTCTCGGCGCTCGCACTCACTCTTCGTACTCGCCCAGGTCGAACGTGAGCACCTTGCTGCACGCGCCCTGGACGTCGCGGCTCACGCCCACCAGCGAGTCCGCCTTGTCGAAGAAGTAGTCCTTCAGCGAGATGACGATGGACTGGCACGCGTGTCCCTCGGACGCCGCGCCCGTGCCGTGCGACCGGTTCTTGATGAACGCAGCCATCTTCTCGACGTTGGTCTTGTCCAGCGCCGCGTCCACCTCGTCCAGCACGAAGAAGGGCGACGAGCGGTACGAGTGGATCGCGAAAAGCAGCGCCAGCGCGGCCATGGTCTTCTCGCCGCCGCTGAGCTGCTCCATGTCGCGGAACCGCTTCGTGGGAGGCATCGCCGTGAACTTCACGCCGTGGTTGTACGGCTCCTCGGGCGACTCCAGCGAGAGGTACGCGGTGCCGCCCAGCGGGTGCGACTCGCTCTGCGTGAGCTCCTTGTACACGCGGTCGATCGCGGCGGCGATGTGCTCGAACGCCGCCATGAACGTGGCCGTGCGCTCGTGCTTCAGCGCGTCGAAGCTCTCCTGCGCCTCCTTCGTGCGTCGACGCGCGTTTTCCAAATCCTCCGCCTGCGCGCGCTCGCGCTCCTTCACCGTCTCGTACTGGTCGATGGCTTTCATGTTGGGCTCGAGGCGCGCCAGCGCGTTCGCTTTCGCCTCCGTCTCCGCGCGCAGCTCGTCGTCCAGGCGCTCGCGGTCGCTCGGCCGAGGCGCCTGCTTCAGACGCTGCGGTAGACCGTCGTAGTCCAGCTTCGCGCGCAAAGCGGACGCGCGCCACGCGCTGCCGTGCTCGGGGTCCTCGGCGTCGTCCGTCTCCATCGCGTCGCCGTCGCCGGCGCGCTCCGGCGCCGGCAGCGCGAGCGTCTCGTCCTCCTCCTCCTCGCCCTCCGCGCGCGGGAGCTTCAGGCGCTCCATGCGCGAGGCGGCGATGATGTCCGCGCGCTGCTCGCGCAGCGCCTCGGCGGCGGCGGTTTTGCTCGCGATCACGCGCTGCGTCTTGGCGCCCTCGCCGCTGAGCGCGGAGTGGCGCTCGCGCAAGTCGCGCACCTCGGCGTCCACCGCGGCGGCTTCGGCTCTCGCCGCCGCCGCGTCGCGCTCCCAGCCCTCGAGCGCCGCCTTGGCCTTCTCCGCGGCGGCGCGCGCCTTCTCGGCCGCCTCGGTCAGGCGCGCGAGCTCTGACTCATTCTTCGCGATGTCCGCCTCCGCGCGCCGCTTCGGGCCCGCGACGTCGCGCGAGCGCTCGAAGTTGAGCTGCTCGGTGAGCTTCGCGCGCTGCTGCGTGAACTTGGCGCGTTCCTCCGCCGAGCGCTGCAGCGTCGCCAGGTTGTGCGCCTCGTACTCGCGGATGTTCTCGACGCCCACGGACTCGGAGAAGGACGCGTACACCTCGTCCTCCACGGCGTGCACCTGGGCGTCCACCGCCTCGACGGCGGCGCGCGACTCGGCGCACGCGCGCTCCGCCGCCTCGAGCGCGGGGAGCGTCTCAGCGACGGCGCGCTCGATGTTGGCGGCGTCGGTTTCAAACTTCTGCACCTTCTCGGCGGCCATCTTGATGTCCACCGCGTAGTACTGCGCATCGCGCTCGAGGCGCGCCAGGCGCGCCACCGCCTCGCGCTCCTCGTCCACGAGCGCGGCGACAGGGCGCAGGCGCGCGAGGGCTTCCTCCGCCGCCTGCCTGTCCGCGCGGAGCTGCTCCACCTCCTCCGCGTCGAAGCGCGAGGCTTTCGCCTGGAGGCTGCCGCTGCTCCCGCCGGTCATCTCCCCAGACTTCTTGATCATCGTGCCGTCCACGGACACAACCTTGAACCGGCGGTCGCCGCCGAAGGTGATTCTCTTCGCCTCCGCGTGCGTGTCGCACACCACGGTGTCGTTGCCCATGGCGTAAATCATCGCGCGCGACACCGCGGCGTCGTAGTTGACCACGTCCAGGCACAGCTTGGCGGTGCCGCCCAGCCGGCGCAGCGCCTCGTCGGGCTCGTGCACCTTGATTTCCTGGAGCGGCAGGAACGTCATCGGCGCGACGCGCTGCTCCTTCAGGTACTGCACGCACTCCTTGGCGGTCTTGCTGTCCTCCACCACGACCGCGTCCGCCTCTTTGCCCAGCACGGTGATCACCGCGAGGTTGTACTTCTTCTGCGACACCTTCATCAGGTCCGTCACGCGGCCGCGCACGCCCGGGAGCAGGCGCTTCATGGCGGTGATCGCCTCGAGCGCGCGCGTCTCGCGCTCCGACTCCTTGCGGTCCGCCTTCGCCTCGCGCATCTTCCCGCTCAGCTCCTCGATCTTGTTCGTGAGGTGCTCCTGCTTCGCGCGGGACTTGCGCTTCTCGTTCTCCAGCGCCTTCTCGCGGTCCTTCGAAGCCGCCATCTCCACTCGCGCCTCCGCCGCGGAGGACTCCAGCGTCGCCAGCCGCGAAAGCTCGCTGTCCCTCGCCTCGCCCAGCGCCGCCGAACGCGCCGCGAGCTCGTCCCTCGCGCTCGCCAGCCGCGCGCGGGTCTCCTCGTCCGCCTGGAGCGCGTTCGCCAGACCCTCGCGCTCCTGGCGCAGCTTGAACGTCTTCGCGCCAGCCTCTTCCTTCTTTTTGTTGTACTCGCGCATCTGCGCCTCGCCCAAGTCGAGCGCAGCCTTTCTGCCCTTCTTCTCCAGCTCCCGCTCGAAGGCGGCTTCGGCGGCTTCCACGTTGCGCAAGTCGCGCTCGAGGCGCGCCGCGTCGGCGGCGCCCGTCTCGGCATCCGCGGCGTAGCGCTCGAGCTGCTTGGTCGCGAGCTCCAGCTTCTTCTTCGCGCGCGCCATCTCCTCCCGCACGCGCACGGTGGAGGGCGCCTTGCCGTCCACCTCCGCGCGGTGGCTGGCGATCTTGCGTTCGAGAACCAGCACGTCCTTCGCGCGCGACGCCTTGAGCCGGCGCTTCTCCTCCATCTCGCGCGCCGCCGCCTCCACGCGCGCCTCGCGCGCGCGGAGCTCCTCCTCCGCCTCGGCGATCTCCGCCTCGTGGCGCTGCGTGTCGAAGTCGATGTGGAACAGCTTGAACAGCACGTGCTCGACGCGCAGGCGCTGGAGCTCCTCAGTCATGCGCGCGTGCTTCTCCGCCTCCTCCTTCTGCTCCCGCATCTGCTTGCGCTGCGCGGCGAGCGTCTTACGCTTGGCGAAGGCGGCGTGCTGATCCTCCTCCGCCTTGTGCCTGCCCTTCATCGCCTCCTCGTAGTCCTTCTTGACATCCTCCGAGCCGCTGATCTGCTCGATGAGCGCGGTGAGGTCCTTCGGGCTCTTCGACGCCACGCTCTCGATGTCGCCCTGGAACACGAGGAAGTTGCGCGCCTTCACCAAGATGCCGTGCTGCTTGAGCCGCTCGTTGTACGCCTCCGCGGGGCACGCGCGCCCGTCCACGCGGTACTCGCCCGTGCCCGCGGCGGTGATGTGCCGCGAGAAGACGGTCTCGACGCCGTCCTCCGCCTCGTACACCAGCTTGACGTACGCCGTGCGGCGCTCCTCCTTGTCCGCGAGGTCGAACGAGTACACCAGGTCGCGGAGCGCCGCGCCGCGCAGCTGCGCGGACTGCACGCCCAGCACGAACGAGATGGCGTCCATCAGGTTGGACTTGCCGCTGCCGTTCGGGCCGATGATGGACGTGAACTGCTTGAACGGACCGATCACCTGGTGGCCCTTGTACGACCTGCGTTTAGAAAGCGGGGAAGGAGGCGGGGAATCCGGTCAGCGAAAGCGGAAGCGCGGAAGCGGCGGGCGCGACGGACGGCGTTCTCTCGTTCTCTTCCTCTCGGGGGATCTGGCGCGCGCTCGAGGCGTGGAAACGCGAACGCGCATCTCGGCGGAACCGCGCGTATCGGCGCGACGCGGGACGTATCGGGGACGCACTTGAAGTTCTCGCACTCCAGGCGGGAGATCATCCCTTTCCTGACCGTCATCGCGCCCTCAGCGGGGGACGCGGCGACCATCGCGGCTTCTCGCGAGCGCGTCGCGGGTGCCAACAAAGGGGAAAATGAGACGGGTCGTTGCTTTTTCGCCCGGCCGGCGAACCGAGCACGTCCGGGCGGAGGGAGGAGGCGACCGGTGGCGCGCGGCGCCTTCCTCGATGAACGCGGCGGCTTCGCGAGAAACGGAGGGACGTGGGTCCCTTCGCTGTCGCGGGTCGCGCGTGCGCTTGTGACGCGCGAGAGTTGTTGCGCCGTGGGCATACTCGAACATTTCAAACGCGACTTCCGGACTCTTCGAGTTGCGACCGACCGCCAGATGAACGCACGAGAATTTTTACACATTTTGTGGGTGTTCAACCTCAGTCTCTCTCGGCGCCTAAGAGGTGGAGCGATGTACGGCACGGACGAGAACTCCGGGCTTCTCGACGCCAACCGCCGCCGCGGGGTCGGCGGCGTTCCCATGGCGCTGCAGGCTGCCATGCTCGTGGCCGTGGCGCTCGCGCTCGCCTTCATGCTGTACCACATTTTAGCCCTCCCCGTAGATTTGCAGATGTTGCCGAGTTGGAAGTGGCGTTGACGTGAGTTTCAACTGCAGGAGGGTCGTATCGGAGCGGCCCGCACGCGCGCGCGAGTGTCGTGTGACTAGACTAGCGTGTAATTTAACCACAGCTCGCGCGCGGAGTCGGAAGCGGAGCTCGCCGGACCTTCGCGAACGTGAAACCGCCATCTAGATGAGCGGGGCTGGCCCATAGACTGGCCGGTGGAACATTTCGGTTTCGCACGGGCAAACAGTCTGGCCGACGCAAACACGATCTCGTCAAACTGGAACGACTGGCTGTCAGCGCCTGCCGAAGTCGTCTCTTCGGATGGAACGACGCGATCGGGTCTGGTCTTCACTGTCTTCACTGTTTCGGACGCACTCTAGTTCGCGCCGATCCGAAGGACACCATGGCGTCCAAATCTTCCGGTTTGAACCTGAAGCACATGGCCGGTAACCTGGACTCCAAGTGCGTGCCCTCGGGACGCGTCCCGTCGCCGAACCAATCGCCGCCTCGCTGTCGTCACGCCGACGTTCGAACGGCACGCTCCTCGCGTGTCGCGCGCGCCCCGCGCGTCGACGCTCGTCGCGAGCGTCGTCCGTCCACCGCTCTCGCCCCCACGAACGCCGCTGACCCGCCGATTCCCCTCGTTCCGCCCGTCGCGCCCGCCGCAGGGAGACCGGGACCGCCACGAAGGAGTACGAGGATTACTTCAAGGAGGAGGATGACTCCAAGCGCACCGGGAACTAC
>Ga0181559_10002054_pt1 | contig 19896 bp, 15 predicted proteins | sample 011ome_21_FD_133752 | JGI IMG/M metagenome (GOLD analysis project Ga0181559, IMG submission 133752) | Coastal salt marsh microbial communities from the Groves Creek Marsh, Skidaway Island, Georgia - 011508AT metaG (megahit assembly) | ecosystem: Environmental > Aquatic > Marine > Intertidal...
AGAGAATGGCACTTTAGGTTGAACGCCTCATCTGCTTTTCGCGCACCGAATATTGACGACCTCGCCAAGGTATTCGATTCTGAACCCGGAAGCGTAGTGGTGCCCAATCCAGATCTCGACCCTGAAAGAGCCTTCTCTACAGAGATAGGTATACGCAGAAGATGGAAGCACAGGCTGTGGCTTGATACTAGCTTTTTTCGCTCTGTCTTGAATGATGCCCTCATTCGCAGGCCTTTTACCTACAGAGGGGCATCGACTATTGAATATCGCGGTGCATCGAGTGAGGTGCTCGCCATACAAAACGGATCGAATGCCCGCGTTTATGGCGCAGAAGTCTCGCTTTACAGTGCGATTAGCCGCCAATTTTCAGCATGGGCCCTAGCCAATTTCACCCGAGGGATTGAAACTGATGATCAAGGGTTAGAATCCTACATGAGGCATGCACCCCCTTTTTTCGGAAGGTTTCAAATGCGATATCTGAATGGAAAGTTTAGCGCATTAGCCGGAGTAGATGTGAATGGTGCGATACCCTACGAAAGACTCGCACTTTCTGAGCGCTCAAAAGCGTTTATGTACGCCTTAGACCCTGAGGGGAATCCGTTTAGCCCGTCTTGGCATTCACTGAATCTCAGATTCAATTACGAGCTGCGCAAATGGCAGGCTTTTATGGCAGTTGAAAACATCACCAATCAGCGTTATCGCCCTTATTCTTCAGGGATAGCTGGCCCAGGTAGACAGCTCGTTCTAGGCGTGCAAACTCGTCGCTAGACGGGGTTTGAATTGGCGCTCAAATGCTTACTTTTGCTTCTTCTAAAATGAAGCGGTCAAGGTGAGCAGTAATTTTAACGAATACAAGCAGTTAGACCTACCAAAGGTAGCCGAAGAAATTCTCGACTTCTGGAAGAAAGAAGGTGTTTTTGAGAAAAGCGTGAGCACGCGATCTGAAAACCCCTCATTTGTTTTTTACGAGGGTCCGCCTTCAGCGAATGGGATGCCAGGAATTCACCACGTCATGGCACGTACGCTCAAGGATATCTTTCCGCGCTACAAGACGATGAAAGGCTTTAAGGTGAGTCGAAAAGCCGGATGGGACACCCATGGACTTCCCATTGAGTTGGGTGTCGAGAAAGAATTGGGCATCACCAAAGAAGACATCGGAAAATCTATCTCTGTTGAGGAGTACAATCAGGCGTGCCGCGAGGCGGTCATGAAGTACACCGGAGTGTGGAATGCTCTGACCGAAAAAATGGGATACTGGGTCGACATGAATGACCCTTATGTGACCTACACCTCAAAATACATGGAGTCTGTTTGGTGGTTACTCAAACAGATCTACGATAAAGGGCTTTTGTACAAGGGGTATACCATTCAACCCTATTCGCCAATGGCCGGAACAGGACTAAGCTCGCATGAGCTTAATCAACCAGGAACCTATCAAGACGTAACCGATACAACAATCACAGCTCAGTTTAAGGCCGTTTCTGCCAGCCTTCCAGAGGCATTTAGTCAGGCGTATGCGGGACCTATATACTTTTTGGCTTGGACAACTACACCTTGGACATTGCCGTCTAACACGGCGCTTACAGTAGGTCCATCGATCGCCTATGAGCTGATTGAAACCTTCAACCAATATACGTTTGAACCCGTTGCCGTGGTTATTGCTAAAGACCTAGTTGGTGCACAATTCGGTTCAAAATACGTCGAAGCCGATGCATCTGGGAGTTCACTTACTGTTGACCCTTCGTCGAAGACCATCCCGTTTAGAAGATTGGCTACCGTATCGGGTAAAGAATTGTCGGGTGCGCGCTACGAACAGCTTCTAGATTTTGTACAGCCCGTTGATCAACCAGAAGATGCCTTTCGCGTTATCCTTGGGGATTTTGTAACGACCGAGGACGGAACCGGAATCGTGCATACCGCTCCAACCTTCGGAGCCGACGATGCGTTGGCTGCTAAACAGGCCAATCCGCCTGTTCCACCGATGCTTATTTTGGATGAAAATGGGGTTAAAGTTCCGCTTGTAGATCTTCAAGGGCGTTTTAGAAAAGAGGTGGGTCCTTACGGTGGCAAGTTTGTGAAGAACGCGTATTATTCAGAGGGAGAGGCACCTGAGAAATCAGTAGACGTAGAAATCGCCATTCAGCTGAAAACCGAGAATAAGGCCTTTAAAGTAGAGAAATACGTCCACTCGTATCCGAACTGCTGGAGGACGGATAAACCCGTACTGTATTATCCGCTAGACTCTTGGTTCGTGAAGATGACCGAGGTCAAAGAGCGCATGACTGAATTGAATACTGAGATCAATTGGAAGCCCAAGTCAACCGGTGAAGGAAGATTCGGAAATTGGCTTGCCAACGCCAACGACTGGAATCTTTCGCGCTCCCGCTATTGGGGAATTCCCCTCCCCATCTGGAGAACTGAAGACGCCACTGAAGAGCGCATCATTGGTTCAGTAGCCGAGTTGAAAAGCGCGATTGAAGAGGCGATTGAGGCAGGGGTGATGCAAACGAATCCGTTTGAGCGTTTTGATCCAAAAGACATGGGCGAGGCAAATTACGATCAGATCGATTTACACAAGCATGTCGTTGATACTATCGTACTCGTTTCGCCTTCGGGTAAGCCGATGCATCGGGAGTCTGATTTGATAGATGTTTGGTTCGATAGTGGATCTATGCCTTATGCCCAATGGCATTATCCATTTGAAAATAAAGATTTGATTGATAAGGGAACGTCTTTTCCGGCCGATTTTATTGCCGAAGGCGTTGACCAAACGCGCGGATGGTTTTATACGCTCCATGCAATCGGAACATTAGTCTTTGACAGTATTGCCTACAAGGCGGTGATTTCGAATGGACTGGTTCTCGACAAAGAGGGCAAAAAGATGTCGAAACGCTTGGGCAATGCCATTGATCCTTTTGAAACCTTGGATGAATATGGCGCCGATGCCACACGGTGGTACATGATTTCAAATGCGAATCCTTGGGACAACCTCAAATTCGACCTTGAAGGTGTCGCTGAAGTGAGACGTAAGTTTTTCGGAACACTTTATAATACCTATTCATTTTTTGCTCTTTACGCGAATATCGATGGGTTTTCAACGAAAGAGGATGAGGTTTCGTTAGAAGACCGTACAGAACTCGATCGATGGATTCTTTCTGAATTGAATACCCTGATTGATCAAGTGTCAAAGGCTTATGACGACTACGACGCGACGAAGGCCACGAGGCTCATTTCGTATTTTGTTCAAGAGAACCTGAGTAATTGGTATGTGCGACTAGGTCGTAGAAGATTCTGGAAGGGGTCTTTCGGTCAAGACAAGCTTGCGGCGTATCAGACCTTATACCATTGTTTGCTTCAAACCGCTAAGCTCATCGCACCGGTAGCGCCTTTCTTCGCAGAGCGCTTATACAAAGACCTCGTGCAAAAAGATGCCTCAAAACTTAGCGTTCACCTCGAAGAGTTTCCGTTAGTGGAAGACCGTTTTAGTGAACCTGAATTGGAATCAAAGATGCAGTTGGCTCAAAAACTGACTTCTTTGGCGCTCTCACTGAGACAAAAAGAGAAGATCAAAGTGCGTCAACCGCTTCAGCGCATGATGATTCCGCTCGATAACAGTACAGTGACCCGCGCTGCGGTAGAGCCAATACTCAACTTACTTGCCTCAGAGGTAAATGTAAAAGAGGTAGAGCTCTTAGAGGATGCAAGTTCGGTGATTGTAAAAGAGATTAAGCCCAACTTTAAAACCTTAGGCCCGAAGTACAAGCCTCAAATGAAGGCCATTGCAGTGGAGATCGCGCAAATGAGCGCCGAGGATATTGCTCAAATCGAGCGCGAAGGAGTGTTTAACATCACAGTAGACGGTCAGACCATTTCGCTTGAATTAGACGATGTCTTAATCACGAATAAAGATATCGAAGGCTGGCTCGTAGCTTCGTCTGGAAGTTACACGGTCGCCCTTGATGTTAGTTTAAGTGAAAGCCTTGTAAATGAGGGTATCGCTAGAGAATTAGTCAATCGCATACAAAATTTCCGAAAAGACAGCGGACTTGAGGTAACCGATAAAATTTTGCTTAATATTGAAGGCGATGAAGGTATTCAAAAAGCGGTTGAACAAAACCGCGAGTACCTAATGAACGAAACGCTCTGCGAACACCTAGAATTAAAAGAAACTTTTGAGCCTAGCATTGAGGTCGCATTTGATTCTTATCAAGCGAAGCTCTCTTTAAAAAAGCTATAGTTATGTCTGAAATTGTACGTTATTCTGATGCCGATTTGAAAGAATTTAAGGCGCTTATTGAAGAAAAGATCGTCAAGGCACAACAACACTTAGACTTGCTTAAGAGCGCGTATATGAATGACGGAAATAACGGTACCGACGATACCTCTCCGACATTCAAGGCATTCGAAGAAGGCTCTGAAACCATGAGTAAAGAGGCCAATACCCAATTGGCATTACGTCAAGAAAAATTTATCCGAGACCTTAAGAGTGCTCTTGTGCGTATTGAGAACAAGACCTATGGAGTCTGTAGAGTGACCGGAAAATTAATTTCTAAAGAGCGCTTGAAACTCGTTCCTCATGCTACCTTGAGTATAGAGGCGAAGAAGATGCAGAAATAGTGTCTAAAGCAGTTCTTTGGTGTATGCTCTGCATGGGTCTGATGGCCCGAGGACAGGTACAGTGGAACAAAACTTTAGCTGACCTTGATTTACGAGGAATCACCATTGACATGCGCTTCATTCAAGGATTGCAGCTCTCTACACACGCCTCAAAAGACGTACTACTTAATACCAAGAGTGAAGGCGAATACCAAATGCAATATGTGGTGGTCACTCAACAAGAAGACCAGTGGCTTACAGTTTATCCGCAGCGTGTACCTGCCTTTAATGCTCATAACGATAAGTTGAGTGCACACAAGGTGATTGCAATGACCCTTGAGATGCGCATACCTGAAGCTGTTCTGGTTGAGATTGAAGCCCAACAAGGAAGGTTAGAGGTGAGTGGGTTGTACCGAGAAATGAATGTACAGTTAGATGAAGGTAGTCTTGTCCTATCGCATAGAGCCGAACAAAGCACGATAAAAACTAAGACCGCTGCAGTATACCTCAATGTCCCTTCGGGTCATTTGGATTCTCATTTAGAAAAAGGACGGATCTTTGGTACTATTAAACCCAATGAAAATTACCGTTACACTGTAAATAGCCAGTCAGGGTCTCTTTACCTAAACCAATTGTAGCATGTCTTTAAAAAAGTCGTATTTCTTAGCACTTCTCATTTTGATCATTGATCAATGGTCAAAGATTTATGTGAAAACGCACTTTCGCTATCAAGAACAAGTTGAGGTTTTTTCTTGGTTTAAGCTCTTATTTATAGAGAATCGCGGCGCCGCTTGGGGGACTCAACTCAGCGATTTTTTACCGATTTCTGACGCCAATGCAAAGCTTATCCTGACCCTATTTCGCATTGTTGCCATCATCGGAATCGGTATTTGGATGTACCGCGCTTCAAAACCAAGAGGGCGTTCATTGCTTCTGAGCATTTCAATCGCACTCATCTTTGCAGGAGCCTTAGGTAATCTCATCGATTCAATTTTCTACGGTCAGCTTTTCACCGAGAGCACGCCCTATAGAGTCGCTGAAATTGCATGGAACACGCCTAAGGAGGCCTACGATAGCTTTTTTTTCGGACGTGTTGTCGACCTCTTTTATTTTCCTTTAATCGATACGGTATGGCCTGAATGGGTTCCGGGATTAGGCGGCAAGTCGTTTAGGTTTTTCGAACCCGTCTTCAACGTCGCAGATAGTGCAATCAGTTTGGGAGTCTTCATTCTGATTGTATTCAACAAGAGAATCTTTAAGGCGTAAAGCGATATACCGTTTCTGGAGTGACTGCCATATGCAACGGTATGTCATGGGCTGAAGGTTCGACGGTATTTTCAAGCACATCGAGTAGGCTCAAACCAATGAACAGAGTGTTGGGTTTGGTTTTTGAGAGAAATCGATCGTAAAAGCCCTTTCCGTATCCTAATCGATTGCCACTTCTATCAAAGCTCAACAAAGGCACAAAAACAACGTCTAGCTGATCTTCTGAAATCAAACTTCCATTGAGCGGTTCTGGAACGCCAAAACGTTTGATCGCGATTGAAGTGTTCTCTTCTAGTAAGACGTGCTCAAGCTGACCTTCTTCTTTCATCCTTGGCACTACAATGGTCTTGTCTTTTCCGTGTAAGAGGGTAATGAGGGGCTCTGTTTGAACCTCTTTTTGATGCTCAATACTCAAGAAGGTATGATAAATCTTGTGAGACCAAATGTCGAGACCTACCAGCAAATTGGTAATCTTAAGGCTTTGCTCTTGTACCTGGTTTAGAGTAAGTGCTTTGCGCTGCTCAAGGGCGGAGTCTCGAAGTTCTTGCTTGTTCACGAACTAAAGCTATCTCAAAATTTTGAAATCAATGGCTACTTTTACATCATGTCTGAACGCAAGTCTTCTGCTCCTCTGGCTATTCAAGTTGCCTCTTTGCCCAATACCCCGGGAGTCTACCAGTTTTTTGACGACAAAGAAGCGCTGCTCTATGTCGGAAAGGCTAAAGACTTAAAAAAACGCGTCTCTTCTTATTTTTCTAAGCATCACGAATACGGAAAGACCCGAGTGATGGTTTCTAAAATCGCCTCGATTCAACATATTGTGGTGGCTACAGAGTCAGATGCATTACTGCTAGAGAACTCGATGATCAAGCAGCATCAACCTCGTTATAATGTGCTGCTGAAAGACGACAAAACCTACCCGTATATCTGCATCAAGAACGAGGCCTTTCCTCGTGTATTTGCAACGAGAAGGCGCATCAATGACGGCTCGAAGTACTTCGGGCCCTACACCTCAATGAAGACCGTAAAAACTTTGCTAGAGCTCATCCGTTCAGTGTATCCGCTCAGAAGTTGTAATTACGATTTAAGCGAGGAGAAGGTACAAGCCAAAAAATACAAGTTGTGTTTAGAGTATCATATCGGCAACTGCGGAGGACCCTGTCAGGCCTTGCAGTCAGAAGCGTCTTACGACGACCAGATTGAGGCGATTGAGGCAATTATAAAGGGAAACATCCGCCCCTCTTTGCAGGTACTGGAGAAAAGAATGCAAGACTACGCCTCTGCACTTGAATTTGAAAAAGCCCAAGCCGTAAAAGAAAAAATACGCGTTTTAAAGGCCTATCAGGCCAAGTCGACGGTTGTGAATCCAAAGATTACTGCAGTAGATGTGTTTACCATTCTAGACGATGTCCAGCACGCCTATGTCAATTATTTACAAGTTCAAGAGGGGGCAGTGGTGATGTCGAACACTTTCGAGTTTAAGAAAAAGCTCGACGAGCGCCAAGAAGATCTACTGAGTCTAGCCATCGTAGAATTAAGAGCGCGCTATAATGCCCAATCGAAGACGTTGTTCTTGCCTTTTGCTGTTTCTGTTTCAGCCGATCTCAAGGTTGAGGTGCCAAAATTAGGAGACAAAAAAAGTCTAGTAGACCTTTCTCTTCGAAACGCCAAGTTCTATCGACAAGACCGCCTCAAGCAAATGAAGGTAGTTGATCCAGACCGTCATGCGAATCGTATTTTAGAGCAGGTAAAAGTAGATCTTCGACTCAACGCACTTCCGGTCCACATCGAATGCTTTGACAATTCAAATATTCAAGGGACGAACCCCGCATCAGCCTGTGTGGTATTCAAGAACGCCAAGCCTTCAAAATCAGACTACCGCAAGTTTACGATCAAGACCGTTCAAGGGCCCAACGATTTTGCCAGTATGGAAGAGGTGGTGTATCGTCGGTACCGTAGACTATTGGAGGAGGGAGAAGAGCTTCCGCAGCTCATTGTTATTGACGGCGGAAAGGGGCAGTTGTCTTCGGCCTTGAAATCGTTAGAAATTCTAGGTTTACGAGGTAAAATCGCAATCATAGGAATAGCAAAGCGTCTTGAGGAAATTTATTTTCCTGAAGACAGTGTTCCTCTTTATTTAGATAAGCGTTCTGAAACGCTTAAACTTATTCAGCAGCTCCGCAATGAAGCGCATCGATTTTCGTTAAAATTCCACCGTCAGAAACGAAGCGCAACAGCTATTCAAAGCGAGATCGAACACGTTCCGGGAATTGGAACAAAAACAGCCGATAAATTGCTGAGACATTTTAAGAGTGTCTCTCAAATTAAAAAAGCCTCTCTTGATGAATTATTGTCGGTTGTCAGCCTTTCTCAAGCGCAGGCCATTCGTACATTCTTTGAGGCTCAGGGCTAAATGAAAACGATTTGATTATCAACCACTTCAAAGGTTAAATAACGTTAAAATTTGACCTTTTGGATATGCTTTTTTGTACTTTTCTAGTAGAATCTCAAAAGTGGTCGATACCAAGCTATCTTTTGTTTTTTCATGATTTAAAGTTTGGTTGGTTAGTAAGAAAAGCCCCGGCAGCCTGTCTGGGCTTTTTTTAATGCTAAATTTGCAGGAAAATAGAGCAATGATGCGCTACTTTTTAGTTTTCATACTTTCAATTTCTATAAGCTCTTTTGGGTACGGACAAGAGGAAGAACCTCATCAAACTTTTCAATCAGGAGAATGGTTGAAGTACCGCCTGCATTATGGGTTCTTAAATGCAAGTTACGCGACACTCTCGCTTAAGGATACGGTGTACAATGGTCAAAAGGCCTACCATGCGTTAGGAGAAGGTCGCACCACCGGATTCGCGTCTATCTTTTTCAAGGTTGAAGATGTGTATCAGAGTATTTTCTCGGTAGAGCCCATCCGTCCGATGTACTTCATAAGAGATATTGACGAAGGCGGATACACCAAAAACATAGACATCGATTTCGATTTTAAAAAGGAAGCGGCTTTAATCAGAAACAAGAAGAAAGACAGCTCTTTCAGCATTCCTATCCATCAAAAAATTCAAGATATTCTTTCTGCCACCTATTACTTGCGTGAGAGCTTTGACAAAGAAAACACTGCTGTCGGAGAAGAGGTGGCCTTAGATATGCTCTTTGATGACGACGGTATTTACGATTTTAAGTTGTTGTATCTAGGCGAGGAGCTAGTCAAAACATCCTTCGGAAAAGTCAAGTGTCTTGCATTTAGACCCATGGTCAAGTCAGGTAGAATTTTTCGTGCAGAAGAGGCCTTAACGCTGTGGGTGAGCGATGATGCCAATCGCGTACCTATACGAATTCAAGCTGACCTTAGATTTGGATCTATCAAGGCAGATTTAGACGCCTTTAAGGGCCTTAAACACCCCTTTATGGTACAGACGGATTAAATCTGCTTGAAGTCAAGTTGACAGCTGATGGTAAATGCTCGAATTTTGTAAAATGTCTAAGCCGTATTATTTACTCATAGTATTTGTTGCATTCCTCTTTTCATGTGGTTCATCTGAAGAGGCAGATAGCACATCAACAGGAGAGGTTACAATGCCTGTTGATATGCAATTTGGGTTTGATATGATCTCTTATGAAGTTGAATACGACACTATTCGCAGAGGAGATACTTTCGGAAAGATCATGCTCAGCAGAGATGCCGATTATCAGAAGGTAGATCAAGCGGCCCGTGCTTCACGTTCTTCTTTCGACTTGAGAAAAATACAGGTAGGAAAGCCGTATCGCATTCTTACAACGTGTGACGATGAACAACGTCCTGTAGTCTTCATTTACGAAAACGACTTTTTGAACTATACTGTGGCAGATCTAAGAGAAGAGGTGAAGGTGTATGAAGAGAAGCATCCCTACGATTTAGTCGAACGTCAGCTATCAGGAGTCATAGAAGGTTCTTTGTATGAGACCCTGCAACGTCAAGGCATCGATCAAAATTTAAGTCAAGAATTAGCCAATATTTACGCCTGGAATATTGACTTTTTTAGGCTTTACGAAGGAGATAAGTTTAAGGTGATTGCCCATGAGCGAAGACTGCGAGACGGAACTATGGCGGGTATAAAATCGATTAAGGCTGCCGTTTTTGAACACCAAGGCGAAACCTATTATGCCTTCGCAGCGAACATCAATGAGAAGACGCTTCAGACTGAATATTACGACGAAGAAGGCGAAAGCCTTAGAAGAACGTTTCTCAAGGCCCCTTTAAAATTCAACGCCTATCGCATTTCTTCGCGTTACAACCTGCAGCGCAAGATTGCCTATTACGGAAACCGAACCCGCGCCCACAAGGGCACGGATTATGCGGCTCCTGTCGGGACGCCCATTATCGCTACGGCAGATGGAGAGGTCATCGAGGCAACGCGCAGAGGGGGTAATGGAATATATGTGAAGATTCGGCATAACGGGACCTACACTACCCAGTACCTTCATATGAGGGCGCTAAATGTAAAGAAAGGTCAACGTGTGCAGCAGGGTGACATTATAGGCTGGATTGGGATGACCGGAAATACCTCAGGTCCTCATGTCTGTTATCGATTCTGGAAAAACGGAAGGCAGGTTGACCCTTTACAAGAAAAGTTGCCGGCTGCAGCCCCTATTGCCAAGTCTTTCGCCAAGGATTATTTCAACTATATTAAACTACCTCTAGACCAATTGGCTTGTATACCCTATCCTGGTGAAAATGACTTAAATTCATGGCCTCAAATCTCGATCAAAGACGATAATGCCCTTACCTCAAAATAACCCAGAGCAAAGCCCTAGTTGGGAAAAGCTCAAGAATGTTGCAACTTCTGTTCAAGCTACAACACTCATAGATCTCTTCAAAAACGATTCGAGTCGGGTTTCGAAGATGAGTCTTGAATGGCAAGACTTCTATGTTGATTTTTCAAAGAACCTAATCACTGAAGAGGCGTGGAATGCGCTGTATGATCTGGCGATTTTTTCAGAACTAGACGCGGCTAAGCAGGCCTATTTTAACGGAGATTTGATCAATGAGACCGAGGGTAGAGCCGTGTTGCATACGGCTTTAAGAGCCAAGCACAGTAATGCCAAGGTGAATGGAAAAGAGGTCAATCATGAGGTTGCTGAAGTCAAGCAGCGTATTCAAGCGTTATCTGAGGCCGTTATTTCTGGATCAAAAAAAGGATATACTCAAAAGCCCTTCACAGACATTGTAAACATTGGGATAGGCGGGTCAGATTTGGGTCCTGTGATGGTTACCGAAGCACTAGCCTACTACAAAATCCACCTCAAGGTTCATTTTATGAGCAATGTTGATCCGGATCACAGTGCCGAGGTATTAAAAGGATTGAACCCTGAGACGACCTTGTTTTTAGTGGTTTCAAAATCTTTTGGAACCCAAGAGACACTGATGAATGCCCAGACGGTTCGACGTTGGTTTGTAGAGCAAGCATCAGAAGAGGCAATTCCGTTGCACTTTGCAGCTGTCTCTACCAATCTCACACAGACATCCACCTTTGGTATTTCTGATGACATGGTGTTCCCTATGGCGGATTGGGTTGGAGGTAGATTCTCACTGTGGAGTGCAGTAGGACTTTCTATAGCATTAAGTCTTGGCTATGCGCATTTTGAGGCATTACTTGAAGGTGCTGGGGCTATGGACCAACACTTTGCAGAGGCTCCACTAGCAGAAAATCTTCCGGTTAAAATGGCACTTCTAGGAATTTGGTACACCAATTTCATGGAAGCCGAAACAGAAGCCATCATCCCATACACCCAATACTTGCACCGTTTCTCTGCCTATTTACAACAAGCTTCTATGGAGAGCAATGGGAAGTCGACCTCGCGTTCAGGCGAGTCGGTCGCCTATCAGACAGGTTCAATTGTTTGGGGGGAGCCAGGGACCAACTCTCAGCATGCGTTCTTTCAGTTGATGCATCAGGGAACAAAACTCATTCCTTGTGACTTTATTGGATTCAGAACCTCACTTCATGAGAATCAACCGCATCAAGACGCCTTAATGGCAAACTTTTTTGCGCAAACTGAGGCGCTTATGAAAGGAAAAACCCTTGAAGAGGTAACTGCAGAATTCGTAGAGAAAGGGGTTGATCTTAAATCAGTAGAACATATTATTCCACATAAGGTATTCGCAGGCAATAAGCCTACGACCACCTTCTTAATTGAATCGCTGACCCCCTATAATCTTGGGGCCCTTATCAGCGCCTATGAGCATAAGATTTTTGTTCAAGGAGTAGTGTGGGACGTATTTAGCTACGACCAATGGGGAGTTGAGCTCGGCAAACAATTGGCCAATCGCATTTTAAGTGAATGGCAGGATAAAGCGGAATTCAATCACGATCCATCTACTCAAGCCTTATTGAAGCGTTATAAAAATTGATTATTTTCATAGAACCTAAATACCTTAACCTATGAATACGTTTATATCACTGCACTCTTATGTTGCGTTCTTAGCGCTTAGCGTTGTTTTATTGGCATTTGTCAATGCACTCAACGGCTTTTTAACAGGCCGTGACTTTATTGACTCTAGAGACCGCAAACTTTCGTTGGCAGGGGTGGCTTTTTTTCACCTTCAATTTTTAATAGGTCTTGTGGTATACTTCACTTCAGCAAAAGGTTTTCATGCGATTACTGAATTGGGAATTGGCGGATTAAATGCTGCGGCCCGATTGACAGCTCTTGAACATCCGGTGACGAATATCATTGCGGTGGCCTTGGTTACGGTCGGATGGTCGCGCCACAAAAAAACAACCGAAAGCAAGGCGAAGTTTAAGAGCATCGCCCTTTTCTACGGTATTGGATTACTTCTAATTCTCAGTCGTATTCCTTGGGGCCAGTGGTCTTAAGGAGTGCTATCACCGGAAAGTGATCACTGTATCCGCCCTGATAGTTTGACCCCACAAAGGTTCTAAAAGGATAGTCTTTAAACCTTCCTCTTTGTTGTGTTAAAAAGGGCCGTTTAAAAACGCCTGCTCCTTTGAGTTGTAACCTGCCCTCGGTTTTGAAATTTGAGGTAAAGATGAGCTGGTCGAAGAGATGCCAGCGATCCTGATGCGCAATGCTCCCGACACCTCTTTGATGTAAGGCCTCCATGGGATTGTACAATCCCTCGAACTTCACCGTTTCTTTTACCAGACGGCGTACTGATCGGTCAAATCGGAATCGACGGTAGCGGCACCGCTCATGAGTTTGAAGACGGCGGCGCACTAAGAAAGCCCACGGTGGATAGAGGGTCTAGAAGTTTTAAGCCCTCAGAATGGACCATTCACAATGATACTGGAGCGTCAGGCACGATCAAACAACCTTTAATCGCTCCACAAGATTACAGTCCAGGAACGCACCTAATCGAGTAATCTGAAGCGAAGGCGCTCCTCCCAATTGGCACGAACCTCTATGGTTTCAGGAACATAAATAATGCGCTCTGGGTTGCGCTTTTGTAGAAAATTTCCGGTATCATAACGTCTGTTGCCGTTACTGTCGACCGTAATTCTGATCGAATACGTTCCCGGATTCACGTATTCAAACACGGCGTCTTGTGCTGAGGTGATATAGACCTGTTGTACGAAGACGTCTTTCTCATCCAAGAGTTCGAAGAGCATCGGATAGTCTTTAGGTTTTGAGTTCTCAAGTTCAAAGCGCAGCGTCCCAAAATCTTCTAGCGCCTTAAAATTGAATTGAAACGAGAGACTGTCATTCGTCTGTTCGAAGTAATCTTCAATGGCTCCGGGTAGCATAGCCATGCGATAAGAGTCTTCTGGTTTTGGCTGAAGGTCTAGCGATAGCGTTCTGCGGTCTGGCTCGATGGTAAATACGCTACCGAGTCGTATGCTGTCGGATAAAGTCAATGTAATTCGACTACTGTCTATTTCCTTAATCGGGGTGCTGCTTCGAAACTGTACGCGTTCATTTAGGGCTAGACTTGACCTTGAAACCATCCTAAAGGTGAGGGTGTCTTTGGCAAGACGTCCGACCGGTTTGACATTGAAAGTGTCAATCGCCTGACCTCCGGCTAGCGTGAACAGCAAAGAGTCAATCTTTGAAGGCCCGTCAAACCAAAAGTTGAGACTGTCTTTGTCCGCTACCTTCTCTGTAAAACTCCACAAGGAGTCTACTTGAGATAAGAGCTCGAGTCTAGGAAGGCTGTCTAGATCAGATTGGTAGCCAAAGGTGATGTGATTTGAGCCCGTAAACTTTGGACGCTCAGCCTTGAAAAGAATTTTTTCTTTGAATAGTTCTAGCAAATAAAGGCTATCGGTAGGCAGCGTGATTGGCTTTTTTAAGAATGCGAGCTTATCGAGATACGGATCGTATTTGTTGTTCTTATTCTCGTCCTTTAAGGCGAACATGTGGTAAGAACCTTTGCTCAGAAAGCTCAATTCAAAGGTGGGCAGACTGTCTAAGGTGGTAGTGAGGTAACGTGGCGGCTGTTTGTAAATGATAGAGTCGGTATAACTTGTATCATTGGCGTATAGCACAACATTGATGTACTCTTCAGCCTTTCTGAGGTAAGCATCTTTCACCATCCCTTTGAGGTTGAGCGAGTCAATTTGCTCACCGGTCGCCATCACATAATTTAGGTAGGGATACGGATTCTCTTCGTTATTGTCTACCACCGCATTCCCGAAGTAAAAGCTATAGGTGGTATTGGGAAGTAGGCTATCTTGAAGTTCAATTTCAAGGTATTTGCTCGGGCTCGCCTGAGGACTCAGTATAGGGGCTGTTCCCATCGGTGGAGAAACTAAGAACTGCTCTTCAACACCTTTGAATTTAATGTATTCATCGAAGTAAATTCGAATGCGTTCTCCTTTGAAGTTGGTACTTCCTAAAGGAGGATCCGCCTTGACGATCACTGGGGGTATGGTATCTTTATCTCCTCCGCTCGGCGTACCGCGTTTTGCACAAGACATGGCGACCAAAACGATAAAAATCAATCCCAGTATAGGGGTTGCTTTTGAAAACCATGAGGTGTCGTGCTGCAGTTTCACAAAGGCAAAGAAACGAACTTTATGGGTCACGTGTAGCCTTAACCTCATATTCTAAAGGTGTAAAGAACAGGCTCAAAAAACTCACCTTTTCAACACCTTGCTTTTTGAGTGCCCAATAGCATGCGGCCATGGTGGCCCCAGTAGTACATACATCGTCAATGAGCAGCATATGAAGTTTCTTTTGCTTTTGGGAAATCTTTGCCCTAAATGTCCCGAGCTGTATGTTGGCCCTCTGGTGTTTGTTGTTCAAGGCCTGTGTCGCTTTTCTTTTGGGTTGAGAAAGGAGTTTGGCGCCGAGTGCAATGCCCTGCTCTTTGGCGATTTCCCGTGCGAGTACTTCGGCAGGATTATAACCTCTCTTTAATTTTTTCAAGAAGTGCGAAGGAACGGGAACTATAATGTCAAAGTTGTGACGCTCAAAAAATGCACTGAGCTGTGGACTCGCTAGAGCACAAAGTACCTTAGCGGCAAATAATTGCTTCTTGTATTTCAAAGCGTGCAAAACCTGAATCAATTGTGCCGCATAGGGGGAATTGATGAACGGGGAATAGGCGACTTCTAAAACGACTTGAGGTGCAAATTGCAGATGCATGGGATGAATACGGTTGTACTCATAGGTTGAGAGGTACAGCGAAGAGGCGCACGAAACACATAGATGAGATGAACGGTGTTCAATAATGTGTTTACAGATCATACAGTGTTTTGGGAAAAAGAGTGCTGCTAACCCCATGGGATTAAAATTCTGTTTCTTTTCTGCCAAAACCCTGCAGTATTGTGATTTGTTGAGAGTATAGCCTTTTGAGTCTATGTGATTGTTCTATTTTTGCCTCAAACAACTCTACATGAAGCCAGCTGAAGATCTTTTTAAAAATGTGGTGTCTCACGCAAAGGAGTACGGATTTATTTTTCAATCGAGTGAGATATACGATGGTCTAAGTGCGGTTTATGATTACGCCCAATTGGGCGTGTTGTTGAAAAACAATATCCGAACCTATTGGTGGGAAGCCATGGTCCGCCTACACGAAAACATTGTAGGGCTCGATGCTGCTATTCTCATGCATCCGACAACATGGAAGGCTTCAGGACACGTAGATGCCTTTAACGACCCGCTGATTGACAATAAAGATTCGAAAAAGCGTTACCGCGCAGATGTATTAATCGAGGATTACGTAGCCAAACTAGAGGCTAAGATTGACAAAGAAGTTCAGAAAGCCGAAAAGCGATTTGGAGACGCCTTTGACAAAGAGCAGTTTTTAGCGACTAACGGGAGAGTGATTGAGATTCGCGAGCGATCAGAGGCCATTATCAAGCGCATGTCAAAGTCACTCGAAGAAGAAAATCTCCCAGATGTTAAGGCACTGATTGAGGAGCTTGAGATTGCTTGCCCGGTATCGGGTTCTAGAAACTGGACAGAGGTGAAGCAGTTCAATTTGATGTTCGGCACAAAACTGGGTGCCTCGGCAGAAAATGCGATGGAGCTCTACCTGCGACCAGAAACGGCCCAGGGGATATTTGTTAACTTCTTGAATGTCCAGAAAACAGGACGGATGAAGATTCCCTTCGGAATTGCTCAAACCGGAAAGGCTTTTAGAAATGAAATTGTAGCGCGACAGTTCATCTTCAGAATGCGCGAATTCGAGCAGATGGAGATGCAGTTTTTCATTCCGCCAGGGACACAAAAAACCTGGTATGAACATTGGAAAGAAACCCGCTTAAAGTGGCACCTCTCTCTGGGGATGGGTCAAGAAAATTACCGTTTTCATGACCATGAAAAATTAGCTCACTATGCAGATGCGGCAGCCGACATTGAATTTAAGTTTCCGTTTGGCTTTAAAGAGCTAGAGGGAATTCATTCAAGAACTGATTTTGACCTGGGTCGACACGAATCGTTCTCAGGTAAAAAGATGCAGTATTACGATGCTGAACAAGAGCAGTCGTATACGCCTTATGTTATTGAAACCTCGATAGGTTTAGACCGAATGTTCTTGGCGGTTTTCTCTTCGTCATTGCAAGAAGAAGAGCTCGAGAATGGAACGCGCACAGTGATGCGTATCCCTGCGGTGCTAGCACCTTATAAGGCTGCGGTACTTCCGCTCGTTAAGAAAGACGGATTGCCAGATTTGGCACATCAGATTATCGCCGATCTCAAATATGACTTCAACGTGGCGTATGATGAAAAAGATGCGGTTGGCCGTCGCTATCGAAGACAAGATGCTATCGGAACCCCTTTTTGTATAACAGTAGATCATCAATCTTTAGAAGATCAGACGGTAACCATCAGGCACAGAGATTCTATGGAGCAAGAGCGTATCGCCATCAGCGAATTGAAGAACGTGTTGGATCGAGAAGTTTCGCTGTCATCTTGGCTCAAAAAATTAGAGGCATAAATGAAGGTTATCTCGTATAACGTTAACGGTATCCGAGCTGCACTCAATAAGGGATTAGATCAGTGGTTGTCTGCGGTGAATGCTGATATCGTATGTCTACAAGAAATCAAGGCTACTGAAGACCAGATTGATAAGTCGGCCTTTGAGGCCTTGGGATTCGAGTATCAATACTATTTCTCTGCACAAAAAAAGGGTTATTCTGGAGTTGCAATACTCAGCAAGACGAAGCCCGACAAGGTGGTTGTGGGTACGGGAATGGACTATATGGACGCTGAAGGACGAAACCTTCGGGCAGATTTCGGTGACCTCTCAATCATGAGTATGTACCTGCCTTCAGGAACAAATACCGATCGATTAGACTATAAGTTCACCTACATGGATGACTTTTTGGACTATGCGGTAAACTTGATCAAAGAGCGTCCAAAGTTGCTGGTGGTTGGTGATTACAACATTTGTCATCAGGCCATCGACATACACGATCCGATTCGCAATAAGAACGTTTCAGGCTTCTTGCCTGAAGAGCGCGAATGGATGACGCGTTTTTTAGAGGCGGGATTTATTGATTCATTCCGTCATTTTAACGAAGAGCCGCATCAGTACACCTGGTGGAGTTACCGCGCTAACGCCCGATCGAACAATAAAGGATGGAGACTTGACTACGCCATGGCGTCAACAAAACTCGGAGCTCATTTAAAAAGGGCCGTTATTCTCTCAGAGGCAGTACACAGTGATCACTGTCCTATATTAACCGAACTCGCATAAGCTATGAAATACAATACGCTTCCGAATACAGATATTAAAGTGAGTGAGCTCTGCTTAGGAACCATGACATGGGGTCGCCAAAACACTCAAGAACAAGGATTTGAACAAATGAGTTATGCCTTTGACAAAGGCATCCAGTTCTGGGATACCGCTGAGTTGTATCCCGTACCAACCCTTCCTGAGCTCTACGGGGATACCGAGCGAATCATCGGAAATTGGTTAAAAGCGAACGGCAAGCGATCAGAAATAATACTCGCTACCAAGATCGCCGGCAAGGCTCCTTTTACCAAACATATTCGCACCACCGGATTTACGCCTGAAGGTATAGACGAAGCAATAGGTAATAGCTTAAAGCGCCTGCAGACGGATTATATCGATCTCTATCAATTGCATTGGCCCACGCGTAACACGAATTTCTTTGGCAAGCGTGACTATCCGTCTGAAGCCTTTGAAACAGATGAGTGGAGGGACAATATTTACGAGGTATTAACGGCGCTCGCTGGGCATATCAAGGCCGGACGCATCCGCCATGTTGGCCTTTCAAACGAGACCCCTTGGGGTGTGATGCGTTTTATTGAAGAGCACAAGAAAGACAGCTCTTTGCCTAAAATGATTACCGTGCAAAACCCCTATAGTTTGTTGAATCGCCTTTATGAGGTGGGACTGGCTGAGGTGAGTCATAGAGAAAACATTGGATTACTTCCGTACTCACCATTAGGTTTTGGAGTGCTTTCAGGCAAGTATCTTGGCGGTAAAGCACCTAAAGACGCCAGGGTGACGCTCTTTCCGAATTACAGTCGTTACAGCGGTCCGGTTGCGACTTCGGCTACTGAAGCCTATGCTGAGATTGCTAGAGAGCATAATTTGTCTCTTCCTCAAATGGCGCTTGCCTATCTACGAACTAAACCTTTTGTGACCTCTACCATTATTGGTTCTACCACCATGCCGCAGTTGATAGAAAACATCGAAAGCATAGCTATTGAATTGAGCGATGAGGTGGTAGCACAAATTGAAGCGGTGCATCAAACGCATCCTAACCCTGCGCCTTAGCGAAGATTTTAGCGATCACTTCTTCGATCTTAGCGACCTGGATCACCCGGATGCTTCTTTTTTGGCTCGAGTCTGTTGCTGTTGAGGCAATGAAGATGGCTTTGAACCCTAGTTTTTCGGCTTCACTTATGCGTTGATCGACCCGCTGAACGGGGCGTATCTCTCCTGCAAGACCGACCTCTGCAGCAAAACACACACCTTTGGGCAAGGGCAGATCTGCATTGCTCGAAAGGACCGCCATGACTACCGCCAAATCGGTGGCAGGATCATCGACAGAAATCCCTCCAGTGATGTTTAAGAACACGTCTTTAGAGGCGAGGTTGAATCCGGCCTTTTTCTCAAGAACAGCAAGCAACATGTTTAAGCGTTTGCTATTGAAACCAGTGGCCGAGCGTTGAGGAGTTCCATATACCGCAGAGCTCACCAAGGCCTGAATCTCGATGAGTAAAGGGCGTTGCCCTTCAAGATTTGCTGCCACAGACACTCCGCTCAAAGGCTCGTTGTAATTCGAAAGCAATAGCTCTGATGGGTTCTTGACTTCACGCAAGCCTGACCCTTGCATTTCGTAGATGCCGAGTTCTGCTGTGCTTCCAAAACGATTTTTAAGGGAGCGCAAAATCCGGTAGACGTAATTGCGATCTCCTTCAAATTGAAGCACCGTATCTACCATGTGTTCGAGTAACTTGGGCCCTGCGAGTTGTCCGTCTTTGGTGATGTGTCCGACCAGAATCAGGGGGATACCCGTAGACTTGGCATAATAGGTGAGCTCAGCCGTACATTCTCTGATTTGAGATACAGTTCCGGCAGCCGATTCAATCTTGGGAGACTGAAGCGTTTGA
>Ga0181559_10002067_pt1 | contig 19816 bp, 10 predicted proteins | sample 011ome_21_FD_133752 | JGI IMG/M metagenome (GOLD analysis project Ga0181559, IMG submission 133752) | Coastal salt marsh microbial communities from the Groves Creek Marsh, Skidaway Island, Georgia - 011508AT metaG (megahit assembly) | ecosystem: Environmental > Aquatic > Marine > Intertidal...
CAGGAGCCAGCAGGAGCGCTTTGAACTGGAATGCGATACCTCGCTTCGTTGATCCACAATTGCGAGACTGTCTTCACAGCGCAGTCTTCTTCGTCGTCTGGGGAATACGCCTCGCCCAACACTTTTACCGAATCATTTACACGAAGCGTACCGGAAAGAACACGACCGAACGCGTCGAATGCGTCTGGAGATTTCGTGGATGGATACAGTTTAACGATTTGAACGGCTAATGGTCCATCTTTATCGCAAGTTTGCATCGCTCGTACGCGTCTACTCGAGGTGGATACTTCGCCCGTGTACGTGCGGGAAATCTTGTTTTCTGCTCCTTCGATAGGATTCGGTATGGATTGTAACAAAATGTCCGTCAAACCGCCGTGCGATTCAAACACTTTCGAAAACGCGAGCTTAATAAGCGGTTTCGTGTTTTGCTTCAACTCTTTTGGTTTCAATTTGTACGAAAACCTGTTGAATTCTTTCAAAGCTCTTTGAAAAGATTCAGGTGCCTCGCCGACGGCTTGAGAGAAAAGCTTATATAACGGTTCAAGAATGAACTGCACGAACGAGCGCTGACAATCTTGTTGCCCAGCTGGAGGCTTCTTCTTGAACGTGCGCGTCTCTTCGTCAAAATAAGCGTCGCCCCATAATCGCTTCGCGAACTGTTTGTGATCCAAGTCATCGCTGTGGGAAACGTTTTTATACGTCTTTGCGAAAGATTCTAAAGTAAACGAGAAACCGTATAAACTCGATCCAAAGCACACGCGGTTATTCAGAGGTGTACACGCGCGCGCGTTTTCTGGCCCATAAGCGGCTTCAATTAACGCGTTGCACTCTTCGATGACGTGCCTAAGTTTATGGTACGCATCCGCCGGAGGCAGCTTGAGCTCCACGATAAGTCGATCGATTTTGTTGATGAACAAAACGCACGGGACGTTCTCTCGCGCGGCAATTTTGATCGCTTTTTCGGTTCCACACATGACTCCTTCAGCAGCGTCGACAACGATTAAAACACCATCAGCTATTCGAGCGGCAGCGGAGACTTCGTCGCAAAAGTTTGCGTGGCCGGGAGTATCGAAGATTGAAATCGAGTGCGTCTTTCCATGCTTCCCATCTGCTAAAGGTAACGTCATCGGCACGGCTTTAATGGACATCTCGCGACTGCGTTCGTCTAGTCGTGTATCCGTGTATAAACGCAAAGCATTGTAATTCTTTTGTGACAGTTGCGTGGTGCTCGAACCTAAATTATCGTCGTATTTCCACGCGTCCGAAACGTCGTGCGTCTCCTCCACGAGCGCATCCACTAAAGAAGATTTTCCGTGATGTAAATGACCAGCAATACACACGTTCCTCGATAACACCGGCGTCTGCCACAGCATTTCTAAAAATTCTGGTTTGCATTTCATTTTAGCGCCCGAAGTGTCCAACTTCAAATCTTCCGAAACGATCTCGAATCTTTTCTTGTTCTCCGAGGCGATGATCGGCACCTCCAACGCCTGCGCGTCTTCGGTTTCAACGAGCGTCTCCGTATCTTCTCCATACACCTCTCTGGCGGAGGGATAGTACTTCTTATCTTCGGCTAAGACGATCGCAGTCGTCGTCGGCTCTTCTTCATCATCTTCTTCTTCATCGTCTTCTCCACCTCCTCCTCCTCTCATTTCTTCTTCTTCTTCTGCGCCGTCACCTCTTCTTCCTCCTCCTCTCCCCCAATCGCCGTCTTCTTCTTCCTCCTATTTCAGTTTTACAGTCAAGACAAAACAAAGAGATCAAAGTCAGAAGCAGCATCTACGAGAAACAAACAGTGCGATCAAAAGAGCATAACGTCGTCGGTGTCGCTACATCACTCTCCATTGAACGAGAGAAAGAGAGAGAGAATTTGGTTTCACACAAAGAGGGGCGGGGAAAAAGTCGTTCGTTCGGGAAGTGCAAAAAAGAATACGCACCAGCATTGATACTCCACGACGACGAGTGTCGTCCTCGGAATCGACGTCGGAATCGACGTCTGGTCCTATGTAGTTCCCGAACTCGTCGTAATTTGACTCGTCCATTTTCTTATGTTCTGTTGTTGTTGTTGTTGTTGGAAAGTGTGAGGTGTGAGTGCAGGGGGGGAGAGCCTGCTTCTTTTTCTTTAATCTTTATTCTTTTCATGAGAGAGCACGAACAACAATAAGAACAACAACGCGTGTTTCTACGAAAATCAAATCAATGTATAATAATATGCTAGCGTGCGTGTGATTGCAAAATAAGTATTTTATAAGTTCGTTCTTGTTTTTAAGCGCTCTCTTTTCCTCTATTAATATCGATCATCGAGTCGTCGGCACCTCCTCCTTGGACTGAGTAGGCGCCTCCGAGGAAGAAGAGCGTTGCGAATCGCTTCCTAACTTTGGTTCTCGCGGCGTCATCGAGAGCCAAACGCCCTCGGGGAAACAAATGGTCGTATCATACATGATTGGGATTTCATCTCCGGGATCTTCGTGCACTCCATCGTCGCATTTACCAAACTTGAAGTTTTGCACAGCCGTCGCGAGCATCGTCGTCGCCGTGAGCAAAGCAAAGACACCGCCGATGCACGATCGCGGACCCGCCCCGAACGGCGTGTAAGTAAAATCTCTTCCGGCTGCCATGCGTCTGCGCATGCGCTCTTTTGCAACTTCAAGTTTTTCTGGATCATCTTTTGCGGATGCCTTGGCTTGCTTCTCCGCTTGTATCCTGAGCGATTCGTCAGTGAACCGTTCTGGATTAAATTCCAACGGGTTCTCCCACACTCTCGGATTTCTGCCCATGGCGTACGAAGATAACAGAATAAAGTCGCCTGGTTTCACTTTATGTCCACTCGGTAAAGTATCTTCGTCGGACGCTAATCGAGGGAACAAGTTGATCGGCGCGTACTTACGCAGCGACTCTTTCACCACCATGCGTGTGTAATCCAAGCGTCCTTCTTGGACGTCTTCGAACGTTGGCGCTCGACCACCCAACAAAGCGACTTCTTCTTCGATGCGACGCTGGATTTCTGGGTTCCTAGCCACGTGAAATAAGTTCACCGTGAAATTACTCGCGGTCGTTCGGTGTCCGGCAGCCATGACATCGTTGATATCGCCCCACAAATCATCATCCGGCAACAAGTTTCCATCCTCGTCCGTGGCTTTGACGAGGACATCCAACAAGCAATAATCGTTAAAATCACCTTCCGCGACGCGTTGTTTGACAGTCTCTCGTCGTTCGGTGATGAGTTTTGTTCCAACTGATTCTAAAATTGCGTACTTTTCCTTCAACTCTCTCACTCGCCCGATGCCGAGCGCGTATTGCAACTTCAAAATAGGCCCAGGCGTAATGAAGAGTTGTCCCATGATTTCTGACGTTCCGTTGTATGAATCTAAAATTTGAGAAATGTTGTCGCTGACAATATCTTCGCCGCGTAAGAGTTTCGCGGCGTGCGATTCACATTGCTCGAAATCAAACGCAAATGCGACTTTGCCGATGACATCCAGCGTGACCAACTGCGAGTCGTTGTCAATGTTCACGTTAATTTTACCTTCTTCTCGCATTGAACACGCCGTTTTCCAAGTTTCGCACATGTAATTAATTCGTTCCTCGACCGTGTTGGAGAACTGCGTCAGCGAAAACGAGTTTATGAAAGGCTTTTGGCACATCAATCGATGCTCTCGATTATATTGTCCGTCTGACCCGGTGATGCCTTTGTTCTTAATCACAAAACGAAACGCGTCCGGCAACATGCGAAGCTTATAGTTCTTCGCGTTCGTGTGACAGACATACTCTACAATCTCTGGATCGAGAATGGAGACGCAATCTGGACCAATCGCGTTTTGGATACCCACGCATTCACCTTTTTGTTCAGCCCAATCGAGCATGGCGATGGGCATTCCGACGGGATGTCGGGCCGCTTTCACCAGAGACTTTAAAAACGCGATGTCATCAATCATCGGCGGCTCCGAACCGTCCTCCGGTCGCAAATCTGGGACCTCTTTCTTGTTGTTCTCCATTCCAAAGAAGGATTTCACCGAACTGTACGGACACGCCGCACCTTCTTTTTCCTTTTCAGTGTTCTCACCCTCATTTTGGCCATCTCCACCTCTTTCGATATCTTTTTCTTTCGTCAGCACCAATTTTTTATTCGCTTTATCTTCGGAGGACGATTCCTTCTCCGTCGTGTTATTATTATCTGTCGTCGCCGCCGCTCGGACGGTCTCGCCTCGATTACCATCTCTGTTGGAAGCAAAAGCGACGATCGCGGGGGAAGATCGACGTCCTCGTCCTCGTCCTCTTCGCTCGTTCGTCGTGAGAGTGTTCGCAGGGAGTCTCACCGAGGAGGAGGAAGTCGATGCGCCTCGGATTTGCCTCGTCGAAGCTGAAGGCGAGCAGGAGCAACAACGCGCCGCGATGGATGAGGACATGATCGATAAATATGTATCACTATATATATGTGTACACACACTCACACACACTCGCGCTCAGTAGTGATCAGAATATATACAATGTGATACGCTCTCGTCGTCGATGACGATCAAAGAGAGGTTGTATTACTATGACGAGTTCTCTTCTGAAGCGATGGTTTTGCACGTCCCGTGAGGTGCGTGTTTTGCGTATCTTTTTTTTCGCGCCGGAACTTTAGGGTTTTGCCCGGCTTCTCTCTCTTCTTCTTTTTTGCTCCCTTTATTTTCTTGCGAACAAAAAATACACACACACTTACACACACACACACACACGAGAGAGAGAGAGAGAGAGAGAGAGAGAGAGAAAAAGAAACGTGCTATCATCGCATCGGTGTCCGTCCTTATCATTACATCGATGATGAAGAGCGCGCGCGCATCATCTCGCCCGTTAGGATCCTCCTCATCATCTTTTTTATCTTCTTCGAAGACTAAAAAGGTTGCTTTCTCGTTCTTTTTCTTCTTCTCTTCTTCTTTTTCCGGAGGAAAAGCTCTGCAGGAAAAGGGCGCACCACGAGTGCGCACGAAATACGACGTCGATTACTCGCCAGAGAAAAGCGGTTGGTTAACCGGTCGCGCGACGTACTTCGACGCATCGAACGAGTGGAAAACAAAGTACTTCTCACATCACGAGTTTGGATTCTTAGCTACCAACGGCTGTGGATACACCAGCAAAAAGTACAAAGCTGGGGAGCCGAAGTCGTTGCCGTTTGCAGTTTCGCGAAGTGCCGTTGCCGCGCTCGCTGACTTTGAAATGAAATCGAGCTGCGGACAGTGCTATGAAGTGAAATGCGACGATGAAGAAACGAAGATTCGCAAATCGTTTCGAAACCCGAACGATTTCATCGCGTATAACGATAACTTTACGCGTTTCGAGCAAAACAAAAACGCGAGAGACTCATACGGACGAAGCATTCGAAACACAACGTTTCCTCCCGCCGAACAGTGCTTTGACGAAGGTGTAGGGACGAAGCTTTGCGAAAAGACGACGTGTTACGATCGAAATGAAACAATATTCATTCAAATCATCGATATTTGTCCGTGCGACTACATTTACGGCCGACAAGAGATTTGTTGCGGCGATATCCCTCACTTCGATCTCTCGTTTTGGGCGTTCGAGTTGTTAGCGCACCCGATACAAGGAAAAATGAACCTATTGTTTCGTCCCGTGGATTGCGTAACGAAAGAACTCCTAGACGCTCGGGAAGGAGCGTTAGCTCACGTGCGCAAAACGAAAAATGGCCGCGACGGCGAATATTACTACGTGTACGATGGAAAAACGCCAATTGGTTTCGCGCCTGGATGGAGGTTCAGGACGTATTACGATTTGTCTTCCGATCCAGCGGTGGAAGGTAAAGGCAAAAGCGGTGGTTTCGGCGCATGTTCGGAATTCGATTCCACCGGTACAATGGCCGCGGCGTGCCTCGGTTGCGAGAGCAATATTTTACCATTCTCAATAAATGGAGATTCTACGGCGATATCGCTTCAAATTCAAATCATCGACGACGATATCGACGAACACTGCGAGGATCTCAGTTTCCTTTCGATAAGGCTCGAGAAGCGGCAAGATCGAGATGCTACGAGAGAATACAGCGAGACGCCGTGCGCGAAATCTATAAAATTGATGCGTGAGAACAAAGACGAAAGTGTTAATATAACTCAAAGCGACGACGACGACGGTAGTTGTGTTGTCGTGATACCAGTTCACATGTTTGAGTGCAAAGGAGCGAGTGTGAACGCAAACACAATAGTCTTGGCCTACGATAATCCCAACACGCGCAAAGAAGTTTGTCTCGGCGAAGTAAAGTTATTTTGAGAAAAAACAAAAAAAAAACACGTCAGTTTGAAATATAAATGTACCAGTAGAAATACAGTGACAACTCGTTTTGTTTCTATTGCATTTTGCGTTCACAACTTTAGCTGTCTTGCCCAGTCGCTGGATCGTCTTTTTCCTTGTCGTCTTTCTCGAGAGAATCCGAAGAGGAGGTGGAGGGCGAAGAGGAGAACAAATTTTTCAAGCTCAATTTCGTTTGCAACCGATTTTCCTCGTTTGCCAACATATCGGAGAAGAAATCTAATCGCTCCACGTGCTCTTCTTTTTCGAGCAATTGCTGGAACGGATAGATTGCCTCGTTCACCAATTCTCTCGCTTCCTCTTGGTAGTTTAATTGCAACTGCTTGAATTGATTTTGAATGTTGTCCGGGAGCGAATTCAACGTAACTTCGCCTCTCGCCTGTTTTTCAGCGAATTCCGGTCCTTGTGACTTTAAGAAAGATTGAAGAAGCGCCTGGACGTCTCGCTGTAACTCGGTTTCTTTATAGTTCACTCGATTCGTAAGCAACGACTGCCATAACTCGACGATTCTCCAAAATCCTCCTTTCTTGTTTTTTGCCGAGAGTTCTTTCACCAACTCTTCTCTAAATCGAACTGGTTCATCTAACTCTTGTTGCATTTGAACTATGCGCGTAAATTTCTCAACGAGCATTGCTTCTTTCGTCGCGTATTCGCCATCGACGCTCGCGCCACCAACAGCGACTCCTTCTTCTCCTTCCTTCCCGTACTCGCCAATTTCAACGCACACGCCTTTCAAATAAGAGCTTCGATCTCCCCATACCGTATCGTTCACCACGCGTTCAATGCGCACGATAGAAACGCACGTGTGCGAACACACATACTTGACCTGGTCATTAGTTTGCTCGGAAACTTCCTTCAAATCATCCAGGTAAAACACGCACGCGTATTTGCTAAAATGGCCTTGAGCGTGCGGGTCGCACATTGGCACCACGAACCGCCTCGATCCGTTGAAGAGGATGTCGTTATACATCGCTCTGTACCTGGGTTCGAAAATGTTCAAAACGTGTTCCGAATACGGTAAATGCACGTTCGATCCAAGCGGGAAAATCGGAAGTACCACTTCATTTTCTTTAGTCCTGATTGGTTCTGTTTCCGTCGCTTTCGAGACGTCCATAAAAGGCAACCACTGGACTGTATCTGTCCAATTTTTCTTCACGCCTTCGTCGAACGAACCCGCGCCAGACGCATCTGGCGCGGCAGCTCGTGTGGTTAATGACAAATGCGATTTCCTTCTGTTCTTCCTCTTCGATGATGATGATGGTAACGATGAAGATGACGACAGCGTCGCGATGTTTCGTTCCGTGTTTCTCGCAGCAAAACGATGTTGATGACGATGACGAAGATTACACCAACCAACGCTCGTGAGCGACGACGACGACGAAGAAGTCGCCCGCATCGATGGATACGAAGCAGATGCTCTCGCGACGGACGATGAGGAGCTAGAGGAAGACGAAGATACTCTCTGCACGAATCTTAAGTGCTGCATTTCTATCCACGCGGTAGACAAGAGAACAGCGAGATAAAAAAGGAAAGAGTGAGGAGGAAGAGACGAAAGACTCTTTTGGACTTTTGGACTTTTGACGCGCGCGAGACAAATTTTATCATTTTCTTTTTTTCCAATCGAAAACTTTTACTCGCACTTACTCGTACTTGCACACGCGAGTTTGCGGTGCTTCAACATGCATCGCTTAGCTTTTGCGCTGGTCATGAGCGCAGCGATCCTTCTGGTCGTTGTTTTAGCTCTGCGCTGCATCATCTTCAGACAGTTTTTTTTCTTCATGCCGCGCGTGAGTCGCGACAACGAGGTGTGAAGGGACAAAGCAAAAGCTTCTACGAAAGTCGTACGTATTTTTTCGGTGTTCGGTGTTCGTATTGGAACGCTTCGTACACACTTTAACGAGGGAAAGAAAAAAAATACTCGCCACTGGCAAGCAACAACAACGGAAAGAAGGACAACATGCTCATCACGGAAAGATTTTCAAAGAGGATACTTCTCGTATCAACCATGCTCTTCTTTTTCATCGCTTTTCATCGCGCGCAAGCCGCCGATTTCGACCTCGACGACGATAAAGATATCGACTCTGCATCGCAGATGCGTCAAGCCTACTTGGAAGAGGAGATCAAAGAATCAAAAGTTACGCTCTTTGATATTGAAACGGGCGAAAAGTTGGAAAACGCCGTTGCTTACGCTTCCTACGATCCACGAAACGCTTCGAGGATGCACGTTGGCTACTTCATTCCAGATGCGGAAGAGGAAACAAACGCGGGAGAAATGGAAAACTTACAACTCTGTGGCTTCACCAAACCAGAGAACTGTAAGAACGAACAACCTTACCCGCGCGACGAAACGAATACGGAGGCGGAGGAGGACCCTTACGAGTGCGGCATCGACGACGAGCTTCGTCCAGAGACAGGATTTGTGTGCGAAAAAATGAGTTTCCAAGTCGAAGAGGACGGAGATCTGGCGTACGAAGGCGACATTGCCGTGCCGAAAGAAAAGGAAGGCGAGCAAGATGCAGCCGCATCGTCCAATAACAGAAAATTGCTGCAACTTCGCAGACGCTCCGTGGGGTTGCGATCGCGATCTTTGCGTTCGAACTCGGCTCGCGGACGCATTGGCTGAACGGAATTTAGAATAAATTCCTCTACTTTTCTACTCTCACCTACTACAACTTAAAAAAATACAGACAACTTTTAAAGAAGAAGCTGCGCGCTCGAGACGAGCTCGCCGTTCTCTTCAAAATACTGAACTAAATTTGCTAAGAAACTATCTTTACTCACCGTTTCACAGTTACATATTAGCGTGACGTGTTTCCGCGCTCTCGTAACGGCGACGTTCATACGTCTCGCATCACTCAGAAATCCAACTTCGTTATTTTCATTTGAACGCACTGTGGATATAATAATCGCCTCTTTCTCGCGTCCTTGGAATCCATCGACGGTGGATATTTCGATATCTTTGAATAGCGCGTTCTCCTCTGCGCGTGCAGCGCGCATTTCTCGTAACAAGCTCACCTGACCCGAATACGGAGTAATGACACCGATTTCATTTGGAAGGATTTTATAGTCATCCGAGAGAAACTTTTCAATCGTTTGCATAACAACTTCAGCTTCGCCGACGTTTGATTTCGAATCGTCGTCGTCGTCACCAACATTCTCCGTAAAGTTATCGTCCGCTCCCGTGGTATCGATCAGAGTCAAAACTTTATCAAATTGTTCAAACTTACGAAATCTTACGGATTCAGCGGCGATGAGTTTGGAGTCGTACATCGCGTTTGAACTCCACACCATGATATCTTCGTGCATTCTGTATTGCGTGTTCAGCATGGTTGTGATTTTTGATCCAAACCGTCTGTTCGTCACTAATCGCTCAAAAAGCGTCGTAGATAATCCTTTATGCGCGGCTTCGTCGGAAAGCACCGTTGGCGGTAGCTGTAAGTGATCACCCGCTAAAACCAATTTTTTGCCCTTCACGCACACTCCAAGGACGGCGCATTCTAAAGCTTGAGCAGCCTCATCGACGACAACGACGTCAAACTCCTCGTTCTTCAACGCGAACGATAAAGCTCCTGCTAGTGTGGCACAAATGACTGATGCGTTTTCCAAAGTTTTCGCTTGAGCTAGTTTTTGACGCTTCTTTTCCTCTTTCGCCAACTCGCGAAGTTCTTTCCTCAGATCGTTGCGCTCCGCGCGATCCTCTTTTTTGCGATAATCGAGTTTAGATATTCGCGTGCGTATTTTCTTCGAGTCTTCTGAGCACTCCTTCGCGAGCGCTGAATCGTCGGAACGTAATATATACGCGTCGAGAGACGCGTCTAACACCGCGGGCGCTAGACGAGCTGGATGCCCATATCGCACGATTGTTTTGCTTTGATTTTCCACCGCAAGCATTTCGTTTTCACCTAAGGTCAAATCTTTCTTCTTTCGCTCGCGTCGTCCTTTCTTTTTCTTATTGTCGACAGAAACCGTCGCTGTTCTGAATATAGATACACCCGACAATCGCTCTACGACGTTATCTACCGCGACGTTCGATGCTGAGCACACTAGAACTCTGTTCCCTCTGGCGACTTCTTGAGACACATATTCCACGACCGCAGTTGTTTTCCCAGTACCCGGCGGACCGTGAATGATGCCAACGTCGACGCAATCCAAGCACAACTGAATGGCGCGTTTCTGAGAAAAATCTAAGTTATCGTTAAACGGATGAAACCGTATGCTATGATCGATGCTTTCTCCTTCATCGACGTTTGCGTCTTCGCGGCGTATAATCCTAGGAGACGCGCTTTCGAAGACAATCTCGAGAATATTTTTACCTGACGAATGACCCGAAGCTAAGGCGCGTTGCAAGCCTTGAACGGCGGAAACGAGTTTTTTATGCGTCTGCTCGTTGCTAAGTTTTTCCAAACGCAACGGCGAAACGTCGAGAAATTCCGGAACGTCGTCCAGAGCGAGCTCTAGGCTCGAATCCCTAATCCTATAAATCACGCCTTGCGGGAATTCACTGTTACTCGTACTTGCTTCTTCAGATTTAACAATATTCGAAGGTCGCAACCGGACGACGTCGTGTGGCGAGAACGAATGTGTCGGCAAAGGTGGTGCGATATCTTTTTCGGCCATTTTACGTTTTGAGACTTCGAGCGTAACTATTGTTTGACCGAGTAATCCGCCTCGCGCGTCAACGATTTTCAAACCGTCGAGCGCGTTCCTGTGTTGTCCTTTCTTCGATGTGGTGGTGGATGTATTCAATGCATCTAAAGACTGCGCGATTTCTTCTACGCGTTCCATTTCCAGCAGTTGCAATGTTTTCGTCGTCCATTCTGATATTGTGATCATGCTCGCAGCGGCAGTGCTCGCATCAAAGTTTCTGTTTTTCTGTTTTTCTTTCTCACCGACGTTGTCGTCTTTGTTGTCGTACTCGTCGAACGACTTTAATTCAATCTGAAAGTGCGTGCGAACGATATCGCAGAGATATTCATCCGTCGGTTCAGAGAGACTCGTTCCATCGCTTTCATCTTCGTCAATCTCAATAATATTATTCGCGGAACACTTTTCTTCATCGTTCAAAAGTTTTTCCAAAACAATCCTTCGAGTTTTGTTTTCTGCGTCCCCGATGGAGTAGTGTTTCAACCCATACTTCGCCGCGAACTCGTGCAATATCGCTCTCTGTCGAGCGTTCGCGCTCTTCGGAAAAAGCACTCGAATGGGAACCGCCTCGATGCTTGTGCTCTTTTTCTTCTTCTTCTTTTCGGAAGAAGAAGAAGAAGAAGAAGAAGGAGGAGCAGAAAACATGTCGAGTAAAACTCGACGTAAACCCCTAACTTAAGATGCACGCGTGGCCAAAAATAACGAACAGACGAACTCGCGCGAGCTTTTTCATCTTGCACAAAACTTGTGTTGAAAAGTTGATTTTTACAGATGTTCTCTTCACGGCCTCTAAAAAAAGTCTGGCCACAACTTCGTCATTCGAACGAAGAAAAAGAGAACAAAAGTTCTTTTATCAGCATGAACAATAACCAATACTATCACCCTCATCAACATTATCATTACACCGCCGCTGCTGCCGCCGCCGCCGCCGTTAATCGTCGAAAACCAGTGCACATCTTGTATTGCACGGGAAACGCGGGGAAATTTGCTGAAGCCACGATAATCGTAAACAACTGGTTAAAGGAGAACGACGGATGGGGCATCGATATTCGATTGATACAAGCTGACCCAGATCCCACGGAAGTTCAAGGAAGCGATCGACAAATAGCCGTGCAAAAGTGCGTGAGCGCGTACGAGAGCGTGAAATATACGGGAGCGTTAACGATTGATATAGATTTCGTAATCACCGAGGATGTTGGGCTGCGATTAGATGCGTTGAACGGCTTTCCGGGCCCGTATTGTAAACCGATGTTGGAGACGATTGGAGTGGAAGGTTTAGCAAACTTAGTTTTAAAGTACGACGAAGAAAACGGGGAGAGGAACGCTACGGCTACGTGCACTTTAGCGGTATTAGAAACGTCGGTCGCGTTTAAATATCCTCTGTTCGTCGAGAAGTGCGTGCACGTGTTCGAAGGCGCCATCGCAGGGAAAATAGTCGAACCGAGAGGAAACGTACAGCACGGTAAAGCGTCCTGGAACGCGTGCTTTGAAGTAGCTTCGAACGATGAGACAGACGGCGCGACCTTCGGGGAACTCTCGTACGAACAGCAATCAAGAATAAGTCACCGGAAAAAAGCCATAGAGAGCTTTCTCGATTCAAATCTGATTTTAGGACGTTTGAGTTGAACGAAGAAAGAAGCAAACGTCGATAACGAAAGATGAACGAGTTATTTCTCTAGAGCGCGCACGGAAACACACGTTGTATTTTAAAAAGAATGAAATACCTGTATATATCTATATCTAATACGTTACCGAAACGGTAAAAAAGAAATACCTCGTAACCACTTTCTGCTTGATTTTTGTTTCATTTTACAAGTCGTATTGAAAATTCCAACTTTTATTCTTGGAAAAGTCTGCGTTAATGGACCAGTTGTTCTCTCGTATTTGTCCGTAAAATCGTTTGGTTTGCGCGTCGAATCCTATTTTCATCCTCAAATCTTGGTCCGGCTGAAAATTAAACAGCGTTTTGCTCAGTTCAATCTTTCCGTCCATTTTTGGTGTGCTCGAAGTGAGAGCAAAATCGACTCCTCCTTTCACATCTAGAGTCGTTAATCCATCCTGCGTGATATCGAACGATTTCTTCCCTCTAAGTTTATATACAACGTCATCCGTTTCCGTATCGTAATTCACTCCGCAATCAATTCTAGACACTATTGGGTTTAAATCAGAAGGGAAGAACTTCTTCCTCACGTACGCGTTCCCTTTGCACTTTGCGTTTTGTAGGTCAACCGTTCCCGACAGCGTGAGACAGTAATTCTCGCTGTTTGTGAAACGCTGCTTGACGAAGATGCACGAGCGACGCGTCTTCGAATCAATCTTCAAAGACGTTTCCATTTTCAAAAGATGATTACGCGTGCTTGTTCTTTCTTTCTTTTTCTCTCTGTCTCTCTAACTCTCTCTGTCTGCGTGTTGTGCGTTTCCGTGTGCTACTTCTATGGCGGTTTGTTGATGTGTTTGTTGTTTTTTTTGTTTTGCCGTGTGGCTGGTTGTAAAATTTCCTCCTTCGGTCCGCATAACTTCCGCCGCCGATACAGGCGCGCGCAAAGATAGAAGCACGGTATAATTCACGAGATCATATTTTAAAGTCACGCATTAAATTAAACAAACAAATGAAATGAGCGAGAATACTTCACAACCGCTGATAAACAAAGTCGTCGCCTTCGACTTCCCCGAGACTGGGAGAGGGAACGCCGTAACTGAATCTGTCCAACGAGGGGATGTGCTTCTCGAAATACCACTCGAAAGATGTTTCTCGTTGGAATCGGCGCAGAAATCGGAGATATTGACAAAAGCGATGGCAAAAGCGTCGGCGACGCACTTCACCCCAACGCACGATCAGTACATGTCCATGCACATTCTCATCGAACAAAATCTCGGCGAAAAGTCTGCGCACTACGAGCACATTCAGTCATTACCTAAAGAGTACGACCTGCCGTTTTTCTGGAGCGACGAAGAACGGAAGCGATCTCTTTTTGGAACAACGACGTACGTGGAAACTCTCTCGTTAGACGATGAAGTCACGCAGGATTACGAGCTGTTAAAACATCATCTCGGGGAGGACTTTTTTACAGAACAGAACATAACAATGGATCGGTTTAAATGGGTGCGCGCGACGCTATGGTCTCGCCAGTGCGATTTATTACGTCCCGCACCAGAAACGACTCGGTTGAGAGTTTTGGTGCCGGAATTCGACATGTTTAACCACTCCTCTAAAGTTCCGCTCGGGAGTTCGCACAAATTGAACTATTCTCGAGGTCTCGTCACGGCGTTCGCAACGGCAAATGTTCCGAAAGGAGGCCAGGCTTACATCAGTTACGGCTCGGGAGAAGCTTCGAGTTCCAAATTACTTTTATGGTACGGGTTTGCACCTCTCAACGAAGGCGAGAACCCTTTCGAACAATTAGACGTAACATTAACCTCGCAATGTTCTGCAGAACGCGCGGAGTGTTTGAAACAGGCGTTGTTTGCATCCGCGCAAGTGTACTTGCGCAAAATCGACGACGAATGGGAAGAGCAAAAAAAACGTATTTCGGAGACGAACGATGAAAACGATGAAAACTTAAAGTATAAAGGTGACGCGTACTTACCCATGGTTGTGAATGTATTGCACGCGCCAAATGACGGCGAATCTGGTGAGTTTATCGTTCGTCATTCGCTGCCTGAAAACAATCCGTTGACGTCGTCTTTGTTGGCGTACGCTCGAGTCCAATTTCTCACCGAACAAGATTGTCGCAATCCAGAAACCGTCGCTCGAATGTTAAACGCGTGCAGTAAATTACCATTGACACCATCAGAGTTACTAGCGCCGTCAGAAGAGACTCTTTTTCGCGCTGATTGCATCATGGACGACGCGAATGAAGTCGGTGCGTTGGCTACGACGGTGACTTTGCTCGAAAGTATACGAAACAATCAACCGTGGTCAGAAACTTCAGAAGAATCTGAGCGCCTGGCGCAAGATGCGTCAAATCCAGATTTTCACGCGCGATGTGCGGCTCGTGTGCGTGGCGTAGAGAGACGAATCGTCGAAAAAGCCGCGAAGAAAGCTCGGCGTCGATTACATCTTGCGATGCGAGCGTGTATGCGTACGTCTTTCTCCACTCGCGACGGTCTTTGTGGCACTTGCGACGTGTGCAAGCAATCAGGGTGTCCGTGGGTTCACGTGTTGGCTCAAAAAGATGGTGAAGTTCAAAGCATGTCGAGCAAATCCAGTCGCGTAGCTATCAGTGGCATTGAAGATATGTTGCCCTTACGTGCGCATCTCCAAACGCTGAATTTGTGCTTCTTATGGATGACGGGTCACGTAAACGCGAACGACGATTCTAGTCAAGCAAAGAATGCGGAAGACCTCCTTCTCGTGCGGCGCGCGAAATCGTACGAAGAAACATGGCCTATGTATGGAGAAGATGCGCTTAATGAACGCTCTGTACTCTCGTGTGACTCCTTGGATGCGCTCGCGGCTGAAGGTCTCGACGGCTCAAACGGCGAGCCGAACGCACACAACGGTGAAGAGGGTGAGATGTTGCTTCCGGGTGCGTATAATCGCATCGTGCGTAGCTGGTCGAGTAGACTGTTTTCACAGTTGGCAACCTCGCACATCTTTTCTCTGTCTGATGCAAACGCAATCGCGCAAGAAAGTGCCGCGTTGAGAAAGCGCCACGCGTTATCCGTGCCCACCCGAGAAGCTTTGGAAGAAATTAAAAAATATTCTCCTGTTTTAGAAATGTGCTGTGGAAGTGGTTTATGGTCACGTAGATTGCACGAAATTGGGTGCGATGTCACGTCGTATGCCTCGTCGTTGTATGATGATGATGCGCGCGATGTTCGGTGGTTTGACAACATGATGACGTGCGAGGATGAGAACGCCGTGGTGGTCGCAGAAACGGTGGCGCGCAATAAGACGCTCGTGCTCATGTGGACAGATAAAGGTGGGGAAGGAAATCGTGGATTGGACATGGTGCAGTGCTACGAAGGAAAAACGCTCATTTTAGTAGGGGAGTGGAGCGATAGAACGTACGGCTCGTACGTGTCGTTTTTGCCTGAATCTGGCGCGAGCTTCTCAAAACCGTTTCAAAAGTACGTGGAAGAACATTTTTCGCTGGAGAATGAAGTTCCAGTCGGGAATTGGCCGATGTACGACGCATCTCTACGGGTTTGGAAGCGAAGAGAACCGTTTAGACCAAAAACGCCGTAAAGAGAAAATCGAAAAAATGATGCTCGGAATTTATGTAACGTCAAAAAATACGCGCAATCTTCATTGACGCTGCCACGCGGTGCTACAAACCACGCGTTCGCGTGTGCTTTCTAGGGGCCTAATAGGAACACATTTCTTTCAAAACACGATGAGCGCGTAACAGATCGCTGTCATTATCGTCTTTCGAGATCATCTCCGATGCCTCGGCGCGACGCACGAGCGTTTGAATCGTTTTCTTCGTCTCTTTGCTATCACGTTTGAACAAGTCAAACACCGCGCACGCAATTCGAAGATTAGCTTCGGCACTCTTCGTCGTTGGACTTTCGTTGAAAGCGACAACGTCGGCAGCTTTGGATACCATCTCCTTTGTCCACGAGCAGCATTCGTCTATAAACGCTTGCTCGGACCCGCCGAATAGCTCTACGTTCTTCTTGTTTAAAGTTCCACAGGTCTCTGCAAACGCTGCAACCACATATGCGAGCGCGAGATATGCGTATGCCTTATAACATCCTGTGTCCGTCGTCGTTTTTTCAAGCATCGTCGACGCTGTTGCGATCGCGTAAAACGAACCGTATTCGGGATGACCCGCCGGGTTATCCATCAATACTTCGCAGAGTTTCGCGACAAAAGCATGGACTCTTTCAGCGCATAGAGTTTCAATCGCCTCTTCTATATCTTGTATCGCGGAACTAATCACGCCATCGACTTGCGCGTGTAATTCGCAAACCGTGGCGTACTTTGCCGTTTCGACGATCAAGTCCAAACGCGCTTCAATATTTTCAACGCTAGGAATGGTTATTTGACAAAAAGCAACGCTCGACGCAGCTTGCGCTTTGGTCTTTTCGTTGTTCTTCACGTCCTCGGTTATGCAGCGTTTTACTATGGCGATGGCTCTCTGCACCACTTTGATGAGTGCGCCGTCGGCGTTTGTAAAAGCAGAGCGACAGTTCATGAGAAATCGAAGCTCTCCATCAACGTTGGCTTCCTCAAAATGAACTTTCGAAACAAAGCTCGTTACCAAATCAAACAAAGTGATGCTTTCGTCCACTTCAGCAAGCGATCCCGTCCTCAACGCGAGTGCGTCGACGCTGTCGTGAACGGCTTTAGCACCTTCGAATGCGTGATTAATCACGCTGCTACCCTCCAGACGATGTTTTGATTTCCCGATTCGCTCGAGCAGCTTTCTCGAGAATTGAACTTTTGACTGACCACCAAGCTGATCGACTAAATATGAAAATCCAGATAGAGAAAGCGCCAAAGATATGTCCTCGAAACGAAAGAGAATCGTTGTGCAGATATTCTCGATGTTTTTCGCTAAATTGCCAGCTTGAATCTTTCGGCGAGAAGCTAGTTCTTCATCGCCGTCAAAGAACTTCGCTCTTGACTTCCTCACCCGCTTTGCTAAATCTTTCAATAAAATCTCGAGCTGACTGCGCGTAAAGTTTTCGGCGACGAAATCAACAAACGCATCCGTAACCCCGGCGTAATGCTCGAGCTGATCTTCGTTCCATTTACCTAAAACTTTCCACACCTCCATCAGTACGTCCAATCTGTACTGTTCTTGCGGTGGTACCCTCGCGAATGCCTTTCCAAGAACGACGAAACACTTCGCGCAATCACACACATCCTCCTCGAGGTTACACGACGAAGAAGAATCTTTCACGAGACGTACTAATCGCATCGCGTTCTCAGCGCAAACCTCTTCAGACAAAGTCTCAAACAACGCCGAAAGAAACGAAAGTGGTGGTTTACCCTTAAACTCGTTCGAACACATTTGTATCGATCGTTCGAGCGTCGAGGACTCTGCGAGCTTTATATTTCTAGATAAAATCCAAGCGAGCGATGGATGCATCAAACGCACAAGAACATCTTTTTTCAATCCAGAGCGTCGCATTGCTGCGCTCGCATTGTTCGTATTTGACTCATCTATATCATTTATGACTACATATCTGGAAATGAAATCACCAAGAAGCGTCTTCAACGCGTCTTTTTGAAACTTTTCAGGTAGAACCGTCGCTATTTTCTTCGCGGCGTAGCATCGCAGGTACGCCGATACTAGAGGATCACCGACGCCTTTTATCTGAGCAATCAATCTATTGAGTCTATCGACCGGAGGTTCTGGACGTAAAAAGCGCATACAATCTAAAAGCGCAAACTCGAGATATAAACGAGGCACTAGTTCTCGGATAGACGCTACTTTGAAAAACCAGTTTCTACATGTTGCTTTTGCCGAGTCGCGTATGTCGTCCGAGTTCCAATTCTCAGGTAATATTGATTTCTTTCTTCCAGTGCTCGTATTTTCAATATCGTCGTTGATCTCATCGTCGTACGTTTCTTCGCTCTTATTTTCAGCTTTCGCCTTTATCCGTTTATAAACTAATCGACCTACGGTATCTGCTATATCGGTGACAAGGAAGAATAAGATTGGATAAAATTCTGGCGCTTTGCCTCCAGCGTTGTATCCCAATAATTTGACTACTTTAATTGACAGTTTCAAAGCAGCTACTCTATCCGCTTCCAACCACGCGTGCGCAATGTTATCGTTTAGTTTTTGCAAACGTTCGACGCAATCGCGCTGTGTTGTTCGAGCAACGTCCTTCGAGGTAGTTTTTTGTGAAGACGCGTTCTCGAGCTCTTGCAGACGTTCTTCGCCGAATTTGTCTTCGTTTCTAAACAACGCGTCTATGTCAATATTCATCGATTTGCTTCTGAGAGACGACGCGCGATTGGGCGTCCCGGGTGTTCTATCTTCTACGTTTCTGTTGATGTTGGTGTAGTCTCTAAAGAATTGCTTTTCGTCACGAACGCTGTTATTGTTTGTATCCGTCCAAGATGATAAGTTTAACTCCAAAACGGCGTCGTCTGAAGCTTGCGTGGCAAACCGTTTCAAAAACACGTTTTGTTTGTGCGCGCTCCATTCCAACACGGCAGAACGAACAGCTTCGGAAGACGTTTGTGCGAGCGAACGAACTCTTTCGTTTTCTCGTTGTTCGTGCAATTCGGCTAAGCTCGTAGAAGTCTCGGAAGTTTTCGTTTTTGTCGTTTCCTTCAATTGAATACCAGATACATCGATGAGATTAACATCCTTTATCATCGCGTTTATACTATCACTGTTATTGGTATTATCGATATTGGTGTTATTATAATTATTATCATCATCTTCTTCTTCGTCATTGGCGCGTACTTCTTCTTTCTTCTCTAAAAATTCTTGTTGATGACGACGTGAACGAGAACGAGGCACGAAATCGCGCAGAACGCGTTCGAGTAACTCCTCATTGCCATCAGATGAGGTGCATTCACTCGCCGATGAATTCAGTCTGAGTTCCATATCGAGAAGAAGAAGAAGAAGAAGAAGAAGAAGAAGAAGAAGAAGAAGAAGAGGAGAGCGGAGAGAAGAACGAAGAAACAAGCGAAACTTCTGAAGGAAATAAGAAGAAATGTTTCCAACACGAAACAGTTAAATTACGAGTCGACGATATCTTCTTCCACACCAAATAAAAAAAACTCAATCTATCTCTCTTCAGACAGAACACGCATTGCAATCAGTACATCCACGGAAAAAATGGGGAAAAGATTGGTAAACGCGCTCATGGTTGGTGCGGGAGAGTACACGACGGGATCGGTATTTACCGCCGCCGGGGCTGCGCCGGATAAACCAGCGGGCGTGGTCGCGATTACTTTCAC
>Ga0181559_10002076_pt1 | contig 19777 bp, 14 predicted proteins | sample 011ome_21_FD_133752 | JGI IMG/M metagenome (GOLD analysis project Ga0181559, IMG submission 133752) | Coastal salt marsh microbial communities from the Groves Creek Marsh, Skidaway Island, Georgia - 011508AT metaG (megahit assembly) | ecosystem: Environmental > Aquatic > Marine > Intertidal...
GTCTTGCCCTTCTTAACATCTGATTTTTTTGCAGGTTCCTTATCTGGTGTAGAAACAACAGAAGACCCCATGGGTACTCAACGTTTACTCCAAGTGAAAAATTCACAATTCTCTCCTTCGAGTATGGGGGGAGTCTCCTCTGCTTACTCTAGTAATCCCGATCAGGTTAAAGAGCCCGTTTACAAAGACGCAATCTCGGTGAATGTGACTGCAGGATTTAACTTAGGTTTAGGCGAATATGGTTTAGGGGACTATTTTATCTGTGCTCCTGGGGTTTCTTTTTTGAAAATGAGGACCTACAGTGATCCTACTGGAAAATTCCACCACCAATCAGATAATATTGCCGGCTATAAAAATGATTATTCAAAAACCCGGGATGTGGATACCTTAATCGTAGGTCTGAGTGCTCCTTTTGCCATGCCAAACGATTATTTATTAACTTTGTCCTACAATTATTCCGCTCCTAGCACATTTCGCGGTCAAGATAATTTAATTTCCTACTCCAACACTCCTAGCATTACCCTTTCGAGAAATTTTCCTTTAGAAAATGGTAATTCTTTAATGATCGCATTGGGAGCAAGTTATACATTCTCGAAAGGTGATGATTATGCAGAAAGCACCAATTCTGGTATGCTGGGGAATTCTCTCGGGTTTTTAGATGCGTATAATTCCACTGGAGGGCCATTTAGTGCTCGGTTTCCTGAAGATAAGGCCAATAACTATGCTTTCTCCCTCTCTTGTTCATACAGTATGGTTTTGAGCGATAAAATTCTCTTAAGCCCGAGTTCTGCTCTTCAAGTCAGCAATTTTACTAAAGGAGATAATGACGGCAGAGTAGACACGAATCTACAAATCGGTATTAGTGGTTCCTACGCATTTCGGGATTGGTTGAGTTTTTCTCTTTTTTCACAATACAGTACAAAATGGAGTAATCGTGAGGAGAGTCACTTTGAGAATGTCTCTATTGGTGGCGGTTTGAATGCCAACCATTCTTTTTAATTGGGAAGTTAGCTGATGGTAAGACTTCCCCTTAAAGGTTATCAGATTTGTCTTTGTGCAATCCGTTTTTGCCCATTGTTTTTCTGTACATTATCTATAGGTGCCCCACCGATTGAGTCTGTGGAGAAAATTTATCAAAACGGTATGCAATTGTTTGCAGACGAAGAGTATGACGGGGCACTTTTCGAGCTCAACAAGGCGATGGGCATGCTTAAGCACAAATACTCGCATCCCCTGCGCTCAGAGGTGGAAAAACAAATCCGCATTACTCAGGGTAAAATTGTGGTTTCCCGCTATGCCCGGAAGGATAAAACTGAAAAGAAAGAAGAGGGTAGTGGTCTTCTGCCTCTCAACAAGGAAGCGGAGGATTTCCGTGTTCAGCAGGTTTTCGGTAAGGTGCTTGCCCGCAATCTTTGGGAGAATAGGGACTCTCTTTCTACCAATATTCCTCTCGGGAAAGGCCGCACAGTTACGGTGATGCCCCGTGCTGGGATTGAGGTTGAGGAGACACGCTCGAGAGCTTTTTCATTGCGCACGGTGCAGGCGGCCAGCTTTACCTTGGCTGGGCCAAACCAAATCCAATTACATTCCGGTTCTTATGCCATCGGCACCCAGACGGCTGCTGTTCCGCTGAGAGTGTCTTCCACCTTAACTGATCTTACCGTGAGTTCAGACCAGCCCTATGCTTTGATGACCGGAGTAACAACCAATGGGGGGATGAAGGTGATCTGCCTGCTTGGCAAAATCGCTCTTTCCATTGACGGGCAGTCTGAAACCCTTTTGCCCGGAGAACTTATCTTTGCCTTGCCGGATGGATTTAGTCGGAAAATGAATATCGAGCTGAGCACTTTGATTGTTACATCCAATCTGCTCACAGATTTCCAAGATCCTCCGGTTTATCATGCCAAGCTGAGGCAGCAGGCCATGCTCCAGGCAATGCGTACCAAGAAGAAGTTTCGTACGGTGGTGGGCGATGTAAAGGGCCGCGAAAATTTCGAATTAAAAATTCTTGAGAAGGGCAACCTTTAGATTGTTCACTCCCTACCTGCTGTCATGAGCTTGGCGAGATATCTCGGCCTAGGGAGGAATTGGAGTTTATTATCTGTATGCTTTCTCTTTTGGGGGTGTGTTTCCACGCATTATGACCGCACGGAAAACTTTCAGTTCTTGTGGAAGGTCGGAGACCTGAATCAGGCAGGTCTGGAGGCAGCGAGGTTGGCAAAGGATGGGCCCACGCGGGACAGGTTGCTCTATTTTCTTGAACAAGGAGCGGTTGCTCGGATGCAGTCGGATCCAAACAATAGCATAGGTGCATTGAATGGAGCCGCTCTTGAATATGACCGTTGGTTTGGTCCGCATCTGCGCACCCAGACTCGCGTGTCCGAGGAATTTCTTTCCACTCTTGGCTCCCCGGAATTAAAGCCTTATAAATCAAGAATTTATGAGCGTGTGATGTTGCGCACTTATCAGGCTCATAATTATTTGCTTACCGGAGACTCCGGGCGGGCACGGGCAGAAATTTTTAAGAGCAGGCAGGCGATTGCCGACTCGAAGGTCCTCTGGGCAAAGGAGCTGGAAGCGGCCCGAGAACAGAGCGAGAAACGCCAGGTCGATCTGTCCCGTACCCTATCTTCCCAGGGGGGGGGCTCGGAGTTATTGACCGAACGGGAAAGAATCCGTGCCCTGATTCCGTCCAACCTTCCCCGATTTGTCAACCCGGCTGCCCTTTACCTGGAAGCCCTCTATTTCTTGCATGGTGCCACTCAGCGGGAGGACTTTGCCAAGGCCGCCCATTCCCTCAGGCAACTCGTGGGCATCCATCCCCAAAACCAATGGATTTGGGAAGACTACCAACTCGCTCAGTCGGGCAAGGAGCAGCAGGCATCCACCTATGTATTCTTTGAAACTGGACGGGCCCCCGTCCGTTTGGAAAGGCGTGTTGATCTGCCCCTGTTCTTTTTCTCCGCCACTTCACGCATCCCCTATCTCGGTATCGCGTTTCCCACTCTCCGCACCAATGAGCAATTTCTGGGTGATCTTGATGTCATGACACAGGGCGATCGAGAGAATGGGATTTCTACCGAATTGCTCGCGGACATGGATGCGATAGTCGCCCAGGAATTTGATCAGTACTTTGATATCGAGCTGAGTAAGGCGATTGCCGGAGCCCTAGCGAAAGGGGGGCTACAGTACCTCGCCACCAATTCCGTCCGTTCTGAAAATGAGCTGGCCCGGGCAGTGGTGGGGGCCGGTGCCGGAATGCTCGCCCAACTTACTACCCGGGCGGACCTGCGATCGTGGAGCACCCTGCCAAAGCAGATCCGGTTTTGCAAAGTTTCCACACCTGCAGATCAGAAGTTGACCTTGCGGGGAGCGGGTACGACATTATCCACTAAAGTGAATTTACCTAGCCAGAAAGTTAACCTCGTGTGGGTACGCAGTGTGTCCGCATACACCCCCCTGCGGGTGGTGGGTGTTTGTTCCCTCTCCCGACCCTAAAGCAATATGATCATTACTTATCTATCCCAGTCCCTGAGTTATGGATTTCTCGTCCTGCTGTTACTTTTTGGTGGTTGTTCCCATAAAGGAAAAGTTGGTACCGTGAGCAAACAGGACCCGCAGGACCAAAGCCCCCAGCCGGAAATGAAAAAAGTGGAGTTTGGCGGTGGTCTGGATAAGAAACTCGAGTTGGTGCGGATTACTCAGGGGAAGGTGGACGGTGATCTGTTGCGCATCCAGGTAGAGCTTAAAAATATTTCATCCCGTGAGGTCAAGTGCACCCACCGACTTGAGTGGTTGGACGGTGAGGGCTTTTTAGTCAAAGACACTTCTCTGGTATGGAAAGCCTTGATGGTTCGCCCCGGGGAGTCCAAGATGATCGAGTCCATTTCCACCCGTGCGGGAGTCACCGCATTCCGACTGAAAATCCAACCTGCCAAGAACCCATGAAATTCCTGCTCTGTTCCACTGTCCTGCTTGCCAGCCTTCTTGTATTTTCCTGTGGCGAGCGCAAACCGGTTGGCCGGGCAGCCGATGCCCGTTACCTGGAGGACGGAAGCAACAAGGGATTGGTCAACCTCGGCAAGATCAATGCCCAGGACTTCACCCGTGCGGCTAACCAATTGGTCACGGATCTGCTTGCTAGTGGCAGTCTGTCCGAGGCACGCAGCCAGCCGGCCATTCTCCACATCGGAGAAATACGCAATGATACCCAGACTTATTTCGACACCGATCTGCTTCTTCAGGGAATGAAGCGGGATTTGCTCGCCAGTAAAAAGGTACGCATTTCCACCACCGCTGGTCCAGAAGGCAAGATTTCCGATGCTTACGCTGATTCTGTGAGGAAGGAGCTGGGAGCGGGCGGAGACCGACAGGTGGGCGTTCCCCGGCCATATTTTTCTCTGTCTGGAAAAATTATCGAGGAAACATCCCGGGTCGATGCCGTTACCCAGAAGGATTTCTATTTCCTGCTTACCCTGACCGAGCTCAATGGAGGAACGGGCGTCTGGTTTGGGCGCGAGCTTATCACCAAGCAGGGAAGCCGGGGTGCGATCGGTTTTTAGTCGGTTTCCCGCCAGCGCGGGGCAAAAAGAGGGCGGACCTGCCCGACACTTTCCATCCTCATGCGGCACTCGTCGGTGTCCGGTAACCCGCCCAGTGCAATAATATCGCCCCGTTGCAACTGAAGCAGAAATTTTTGCTCCTCCTTGCCCAAATTTCTTCGCTGCCACTCATATTCTCTTTCCTCTCCAGCTTGATCGATTCCCCAGAGCGTTATTGTGCCCTTGCGCTTGCGCACGGGTGAAATGATCCGGCAAATTCTCCCGCCGCCTGAATCGTTCCTTGGAGCAGTCCGGGAAAGGACGGACAGCCCAAACTTTACCTCACGAATTTCCAGGTTGAGGGGGTGGTTGATCTGTTCAACCTGCAGGGGAGGGACGCAGGGGCGCACCTCGTGACTAAAATACTTGCTCTTATTCTGCCACAGCGGGCAGGGCATGCCAGCGAAGTAAGGGGCTTGAATCCACAACCGCTCGTTACTATCCACCGCAGCGGCAGATGCCCCATGGAGTGCGCGGCAGACCTCGCCCTCGGCCGGTTCGATTAGCACCAGATTACCGCTTTCCTTGAGCAGATTGCCCAGCAGGGAAACCGTTGTTGCACGATCCGCATCCTCCCTGCCTTCCCAGCATTCGTTAAGGGCATAGCTGGAGAGGACGAGGTCGTAGCCTCCCTTTTCCGAGGATAAATCGAGGTGACGAAGGTCCTTACGGTCAGTCGAGAGGCGGGTGTCCGGCCAGAGGTGATTGGCTTCGCGGTGCAACCGGCGGAGGTAGGTCAGGCTTTTGCCAGAATAATCCCAGGCATCCAAATTTATCGGGTTTTTTATACCCCAGGATCTGAGGTAGAATAGAGCGGCGAGGGTACTTGCACCCGACCCGCACCCAAGGTCGAGGATACGAATGGGGCCCTTGCCTGGTGCCCGCCATCCCCGAAACCCAAAGGACTCGGAGAGGGCATATCCGCAGGCGGCAAAGGTGCGCGGAGTGTAGAAGTTACCGTATGCCAGAACGGATAAGTCGCGTCCTCCGTAAGAGGACGGATCAAAATCCCGGGTCTTGTTAAAACGATCGCTTTGCCGGACAATTTCCTGCCTCAATAAATTGAGGATCTTCTCTTCCCCGTGCTCGGGCCATTGCTGCAGTGCCTGCGTCCACCACCAATCTGCCAATTTTCCTGGGTAAGGGGGCAGGGTGATAGTGGGCTTCATGCGGGACGAGCCTTAAGAGTCAGTCCCTCTGGGCACGGTGCCGGAGTGTGCTTCTTAGAGCTTTCCCCCGTAGACGGCAGAGTCCCCAAGTTGCTCCTCTATACGGAGCAACTGGTTGTACTTGCAGATACGGTCGGTGCGGGAAAGGGAGCCTGTCTTGATCTGGCCGGCATTTGTGGCCACGGCAATATCCGCAATGGTCACATCCTCGGTCTCACCGGAGCGGTGGGAAATTACTGAGGTGTACTGGGCTTCCTTGGCCATTTCCACGGCGTCGAATGTCTCGGTGAGGGAGCCTATTTGGTTGACCTTGACTAAAATAGAATTGGCCACGCCCTGATCGATACCTCTCTTGAGGAAGTCGACATTGGTAACAAAGAGATCGTCGCCCACCAGTTGCACGCGCTCCCCGATTGCATCGGTAAGTTTTTTCCATCCCGTCCAGTCGTTCTCATCACATCCATCCTCGATCGAACGGATGGGGAACTTGTTGACCAGTTCTTCGTAGAAGGCGACCATCTCGTCGGAGTCACGCACTGATCCATCGCTCTTTCCGAAAACATATTTACCCTTTTCCTTGTCGAAGAACTCGGAGGAGGCGACATCGAGAGCAAACTGGATTTCGTCGCCTAGCTTGTAGCCTGCTTTTTCCACCGCAGTGGAGAGAACCTCGAGGGCGGCTACATTGCTGGCGAGGTTGGGGGCAAATCCGCCTTCGTCTCCCACCGCTGTGGAAAGACCTTGGTCCTTGAGCACTTTTTTTAGGGCGTGAAAAATTTCACAACCCATACGCAGGGCCTCGCGGAAGGAGGGAGCACCTACGGGCATGATCATAAATTCCTGCACATCGATGGGGGCGTCAGAATGAGAGCCTCCGTTGAGTACATTCATCATCGGGACAGGCAGCACCTTGGCGTTGGGTCCGCCAAGGTATTTGTAAAGGGGCAACCCGCATGCCTGTGCAGCGGCATGGGCGGTGGCCATCGATGCACCAAGTATGGCGTTGGCACCGAGGACAGATTTGTTTGGGGTTCCGTCCAATTCGAGCATCGCCCGGTCGATCGCGGTCTGGTCTGTGGCATCAAGCCCGACTAGGGTTTCGGCGATTTTCTCATTCACATTGTCCACGGCCTGGGAAACTCCCTTGCCGAGGTAGCGGGCGTTGTCTCCGTCGCGCAATTCGATGGCCTCATGCTCGCCGGTGCTCGCCCCCGAGGGAACGGCCGCCCGGCCAAAGGCACCTGAGCTCAATTCAACCTCCACCTCGACGGTGGGGTTGCCGCGCGAATCAATAATTTCTCGTCCGTGTACTTCGATGATGTGTGTCATGATAAAAAATGGTTTGGTTTTAAAAGTGCGAGGGGTCTATGCGTTGCGAAGGGTAGATCATGCCCCTTGCGGCCGATTTGTCAAAATCCTTTGAAATTCCTCCCTTTAGTCAACAGTCTCGCCTTTCCTCAGGAATGTTCCTAGGGTAATTTGTTCCAAACATGGCCAAGCAAAAGAATGCAATCTCTCCAACCCGGGAAGAAGACTATCCGGAGTGGTATCAACAAGTGGTGCGGGCAGCCGATCTCGCCGAAAATACCCCCGTGCGCGGATGCATGGTGATCAAGCCTTGGGGGTATGGAATCTGGGAAAATATCCGGGATGCCCTTGATAAAATGTTCAAGGAGACGGGGCACAAGAATGCTTACTTCCCACTCTTTATCCCCAAGAGCTTTTTGCAGCGCGAGGCGGAGCATGTCGATGGTTTTGCCAAGGAATGTGCCGTGGTCACGCACTCTCGTCTCGAAGCGGACCAAAACGGCATTTTGCAACCGGCCGGGGAACTGGAAGAGCCCCTCATTGTCCGGCCCACCTCCGAGACGATTATTGGCGAACTCTTTGCCCGCTGGGTGCAGTCCTACCGCGATCTTCCCTTGCTGATCAACCAGTGGGCTAATGTCGTCCGCTGGGAGATGCGCCCCCGGCTTTTCCTGCGCACCGCGGAATTTCTCTGGCAGGAGGGGCACACCGTCCATGCCTCCGCTGAGGAGGCGATTGAGGAAACCCGGCAGATGCTTCATACCTACGCCGATTTTGCGGAGAATTGGCTGGCCATGCCAGTGCTGCGTGGAGAAAAAACCGAAGCGGAGAGGTTTCCCGGAGCTGAGTCTACTCTCTGTATCGAGGCGATGATGCAGGATCGCAAGGCCCTGCAGGCGGGTACCTCCCATTTCCTTGGGCAGAATTTTTCACGTGCTTGCGGAATCAAATTTCAGGGAGTGCAAGGAAAGGAAGAATTTGGTTGGACCACCTCCTGGGGTGTTTCCACCCGCCTGATCGGCGGGATGATCATGACCCATGCCGATGATGATGGACTGGTGGTTCCCCCCCGGCTCGCTCCCACCCAGATCGCCATCCTCCCAGTCACTCCCAAGGAAGACTCCCGTGCTCAGGTGCTGGAAGCCTGTGAGGCCCTTGCCCACGAACTTAGGGAGCAATATGCTTTTGACCTGCCCATCCGGGTGGAGTTGGACGACCGCGACCTGCGGGGCGGCGAGAAGTACTGGCAATGGGTGAAAAAGGGTATTCCCCTGACCGTGGAAATCGGCCCGCGGGATCTTGAGAATGGTACCGTGTTTGCTGGTCGTCGTGACCACGGCGGCAAGCGGGAGGGGATGGACCGGGCGGAATTGGTATCTAATGCCGGTGGGTTGCTTGCGGAGATGCAGGGCAACCTGTTTGCCCGTGCCCGTGCCTTTCAAGAGGAACATACCCGTGAAATTGATAGTCGGGAGGAGCTCTACGATTTCTTTACGCCGAAAAATTCCTCCAAACCGGAAATTCATGGTGGATTTGCCCGGATTCATTGGGGTCGGGATGCCCGCTGGGAGGAACAACTCAAAAACGATCTTAAGGTCACGGTACGGTGCATTCCCGAAGGTGAATCCGAGCCCGGGCAATGTCCGTTCAGTGGCCAACCCAGTCCGGGCCGAGTGGTGGTGGCCAAGTCCTACTGAGGGGCTTTATGGATTGCTGGGTTTTTGACCGAGCTTAGCCAAGCGATGGAAGTCATCCGATCAGTGAGTGAGATGCAGGCCCGTGTACTCGGGCTGAAAAGGGAGGGCAAGACCATCGGTTTCGTGCCCACCATGGGTTTTTTGCATGAGGGCCATCTTTCTCTGGTCGATTTGCTCAGGGAACAGTGTGACATTCTGCTCCTTTCGATCTATGTCAACCCCACCCAGTTTGGTGCTGGGGAGGACTATGATAAATACCCGAGAGACTTGGATCGAGACTTGCAAATGGCCCGCGAGCGGGGAGTTGATCTCGTCTTTCAACCCGATTCTGCGGAGGTCTACGAAGCGGATGCCTCCACCTATGTGTTGGAAGAAGTGGTGGGCAGGGGATTGTGTGGAAATGCCCGGCCCAATCATTTCCGCGGGGTGGCCACGGTCTGTGCCAAATTGTTCAATATCTGCCAGCCGGACAAGGTGGCACTAGGACAGAAGGACGCCCAGCAGGTGGTGGTGCTCAAGCGGATGATTCGCGACCTACATTTCCCCATTGAAGTGGTGGTCGGTCCCATATTGCGCGAACCCGACGGCCTGGCCATGAGCTCGCGCAATGCCTACCTCCAGCCAAAACAACGGGAGGAGGCTCTGTTGATTTTTCAAGCTTTGGAGGCGGCCCGTACCTTGGTTGGCGAAAAAGGATCCCGCAATGTCGACCGGGTCAAGGGCGAGGTGCTGAGTGTTTTGCAAAGCAGGAGATTTCTCCGTGTCAATTATGTTGAAGTGGTCGACCGGGACACCATGCTCGTGGAAAAGGAAATTGTTCCGGGCCGTTCCCTTCTTGCAGTGGCCGCCTGGGTGGATCAGGTTCGCTTGATTGACAACCTTTGTTTTTAGAGTTCTATGCCGAAGCAAAAAAAACCGGAGCACGAGTATGACTTTGTCATAGTAGGAAGTGGGATTGCTGGGCTTAGTTTCGCTCTCAAGGTGGCGGAGGCGGGCCACAAGGTCGCCATCTTCACCAAAAAGAATAAAGCGGAATCCAACACCAATTATGCCCAGGGGGGAATCGCCTCAGTCACTTCGGCTGGGGACGACCTCGACAAGCATGTGCATGACACTCTCGAAGCAGGTGACGGGCTTTGCGATCCCCGGGTAGTGCGGGAAATTTTAAAGGATGGACCCGAGCGCATTCAGGACCTGATTCGGTTGGGGGTGGAGTTTTCCAGCCTCGGGGATGGGCGTATCTCCCTGGGTAAGGAAGGTGGGCACAGCAAGCGGCGGGTACTGCATGTCAAGGACATCACCGGCAAGGCGATCGAGGATGCGCTTCTGGCCAATATCGCCAGGAAGGGGGTCGATTTGTTCGAGCATTATTTTGCCATCGATCTGATTACTACCAAAAAACTCAAAAAACTGGGGATGCGCACGGGATCGGAAAAAGACCGGGTGGAAGGAATTTATTTTTTGGACGCCGAAGCGAATGAGGTGATTACCGTTTCCGCCCCAGTTGTGCTTCTGGCAACCGGTGGGGCCGGGCAGACCTACCTCTACACCACCAACCCCGCGATTGCCACCGGCGATGGCATCGCCATGGCCTCCCGGGCCGGGCTTTCGGTGATGAATCTCGAATTTATCCAGTTTCATCCCACCACCCTGCACTCTCCCCAGGGTGACCGTTTTCTAATTACCGAAGCCGTCCGAGGGGAAGGGGCCAAGCTGATCGACTCCCGGGGTAAGCCCTTTCTGAAAAAATACCACCCGCTGGCCGATCTTGCCCCCCGGGATGTGGTCGCCCGGGCGATCGACCGGGAAATGAAACGCTCGGGGGCCTCCTGTGTACGCTTGGATACCCCCAACATGGAAGTGGATTTCAGGGACCGCTTTCCCAATGTCTATGAAAATTGCATCAAGCGGGGAATCGATCCTACGAAGGTGCCTATCCCGGTGGTTCCTGCCGCCCATTATTCCTGCGGAGGCGTGCCTACCGCCCTCGATTGCTCGACCAAACTTGATGGGCTTTATGCCTGCGGGGAGGTTGCCTGTACTGGGCTGCATGGTGCCAACCGATTAGCAAGCAATTCCCTGCTCGAAGCGGTGGTGCTGGCTCACCGCGGTGCCGAATCGGTCTGCGAATATCTCATCAAGCGACCTAAGAAACCGGTTCGTTTGCCGGATTGGGTGGATGGGGATGTGCCGGCATCGGACGAACGGGTGGTTCTTTCCCATAACCTCGAAGAATTGAAGCGGGCAATGTGGGACTATGTTGGGATTGTCCGCTCGACCAAACGCCTGGAGCGTGCCCATGCCCGCTTGCGCAACCTTCGCCGGGAGATCAATGAGTACTACTGGAACGCCAAGGTGGATGTTCCCCTACTGGAGTTGCGCAACCTCATCTGCGTGGCCGAACTGATCGTCCGTTCCGCCCTGCAGCGCAAGGAAAGCAGGGGCCTTCACTTCACCCTCGATTATCCGGACCAGTCGGCCAATCCACGAAACACCCGGGTGGTTCCGAGGTCCTAGTTGCACTGCAGGGATGGCAACTTCCTTAGGTAAGGTGGGAATCATCGGTCCCGGAGCTATTGGCGGGTATTACGGAGGCATGCTCGCTCAGACCGGGCAGGAGGTTCATTTCTTATTTCGCTCCACCTATAATCAGGTGCTGACGGACGGGCTGACCCTGGTCCACCATACCGATGGCGGCAGACGCTCATTGATTCAACCCCTACACGCCCACAGCGATGCAGCATCCATCGGGGTATGCGACTGGGTGATCGTGGCGGCTAAGGCCACTGCCAACCATCTGCTCGGCGAGATTATGGACCCCATGGTGGGTCCGGAAACCCGCCTGCTTACTTTGCAGAACGGGATGGGGAATGTGGAAAATCTTTTGGGTCATTTTGGTGAAAACCACACGGTGGCGGCGGGTCTGTGCTTTACCTGCATCAACCGCACCTCCCCGGGAGTGATCGAGAGCCTTCTTCCCGGATATGTACAGTTTGGTCAGTTAGGTGGTCCACTGAGTACACAAGCTGAAGTCGTGGCGGATGCATTTTCAGAAGCTGGAATTAAAGTACGAAAGTCTGATTCCCTCGATGAAGCCCTATGGCGGAAGCTCTGCTGGAATGTTCCCTTTAATGGGTTGTCAATCGCTGCCGGGGGCATCACCACCGATTTGATTTTGGCGGACCCCGACCTCAAGAGCCGATGCCATAGACTGATGATCGAAGTGCAGTCGGCTGCCCGTGCCTACGGAGTGGAAATCGAGGATGCCTTTCTGAATCGTCAGTTTGAACTTACCGAGCCGATGGGCCCCTATAAGCCCTCCAGCCTGATCGATTACCTGGCCGGCAAACCTGTGGAAGTGGATGCGATCTGGGGAGAACCTCTTCGCCGGGGTCAGGCCATGGGTTTGCCCATGCCGGAGTCCGCCCGTTTGTTGGCCGAGCTGAAAGAGGCGACGGGGACAGAGCCCTCCTAATCAGAGAGTCTCCACCGGCACATCGATCGGGGGACGGCGCTCGATGTTGAAGCCGAGGAAGCGGAAGAACCAACGCCCGGCCTTTTTCAGGTCCTCTAAAATAAGGTAGAGGCAGGGCACCATCAGTAGGGTGATGAAGGTGGCGAACATTACCCCAAACCCAATCGCAATGGCCATGGGCTTGAGGAACTGGGCCTGTAGGCTCTTTTCAAAAAGAATGGGCATGAGCCCGACAAAGGTGGTCAGCGAAGTCAGCAAAATTGGACGGAAGCGGGCCATGCCCGCAGTCTTCACCGCATCGAGCAGGAAGGTGCCTTTGGCCCGTTCGTTAACATAATGAACTAGAACGAGGCTGTCATTGATCACCACTCCGGTCAGGGCGACCAGCCCAAAGTGGGAAAGCTGACTGAGCGGAAGCCCAAAGAGGTAGTGACCTAGGGTCGCCCCAATCAAGCCAAAGGGAATAACCGACATGATGAGGAATGGCTGGAGATAGGAACGGAATGGAATAGCCAACAGGGCATAGATGAGAAAGAGGCAGATTCCCCCGACCCGGGCCAGCCCGGAGTCGCTCTCCTCCTGCTCCTTCTTTTCTCCAACAAAAGAAAATTTCAGACCGGGATGATCTAGTCGTAACTGGGGAAGAAAGTTTGCCGCGAGGTCCCGTTCGATTCCCGGGACATTGGCCACCACCTTGTCGGCGGAGGAGCCGACATTGATGATGCGGGAGCGGTCCGTGCGGGTAATAGTGGAAAATCCCAACCCGATCTTGATTTCCGCAACTTCCTCAAGTGGGGCTTCCACACCACCGGGAGCCCGGACCCGCAGGTTGGAAAGGGCGGTTAGGCTCTTGCGGTCAGCCAGGGGATAGAGCAGCATAACTTTGATCTCGTCGCGATCGCGCTGCAGGCGCTGGATTTCTTCCCCATAATAGGCCTGACGCACCTGACGGCCCAAGTCTGCCTGGGTAAGCCCGAGGGAACGCCCGGCCGCATTGAGGCGCAACTGTACCTCGCGTTTGCCCTCGGAAAAGGTGTCCCGCTGGTCGAACAATCCCTCGTAGGTTTCGAGTTGCTTGACGAGTTTACGGCTGGCCAGGCTCATTTCCTCGAGGTTGTCGCCCGATATCTCAACTTCGAGGGCGGTGCGACTGCCCCCAGCGGCGACATCGCCGAAATACAGCTCCTTGAGGCCGGGGATGGGCCCGATTCGTTCGCGCCAGAGGGCGGATATCTGGGGGGCGGTAAGGTTGCGAAGTTCTGATTTGATCAGTTCCACGCTTACCTCTCCCATGTTGGACCCGGATACAATGTTGGAGGAACTTTTCGGCCCGCCTGAAAAAGGCTGGGCACCCATGGTCTGCATGACATAGCGGAAGGGGTTTCGGTCGCCCAATTCCTCAAGGTGCCGGATGACCTCGAGCCGGGCGGACTCCACCTTTTCGATGGCGTTTTCGGTGGAGCGGGCGGGTACTCCTTCCTGCATGTGAATCTTTACTGAGATATAATCGGAAGGGACGGGGGGAACACCCCGGATGGAGGGAACATGCCCACCAACGATCAATCCGATGGTCACCGAAAACAGACCAATGAAAAAGGCCAGAGTGAGGTAGCGGTAGTGCAGGCAACCTTCAAGAAAGGGTTGGTATACTTTCTCGATGAACCGCTCCAGGCCCTGAGCCACTTTTTCCTGCAGGCGGGAGAGGGGGTTGTTGGCAGCTTTGTTAAAACGGCAGAGGCTGAGATGGTAGGGCAGAATGAACTTCGACTCAATCAGCGAGAAAAAGAGGGCGGGAATGACGACCAATGGAATATCCTTGAGTAATTTCCCTAGCCATCCAGGAAGAAAGAGTAGGGGGACGAAAGCTACCATGCTGGTTAGGATGGCGAAGGTGACCGGCATGGCCACTCGGTGGGTGCCATCGATAGAGGCGGCAAGTGCGTTCTTTCCCCGCCTGCCCTGGGTGTAAACAGACTCCCCGACCACGATGGCATCGTCCACCAGGATACCCAACACCACGATGAAGGCGAAGAGGGAAACCAAATTAATCGAGGCCCCGATTACACCCATGGTGGCAAAGGCACCCATGAAGGAAATGGGCAGGCCTAGAGCCACCCAGAAAGCGAGGGAGGGCCGCAGGAAAAGGGAGAGAACAAGAAAGACTAGGGCCAGTCCCTGCAGTGCATTGTCGATCATCATCTGCAGGCGACCACGCAAATAGTAGGAACTATCTTGCCAGATAGTCATCCCCACACCATCGGGCAAACTGGGGCGAATGGCTTCGACATAGGCGCTTACCTTCTCGGAAATGTCGAGAGGGCTTTGCTTGCCCACCCGGAAAACCCGCAGGGTTACGGCCGGTTGATCATCAAAGGTGGTGTAGAGGGCCTTGTCCTCGAAGGCATCCTTGACCTTCGCGATTTCGCCTAGGGATACACTGGATCCATCCGCCGATGGGAGCAGTTCGATGGCATCGAACTCCTGGCCATCCCTGGCCTTGCCCATGGAGCGGAGCAGGGTTTCGCCGGCCGCGGTGCGGGCCACGCCACCGGGAATATCGAGAGAGGTCTGGCGGAGGGTGCGGGCGACCTCGTTGAAACTCAGACCGTGTTCGCGCAGGGCAGATTCGGAGACCTCGATCCCAATCTGGGGCTTGCGGATACCGGCAATTTCCACCTGGGTGATGCCGGGCAGGTTGGTGAGATCGTCGAGGGTTTGGTCGGCGAGTTTGCGCAGGGACTTCTCGTCGCACTGCCCGTGGATCGCGACTGCGAGCACCCGTCGCTTGATCGCGGTCACTTCCACCATTGGTTTTTCCGCTTCCTCGGGCAGGGTGAGAATGGAGTCCACCCGGACCTTGATCTCATCGGCGAGCAACTTGGCATCCCGTCCGCGCTCCACCTGCACGGAGACAACACCAAAATTTTCCCGGGAGTAGGAGGTCATTTCCTTGATCCCGGTGAGGTCCCAGATCTTTTCTTCAATCTGTTTGCAGATACCATCCTCCACCTCGAGGGGGGCAGCCCCTGGGTAGGCTACGGAAATGGTGACCAAGTCGAGATCGAAGTCGGGGAACAACTCCATCTTCAACCCACGAACCGAAGAGATGCCCGCGATCAGAATGACCCCCATGAGGAGGTTGGCTGCGACTCCGTTTTTGGCAAACCAGGCGATCATCTACTTGCTCTGGTTGGTCTCCGAAAAAGTCCCGGGTTGTACGGGTAATGAGGCGGGTTCCTCATCGCCGACTACCCGAACTTTCATCCCCTCGGAGATAATTTCAATGGGAGTGATGCAGACACGGTCGCCCGTTTTCAGACCCTTGCCCACCCAGACTTTACGGTTCGTACGGTGGAGCACATCCACCTGTCGGGAGTGCAGGGTGTTCTCCTTATCGACCACCAGAACGGTGGTGAGATCGCGAAAGGCGGAGTCGGGGAGCACGAAGGCATCGGTCTTACGCCCAGTCAGCTGCAGGTTGACGAACTGGCCTAGGCTGAGGGGGGAGGGAATAGGTGACTTGGCGAAAGGGTTGGCAAAGCAGTGATCGATCCGGGCAACGAAATTGGTCAACCGAGTCTTGGGGTCCACGATGCCCTGGGAGCGGTCAAGCACCCCCCGGTGCAGAGGGGTACCCTCACGGTCGAGGGTATCCACCTGAATGGAAAGGTTTTTGGAGACCCCATCGACAAATCCGAGAAAGGAAATTTCCCTTTGACTCAGAGAAAGATCGATCTCCGCGGTGTCTAGGGCATAGACCTCGGCAAGGGCGGCGGAACTGCCCCCGCTTACCCGCTGGCCGCGGTCCACCATGGTGCGGATAATACGGCCGTCAAAGGGTGCGGTCACCTGGGCCCGTGAAAGATTTTTATTCGCCTGATTGAGGAGGGAGATGGCGGCCTGTTTCTCGGCATCTGCCTTGCGGATCTGGGGAATTCTTTTGACGAGGTCGGATGCTTTGGACCAGTCACGGTCTCCCCATTCGCTGCGGGCCTGATCGGCCAGTTCCTGTTCCTGCACCGCTTGTAATTCCGCCCGACTCAGGTTGGCCTTGGCTTCGGCAACGGCACTGAGGAGGTCGACCTCTTCAATTTTAACAAGCAGGTCGTCTTTGCGAAAGAATCCGCCCGCCCGGAAGGAGGGGGCGAGCGTTTTCCCGGAGAATGGAGCCACTCCCTCGACGATGCCGGGAACTTCCGCGATTAAGGTTGTGCGGGTGCGGGGACGAACCACCCCGTGAGAGCGGATGACCGCGGGCAGGGAAGTTTTTTCCGCCACAACCACTTCGACATAGGGCGACTGCTTTTTGAGCTCCCGTGGTTGGGGCTCGGGACGGAGCTGGATCAAATGCCAGGCAAACCAGACGAGGCTGGCGAGCACGAGGGGTGGAAGAATGTATTTTCTCATGAAGTTATTTGGAAAGGGGGGATTGCCCGAGGGCGAGGTGAAGATCGATGCGGTTGTGCAGGCGCTGCTTGCGGATAAGGTAGGCCCGGCTGCGGGCTTCGAAGGCACGACGCTGGTTTTCCAGGGCATTGAAGATCGCTTCCACTCCGCGCTGGTATCTTTCCCAACTGAGCTGGGCGGCCTTCTCCGCGGCCCGGGCGGCTAGTTCGATAAGGGCTTCTTCCTCCGCCAAGCGCAGTTCCGCGGCGAGGAGGTTTTCCACTTCGATAAAGGCGTCCAATGCCCCGGCCCGATAATCCGCCCAGGCAGCTTCCTGTAATGCTAGGGACTTGCGGTGTGCGGCCCGCAGACGGCCGCCGTTAAAGATTGGTTGGGAGAGGGAGCCATTGATTCCCCAGGTGCGGAAATTGTTGTCGAGAAGGTTTTCAAACTCATCGCTTCGACTGCCGGGCCCGCCGCTGATTGCAAGGGAGGGGAAAAAGTTTTTCCGGGCGATGGCGAGTTCGAGGCCGCTGGATTCAACTTTCCTTTCAAGGGCGAGCAGGTCGGGGCGTTGGGCAAGTGCCTGCGTGGGAGAAGGTATGGAAAGAGAGAGGGAGGGCAGGGGGGAGAGCTTGAGGGTGAGATTTTGATCGAGGGAGGAGCTTGGATATTTCCCTAGCAGAACATTGAGCCGCCGCCTGTCCACATCGAACTGGCCCTCCAGGGCGAGACTTTTTGCCTTGGCCGAAGCAGTTCCTGCCTGTGCTAGGCTTAGGTCGAGGGCATTGGCCAGGCCTTTTTCAAAACGTTCTTCGACAAAAACTTGGTTCTGTGCGAATGAGACCGCACTTTTCCGGGCGAGGGCGACCTGTTCGGTTCCTTCAAGCACTTCATACCAGGTCTTGGCTACCTGACCGGCAAGTGAGAGGTGAGCACCTTGCAGGTCCAGGCTTCCCGCCTCAAACAATTTTTTCGCCGAGTCCCGCGAGTCGGCCAGCTTTCCCCAGAGATCGAGTTCCCAACTGATATTTAATCCAGAGGTGAAGCTATTGCCTGTGAAAGAGGATTTACTCCCGGGGAAATCGGAGAAACCAATTCCGTTCCTCTTAAAACGACTTCCAGTGAGTTCCAGTTCTGCCCCTGGCAAAAGCCGAGCTCCGTGAATGGTTGCCTGCTCGCCCTGGGCAATCACCCGTTCGGACAGAGCGGTGAGGGAATGGTTCCCCGCCCATGCCTGCTCAATCAGAGAGTGGAGGTGCTTCCCGCCCAGTTCACTGGCCCATCCTTCGGCGGAAAAGTTTTGGTCGGCGGTGCTGAGGTTGGAATCCCAATAGGCAGGTTGGGGAAGGTCGACTGGCGGCGTATTTAGGGCCTTCGGAGCCAGGCAACCGCTAAGGAGAAAACAACAGAGAGCAAATAGGGTGGAGGAAAGAAGAATTGGGTTCATTGGTCAAAAGGAGGCACGGATGCCCTGGTCAAATCCGTGGGTGACAAACTTTATGAGGCGCCCGATCATCTCCTCGACCTGTTCCTCAGTGCAGGTTCCCTGGGTGAAAGCTTCGAGGCGGCGGTGCTGGGCGAGGGCCCCGAGCATGGAAGAGACAGCAAGGTGCAGGTGCCAATAGACTTCGCAGGAGGAAGCGAGAGGGTAGGCGAGGGAGAGTTCGCGGTGGTAAATCTCCGCAATTTGAGAAAAAAAGCGCTGGTGCATCCGTTCGATGAAGCGGGCGGGTTCAGTAAAAGTACGGGCAACCAACTGGGCGAGGCTGCAACGAGACTGGGCACTGCGGGAAATTTCCTCGCCGATGGGAAAGATGAGGGAGTGAAAGATTTCGTAGGCTCGGAGTGGCTGTCCCTCTTTTTCTCGCTTTGTAAGTTCCAGAAGTTCGAGCCTTCTTGCATTGATGGGCTGGACGCGCTCCCGTAGCATTTCCAGAACCATGGCGTCCTTGGACCCAAAGTGATAACTGGCGGCGGCAAGGTTGGCATTGGCCTCGCGGGCAACTGACCGGAGAGTGAGCCCGTTGTATCCATGTAGGGCAAAGAGACGAGCGGTTGCATCGATCAATCTCTTGCGGGTCGCTTTGCTTGGCTTGGTCAGTGTTGACTGGGTTGAAATCACGTATGGTCTATTAAAACACTTGTTTGAAAAAAGACAAACCAAACCATTGAGTGCGATCGACTAGGAATGGACGATGCAGGGTCTTAGTAGTTGACTTTAGGGCTTAATTTTACTTGTATTCTCTGCTTTTCCCAAATTTTCAAGTACACACTCCGTTCGATTATGATTAAGATCCGTTTGCAAAGACATGGTGCCCGTCATGCCCCCTTTTACCGCATGGTGGTTACTCCTTCAGAAGCCCGTCGTGACGGCAAGTTTATCGAAGTGCTCGGCACCTACAATCCTCAGGCCCACGCTCGCGATGTTGAGTTGAATCTCAAGATGGACCGGATTGACCACTGGTTGGAAGTGGGAGCCAAGCCCACGGATACCGCAAACAGCCTGATCCGTCAGGGCCGTTTGAGTCCCGAAGACTGGCTTAAGCGTGCTGAGAAAAAGTCTGCCGCCAAGTCTGCCCGCCTTTCCAAGAAGAAGAATCCTGCACCAGTTGCAGAAGTTGTTGCCGAAGAAGCTCCCACTGAGGAAGCCCCGGTAGAGGAAAAGGCCGAGGAACCCAAAACCGAGTCCAAGCCCAAAGCAAAGGCGAAAAAAGAAAAGCAAACCGAGGAAAAAGAGGAAGCTGAAGCCTAAGCTCTTTCCCCCTGGTCTGCGATTCTGTCAGGATGCCCATTTCCGAATTCGATGATCCGCATGATGAGTTCACCTTTGCGTTTCGACGTGTTATCTCTCTTTCCTCAAACAGTTGAGGCATTTACTCAGGATAGCATTGTAGGAAAAGCAATCGAGCGTGGATTGATCGATGTGCAGTCCCGCGATTTAAGAGATTGGGCCAAAGGAAAGCACCGCGAAGCGGACGACCGCCCTTTTGGGGGTGGTGCCGGTATGGTGCTCAAGCCCGAGCCCCTGTTTGATGCCATTGAGGAAATCACCACCCCTCAGTCCACGGTGGTATACATGGCCCCGGACGGCGAGAGGTTTTCCCCCTCCCTGGCTAAAGAATTTTCCCAGTGCAGCCA
>Ga0181559_10002086_pt1 | contig 19750 bp, 15 predicted proteins | sample 011ome_21_FD_133752 | JGI IMG/M metagenome (GOLD analysis project Ga0181559, IMG submission 133752) | Coastal salt marsh microbial communities from the Groves Creek Marsh, Skidaway Island, Georgia - 011508AT metaG (megahit assembly) | ecosystem: Environmental > Aquatic > Marine > Intertidal...
AAAGGACACAGACATCACACGAAACAAACAACTTTGAAAAAAGCGCCGTCGATTGGTCCGTCGATTATTGGTGTGAAGTTGCTGTTGTTGTTGTCGTCGTCGTCGTCGTCGTTTGCCGCTGATTCTTTTGGCTCCTCGCGCTTCATATATAATTTTGCCAAGAAAAATGTCCCCCCGAAGAAGGCGAAAAGGCGCGAAAACGACGTCTTTGTCGTCCGTACACGCAACGAACTTTGTTTCCGTAAAAACGTCCATGACGAAGAAGAAGAAGGAGGAAGAAGAAGAAGAAGAAGAAGAAGAAGAAGATAACACCGACGATGCTCGTCGCGAGGAAGGAAAAACTGAGCGGCGGCAAAAGAGGACGACGACGAGAGGCAAAGAGAGTCAGAGTGATTTTGAGCGTCAGAAGACAACTGCCGAGGGGGGGTGCTGGAAAATATGGGCTCCGGTGTTTATTCTCTACGCGGGCATGTTCGCGGTGTGTCTTTACGCGCACTCTAGGTACGGAGCGGCGATTTTCTTCGGCCACGAGAAACTCGGATTAACCTTACCGCAGTGGCGAGAAAAACTGAGAAGGATGCAAACGACGGCGGTCTTAATCGGCGGTCCACACCGCGGAGGGACGTCAATCGTGTGGTCCTGCGTGAGCGCGCACGAGAAGATTGGAGCGTTTGCGAGCCGGAAGGTTGCGGATCACGCGGAAGGGATGTTTGTGCAAGACGTGTACCCGAAGTTTGGCATCGGCGAGGAGTGGCAATCGTCGCGGTCGGGGAGGAACTTCGCGAGGAATGGTTTAGGGAGATACGCTTTAAACGAGGCGTATCACTTAGACGAAAGGTCGGCGTTGAACACGGACGAAAACGGGGTGAAGTTGATGAATAGTTTTGGAGTGCACTGGGGTTTTAAAGATGTCGCGAGCTCATCAAAGAGGTTCGAGGGAGAGAAAGAAAAAGAGGAGGATGAAATCGCGTTTGTCGTCGAAAAATCGCCGCCAAATGCCATCATCGGGACTTTTCTACGCGCGTTGTATAAGAGGGTCGGGATGAAAACGACGAAACACGTGTACGTAACGAGACATCCAATAGCAAATGCGATGGCGCTGAACGCGATGAAAGAGCTGAACGGGCGAGTGACTGTTGGAGAATTGTTGGAAAATTATATAAAGCTTCACGAGACGGCGCTGAGAGACGCGAAAGCGCTCGGCGAAGATGCTTTGTACCCATTTCGTATGGAAGATTTTATTCGTGAACCCGAGCGGAAGGCGGAAGAAGTGTTCTCTTTCATATTCAATAACTACGACGATGAAGACGAAACAGCAAAACGACGCGCTTTCGATTCATGCGTAGCCAAGATTGAAAGCGATACCGGAAAACCGCTCTCTAAGACTAATCCAAACGAAAAGTATCGGGAACAGTGGTGTAAAATGGTAGACAAAGACGAAAGCGCGAGAGCGCTGAGCGCGTCGCTCGCGGAAAAATACCAGAGGAAATTAGACGAGTTAGGCTTAGGATACGACATCGCAACGTGGTGCGACGACGATAACGAGCGCATAAATGATTCATGAGAAAGGTAGTGGTGTGTACTTTTCGCGTGTACTCATCCCCACGCGCGTTGGGAATAGAGAGCTTTATTACGAGGTAGTTCAATACTTTATATTTTAATATTTTAGTTGTCTGCTGATTCATCTTCGTCTCTCTCCCCACACTTGAAAGAAACGAGAAAATGATTGCGGCAGGTTTGGCGTCGTCGTTCTCCTCTTCGCCTTCAAGCGCGAAGACGACGAAACGAGGAGTACAATCGTCATCGCTCGGCGCTCGTTCTGCTGCTCGAGGAGAGAAGAAGAGGAGCGCTTTTCGCTCCGCCTCTTCCTCCGCCTCCGACTCCTCCTCCTCGAGTTCTTCTTCATCTTCGCGGACATCCAAAAGTCGTTGTCGTTGGTCGAAAGATAAAACGACGTTGATTTTCGATTTGGACGGCGTTTTGTACCCAGCCGCGAACGGTTATTTAGATAACGTGAGGCAAAATCAGCGAAACTATTTAATCGAGAAGCACGGTTTATCCGAGGAGGAAGCGAGACGAGTGAGGAAAGAGGCGTTCGCGAAACACAATCAGACGCTGAAAGGATTGCGGAGTTTAGGATACGAGGTCGACCACGACGAGTTTACAGAGTTTGTGCGAAGGGGCATGTACGAGTATTTATCTCGCGACGAGAGGGTGAACGAAACGCTCGAACGGCTCAAGGCGACGGTTTCTTCGAATAAGAACGGCAAGATGGTGTTGATGACGAATACCGCGGAACGACAGGCGAGAAAATGTTTGGACGCTTTGAGCATCGACGAGAGGTTATTCGAAGACGGCATATACGGTAGCGAGTTCATGGGCGACGTGGCGAAACCGATGCCCGAGGCGTTTCAAGTGGTGTGCGACGATATAGGTGTCTCACCGGAAGAGTGCATCATGTTTGAGGATTCGTTCAAGAATTTGAAAACGTGCGTGTCGGTTTTAGACATGGGAGGTGTTTTCATCTCCGGCGAGACGTTAGAGATGGAACTCGGGGGCGGCAAAGAAAACGGCGACGACGACGCGAGAGGCGAGTTGAACGCGGTGGCGAACGTCGTCGTGGAATCTATCGGCGATTTGTTCGAAGTTTGCCCCGAGTTATTCGAATGATTTTAGTAGGTAGTAAATAGAAAGTAGTAGTTTTTGGTCAAACGTGAGATCTTGACGCGCGCGAATAGTAGATGTGTAAATAATATGAATAATAGGTAGTACGCCCTCAAAAAAGGTTTGTTTATTTGCTCGTTTGTTTGTTTGTTTGACTATAAATGTACACTTGTGCCCACGGTGATTCATTCTTACAACACGCGCGCGCAGCCTCTGTTGAAACTAGAAACTCGTGCTCGCCATGGCCGCGGCGCCCGCGATGCTACTCGCAAACACGAACATCGAACTCTTCCTCGCGTTTTCGTTATCGATCCCAAACACGCTCATGTCCCAAATCAAATGCCTCAGCCCAGCCACGCCGTGATAAACAAACGGGAAACTCAACATCGCCTTGGCAGGAAACACGAGCAGCGGAAACTGCGTCTTAAACAGCTCCACGGTTTCCGGAACCGCGTCCGGGCCTCCCACGCACGCTATCGCGCCCCCGACGCCAACCGCGCCGGATAAAACGCACCCGGTGATCCGATTGGTAATCGAAGATAACGCGACGATCGGGAACTTATAGTGCGCGCTCTTCCCGTCCACGTCCAACACGTCCGGACTGAGCGGACGTTTATTCAATAACTCTCGATGGTTCGTCGGCGTGCCTAAGAACGACGTCCCTCCCGTTTTCGGCTGTCCGTATTCTTCGGGAACGCCCGTTTGTCCAATTCGAGAACGCGCGCTCGTCGCGATCGATTTTATCGATTTTGTCGCGTTGTTGTTGTTTACTCCTCCTCCTCCTCGCGCGGTGGTGGTGGGAGAGGCGCCGCGGATCATCATCCCCAGGTCGTAATAACGCAAAGAAGAAGAAGAAGAAGAAGAAGAAGATGATGTCGGTGATCCAATTTTCTCCTCTTTTTTTTCTCCTCCTCCGCTGCTAAAACTACGACCAACATCACCGCTACTAAAAATACTACCAGAAGAAGACGCAAAGGGAGAACAACGAGAAGAAGAAGACGCGAATAATCCCGCCGAAGCTCTCGAAAGGTCGGAAGAAAAGCCTCCTCTCTTCGCCGCTCGACGAAGAAGCATTTTGTGTACTGTTTTTCTCTCTCTGTCTCTGTTTTTTTTTTCTGTCGTCTCTTCCTTCTTAAATTCGTTCGTTTGTTTGTTGTCGTCGTCGTCTCCCAAACTGCCAAAAGGGAGAAAAAATTTGCTTTTTTTTTCTCTGTTTTATTTTATTTCGCCAGACACATCAAAAACTCCTTCTTTTTCTTTTTACGAATAGTAGTTATATACGTTATTAGAGTTCACAAAAGCGCTCGTGATAAGTAATAACGCAAGCGCGCACTTGTGAAAGACCGAGCGAGATACGGGACGTTTAGAGAAGAGCGAGAAGGAGGAGAGAGAGAGAGAGAGAGAGAGAGAGAGAGAGAGAGAGGCACGTAACTCTCCCTCTCTCTCCGAGCGTGATTTTTCATCAGAGAAGCTGCTGAGAGACAGAGAATACAAAAAAAATGATGAACGACTTCTATTCCCGAGCGTCCTCGTTTTCCACCGGCATCCAATCTCGCTTCGTGAGCGCGAACCGAACGTTCGAAACGCGCCACGCGCGCGCGTTGCCAGATAGAACGCTGTATTCGTTACCTCGATTAAACGCGAAAAGCGGGGAAATTGAGAAGAATTTGCACTTTAGGAACGACGAGACGTACGAGAACGTTTTGATTGGTCAGGCGCTGCCGGGGCTGACGATTGCTGGGATGTTGTTGGCGTCGATTGCAGTAGCGGTAGTGTTGAAGTCTGGTGCGTTGTTTTTCTTATTATATTTACGCTTTGATACGCGTCGATCGCGCCGGGAGCTGCCACTTTTTGTGACTGCGTGCACGTGTTTCATTCATTCATTCATTCGTATCGCACTAACTCTCCTTCCTTATTTTAATACTCTACGTGTACAACAGTGCAATGCATCTTTTCGTTGTGCTGTTACAAGTGCGAGAAGATGTTCAAACCGTTCCCGTATACGCGGTCGGCGCTGCGACAGACGAAATCTGTGATGGTGTTATTCGCGTGTCTCGGCGCCGTCGGATGTTTTATAGTCTTCTCGTGCGAGGATGTGTTGACGCGAGAGCTGACAGAAGCCGCGGGTGCGGTGAGAGACATCATGTTGACGTTAGAAAACGAAACGTATCCTTTCATCGAGGCGAGTTTACAAAAAAGCATAGACGACGGCGTGTTTGTGTCTTCAAGCGACGTGTTGCAGGAGATGAGAGAGGAAGTGGCGTACGTGAAAGATATGGCGCGAGTGTACGAGGATGAGATTTCTACGAACGCCAAAATGGCAGAACGTGCCAGTCTCGGATTAACGAGCGTTTTGTTCATCGTGTCCTCGATCACGACGATTGCAATCGTGCGAGGCAATTGGCGCGTGATTGTGTTTTGCTCGATTTTCTTGACGCAAGCTTTGTTGCTCACTTGGATCGTGTTCGGTGGCGTCTCCGCGCTTGGCGTGGCGTTGGACGACGCACATTTTATCGTGGACGAATACTTAAAGTCACCAGAGAGCGTGGACGTGAGCGCAATCGTTACGTGCGCGGACGCTTCGACGAGTTTGAAAGTCGTCAACGAATTGAGAGCGGCGACGTATTCCACCATTAACAGCGCAAACGAAAAGATGATTCAGATTGATCCATTCGACGTGATGAAAGCAGAAAACGCGCCAGTGCGGTTGATGAATGCGATGTTTAAACCAGTTTTTACGAGCTCCTTGTGCGCGTCCTTGGCGAGCGATTCGAAAGGAGGAAACATTGTAGAAATAGAAGAATTAGATCACGATAGGGAAGATAGTCATAGTCATAGTAGCGGGAGCGGAGATGATGACGAAGACGGCGACGATAAAAAAAGACGCCGTCGAGAGTTATTGCACGACAAATCGACGCAAACCGGTCGATATGATTTTACTGCGCGCTCAGACAAACCATATAAATCGTTCGAAGCGACCATTTGCGATTTTTTCCGGTACAACAGTTCGAGCGTCGCGGAAATCACGTACGTGAAAACGGACGAACCCGGCTACGTCGACGTTTCCTCCGAATATTACTTGGACACCAACGTGTATGATTTTGAGACCACGTACACTCGATGCGCGTTGGCGGCGTCGACAGAAACAACCGTGTTTGCCAACCGATGTTTCCTCGTTGAGAGCTCCAACGACCCGTGGATTCCGTACGACACGTACGATGCGGTGGAAGCGAACGTGCAACTGGCGAGAAATTTAATAGAGTCCTTGCCGAAGGCGCACTCGCTGGTGACGTGCGAGTACTTGTGGGCGGACCCACACAAAGATAAAACGAAAAAGGAAAGAGAAGCCGCTGAACTTACCGGATTATGGAAAACCGAAGAGCGTTTACAAAGTTCCGTGAAAACAGCCGTTCTCATGTTTACCGGCGTCTTAATCACCGGCGTCGCTTTCTTTTGCATGTGGATCATTTTGATGGTTGCTGTGCAAAGACTGCGACACGAAGACTTGATGATTGATGGAGACTCGTTCGATCCGGAAAAAGCCGGCTACGAAATCTAAAACAAATACCAATAAAAAGTTCAACTGCAACGCACGCTTCAAACAATTTGTCAAACTTGCACATGACGTAAACATACTTATATATTTTTGAAAACATTTCATGAGAGCTAACTATCATCACTGTATTATACATCTACACATTACACAAAGCTACTTAATCTAAAACTCAATCTAAATCCACAAACTGTTGTCCTTTCTGCCCCATTCGCCACCCTCTCTTCGCCTGTAAACTCTTGGCGTACCTCTTGTTCAACTCCTCCTTCAACTCCGGATTGAAACTTTGCCAGCCGTCGTCTCCGCCGCCGGACTCCACATCCAATCTGTACTCGTCCTCCCCGACCGATCGTTTCAGCGCTCGCGGAGGCATTTCAAACGGCACGAGCCGATCGCCTAAATCTTTAAACGGATGCTCCTCGCTCGGAAAAACTCTCAACTTTCTCAAATGTTCCCTGCGCAGTTTGTTATCCGGCAGCATCCGCTCTACCGCTTTCCGAATCAAAAACGTCTCGTCTCTTTCGTGCATATCCTTCGCGGTTCTCGTCACGAGACCACCCACGAACCCGGTGTGATGATGGTACAACTTCTGCTCCATCTTCCTCCCGGTCACTCCGACATCTCTCGCGTTTATCACCACGCAAATATCCCCCAAAGCTTTCGATCGGTCGTACGTCGGCTTGTCTTTCCCTTGCAAAATGTGCGAAATCTGCGCCGCTAACCGTCCCAACACTTCACCTCTCGCGTCGATGAGACGGTACCGCAGATTTGAATCGTCGACGTTTCGAATGCCTTTTTGCGCGGTCTTTTTGAGGAAGATTTGCGTTTGGCGGTACGCCGAAGATGATGCCATGATTGATACTTATGTTAATAAAAAGTGCGGGTTTTTCGGGAAAAAATTTTCCAACTTCTCTCCAAAATTGAAAATGCATTCTCTTTCGAGAGCGCTTTTAGCGTCGTCCGCGGTGACGACGACGACGACGACGACATCCTCCTCGCGACGATGTCATCATCATCATCACCGCAACAACACCATCTCTCGTCGTCGTCGTCTTCGCTTTGGTCGGGAGAGCAGCAGCGACAACAACAAATCGAAGACGACGACGTCGCTGAGCGCGACACCGTTCGACGGAGAAGGAAGCTTCGACGACGAAGACGTGAACGAGGAAATGAACAACGACGATCCGGACGAGTATTCTCTGGAAGAAGAAAGAGACGATTTGGGGAGTTCGGAGGAAGAAGAGCTCGAAAAGGTTTTGAGAGACGTCGCGGATAGGGAAATCATGCTGAAGAAATTGACGAACGATATGGTGCAAAAGTTCGTGACTGCCGGGAACGGCGACGGCGAGGAAACGACGACGACGAACGACGACGACGCGAACGAAGAAACAACGAGCGATACTATTGAGGACGAGCAGATGGGGGATGAAACGTCGGGAGAGCGAGTAAACGAGGACGGATCGATCGTGTTCGACTCGATCGACGAGGAGAAGCGGAACGAGATGTTGAAAGATATTTGGCTTCCGAAGCGCGCGTCCATGCGAGGGTCGGTTCAACTCTTCTTGGATTCCGCGGACGAAAGCGAGTGGCGAAAATGGTTGCCCACGGGTTTGTTCTCTGGCGTGACGACGAGCATGCAGCTGTTGGAAAAGTCAGAGACGTTAGCTACGGCGAACGACGAGGACTTTTCGTTTCAAACTTTGCTCGATTTAGTCGACGCCGCGTTGGAATACGAAAGCGTGAAAGAGGTTCACGTGCCTTCGTGGGGTTTAGATTCGGACGAGATTTGGAAGAATGGAATCGTATTAGCGAAGAATGATCCGCAGAGAATTGTTGTGGCGGTACCGTGCTCGTATGAAGGCGTCAAAGCGGCCAACGCGCTCGTCGCCGACGGCGCGAGGGTGCAAATATCCGGCGTGTTTGCACCGCATCAGGCGTTGATGGCGGCAGCAATTGGTGCGAGTTACGTCGCCCCAACGTTTGGTAAAATGTACGACGCAGGTCGCGATGGTTTCAAGGCCACGGAGGAGATGATGAAAACAATCACCAAGTGCGGCTCGGAATCTAAAGTGTTGGTAAAGAACGTTCGCTCGGCTGCGGATTTAGCCAATTTGGGGAGCATCGGCTGCGACACGTTTGCCATCTCCGCCGATGTTTGCGAAGACATGTTCTCAGATTCTTTAACCGCGCAATATACCAAAGAATTGAACGTGACCGTCGCACGAATCGGTGAGAAACAGCGCGAATTAAAACTCGAAGCGAAGAAACAAAAACTCGCTGAAATGGAGAAGCAATCGATGCCGGTTCAAGACGACCCGGAATCTGAAGGCGATGCGGACGTAGCAACGACGGTAATAGCACCCGCGATAACACAAACGCAGCAAACGACGACAGCGGCGGGAGCATCGTCATCAGCCGGCGAAAACAACATCATTTCTTTAGAAGAGATGCCGAAAGAAGTCTTTGTCGAAAACGACTCTTCGGACGCAGGCGGCGACGCCTCCTCCGGCTCCGTCGACTCCGGGGACGTCATCGATTCAGACGATTTCACCAGGAAGGACTTCGATCCGTGACAGATGCGGTTATGTTGTAAAAACAAATATGCACACGCGCAGCTTTACATTTTCACCAGGTTTTCGTTCCGGCGTCTGAGCCACGAAATATCTTTTTTGATTTTACGCGAACACTAATCGACGTCATTTTCGCGACGCAAAATATACATATAAGATAACAATGTCTGCGACGTCATCTCTGAGCGCCAGAGCTTTGAATGCTAAAGTAATCGCTAGGAATGCTCGCTCGTTGAAATCTGTGCGAAAAACGACGTCCACGTCGGTCGAAGTTCGATCGGCCATTTCCGACGCTTCGTCGTCGACTGGGACAAAAATCACCGCAAACAGACGAAAGATTCGCGAAGTCGCGAAGAACTTCCGAACGTTCATCGACGAGTGCAAGAGCGAACTCGTCAGCGTGAGCACGAAAACAGAAATCACCGGAAGCGAGGCGTTGTTTCCGAACGATGGCAAACGAACTGTTGTTTTATTCATGACGCAACTCGCGGATTTCGATTCGTGGGAGCAAGCCAAATTCATCGTGGACGACTTGCCGGCGTTGGAGGCAAAAAACGTCAACGTGGTGGCGTTTGGATTAGGTTCGGTTTCCGCGGGAGAGCAGTTTTGCGAGCGCACAAATTTTCCGAAAGATAAGTTAATCGTGACGAGCTCTTCGACTTTGTATCGTAAGATGGAGTATTCGCCGGGATTCGGCGACGCGCTTCCGGTAAAACTTCCCGGGATGGTGAAGTTGTTGTTGATGTGCGCCGGTATCGGGTCTCCGGGGACGCTGAAGACGGTGATTTCGGGTTACTTTGGATCGAAAAACAAACCGCCGGTATTAGTTGAAGGTTCAAACGCGGACGTTCCGGAAGTGAGGAAATTGATGGACATGACTTTAGGCGCTGATTATTTGAGGCCGTTTGAGATGGCGACGCTGAGATTGGCAAACATGACGGAAATTTTAAACAACTGGGATGATTTAGTCTGCGAAGACGACCAACTCTTGGTCCAAAGAGGCGGGTCGATGGTCTTGGACGAATCCGGGGAGATTGTCTTTGACCACGTGGATCCGGGGATTTTAGGCTACTGCGATCCGAAACGGTTGACGCAATTCGCGTTACTTGATGGCGATCCCAAAGCGCCGTTCGACGCCATCTCTGTGATGCACGAAGCGTGCGAAACGAGAAACGTAAACGTCGAGGACGTCTGCGATGCCATCGCGGCGTGCGAAAAGAGTAAATTTAACGTCACTGGCGACATGCTCAACGGTGAATGGGAACTCATTTACACCACAGGAACGAACAAAAACAAAGCCAACGTCAACCGAAACGGCGACGGGACCTACTTCCCAATCAAAGCCGTGCAATCTTTCGACATTCAAAACGAGCGCATCCGAAACGGCGTCTATGTTGGCCCGATCAAATTCTTCTTCGACGGTCCGTTCATTTGGAGACAAAAGTTAAAAATGCTTGAGTTCACCTTCACGAAATGCTCCTTAGGCGTCGGCTCTCTCGTCAAAGGCTTCGACATCGACGACGGCAAATGGGACGCCGTCAAACAAACCGAGGAAAAAACCACCGAAGGTCAAGGCAACATCGCGAAATCTTCGCAATCCTCCAAACCGGGCGCCAACCCGTTCTTCAAATTCGTCTACGCCGACGAAAAGTGCATCGCCGCGCGAGGCCGCGGCGGAGGGTTAGCGATGTGGAAAGCAGTCGGGCCGCCAAAGACCGACTTCCAAGACAAGAATAATAGTTAAAAGAAGAAAGAGAGCCAGAACTTTTGTCGTCGCATGTATTTACGCTAACCACACACACATATATATGATAGTAACACCCAAACATCTTTTAATACCGCGCGCGCGCGGAAATACGCGAAAATTCTTGTGACGATGTTTTTTCTCTCTTTAAAATTCAAAAATAACGTCAAAGAGAGAGAGAGATGCCCCCCGCAACAGCAACAACGACGAGAGCGGCGACGCGGTCGTCCACTCGCCAAAAACATCACCACCACCAGAATAAATCGGAAGATAACGAGACGACGGCGACGACTCGCACTCGCTCGACGACCCACGTTCCTCTCGAGCGAGAAGCGATCGAAGAAGACCTCGAAGACGATTGCGCCATGTCGCCGTTACGCTCGATGCAGAATTTAGAGGACGTGACGTTGACTTTTACGACGACTACTACGGCGACGAAAAGCGGAGGAAGAGGGAAAAAGGTAACCGCGCGAACGCCAAAGACGCGCTCGACGAAGAAGAAGAAAAGCAAGAAAACGACGACTTTGACGGAAGATAAAGCGTTCGAGGAGCCTCCGTTTTCGCCGCTGATGCGTTTGGATTCGAATTTGGACGACGAGAAGAAAGGGGGAGGAAGAGAAAAAGAAGAATTTGAAAAAGAAGACGAAGAATACGAAGCGACGACGATGCCGCAATCGACGCACAAGCGATGGGTAGACGACGACCGATCGCCGATCGTTACCAGAGGAGGTCACGGCGGAGGAGTGGGTGATGGTACGCGCGATGGTGCCGTCGATGAGGATGAAAATGAAGGGTTCAAGTTGGACTTTTTGGATCCCGCGGAAGAGGAGGAAGAGGACGTGATCGAAGAAGAAGCGGCTTTGAAAGAGGAAACGTACGAGAACGTGGACGCGACGGAGGAGATTTTGGCGCGCGTGAACGCGAGGAATTTGACGTGGCATAAACAGCCGGAACGGGCAAAGTTTTACGGCGGCGTGGTGGAGTTTGGACAGCAGCAGTCGCAGATGATGGGGACGCTCTCGGCGAGCACGCCCGGTTTTCGCTGCGCGACGGCGGACGGGGCGGCGCACAGAGGCATACCGCCGACGCCGTTGGCAAATACGGCGGTGCCGTGGCCGAACGAGCACACGAACGAAGGGATGGATACGGAGGCATTTTTGAACGGCATCGCATCGTTTCGAGGCGGCGGCGGTAACAATGATAACGTCTCGAGAGGGGAAGGACCTTTGCCGAGGACGCCTATTTTTCAACACCAACGAACGCCTATCAGCGGCGGCGGCGGCGGTGGCGTCGGGAACATTCGAACGAATTTGTATGTTCCGCACCAAAACAGAGACGAAATGTTTGGAAACCCGAACGAACGAGAAAAGCAGCCGCCATCTTCGGACGAAAAGCTTTCCGCGGAGCTTCGTCGAACCAAGACGGAAATTTTGGATTGTCAAGACCGGAGAAAACGGTTGCGAGACACGCTCGTCGCGCTTCGCGAGAAGGAGGAAAAATTGTACGCGAAAGCTGCGGAAATGCAAAGAGAACTGTTGCGAAGAGATCCGTCGAGGTCGCTAGAGCTCGGCGGAGCGAGTATTTTCGACGCCATCCCTCCGTTAGGCGACGACGTCGTGAGAGAAGAGAAGGCGGAGGTGAAGAAGGAACGAGACGTAGCCGCGGCGACGGGAGTCGCGCGAGATGAAGAAGATGCAGAAGAGGCGCCAACGACGTCGACGAAGAACTCCGAAAAAGACGCGGAAGAAGAACACGATGCAAAAGAAAACCAACTGGAGGAAGACAGACGAAACGAGGAAGCGACGGCGAGCACGTCCGCTCGAAACTTCACCTCGAAAATGTCGCAAACGTACGACGTCCATCGAAACGTCCTTTCGATGCAATTTCTCGACCCGTCTTCGTGGTTAGACGGCCAAACTTCGCTACTCGCGGCATCTGCAGACGATGTGATTCGACTCTACGCTTCAGATAGTCGAAAACCGTTCGCGTTGATACGCACGGAGAAAGGTATGAGCTGCGTCGGTACAACTTTGAACGATCGCGTCGCGTATTGCGCGACCAAGTTTGGAGGCGTTTCGCAAATCGATTTAGCGACGGGAGAGAAAATAGGCACGGTTGTGCAAAATTTTGAACAGTTACGAGTGAATAAAAGCATCGATTGCATGGCAACGTCGTCGTCGACTGGTACGGACGATAACATCTTAGTTTGTGCTGGAGAAGGGAGCGCGATTCGCGTGTGGGATGCGAGATGTGCAAACTTTGGCGCCGCGCCGTTGACGTTTCACGCGCCCGGCGCTCGGAACGTAAGTTCAGTCGCACTCGCCGCCGGTGGGAGTGGACACACGACGTTACTCGCGTCCGCACCAACCAGCGGTCTCTTCGCGTTCGATTTGCGCGTCAACTCGAGCAGCTCGAGTCCGGGCGTGCGCGGCGGCGGCGGCCAAATCTCTCGTTTGTCCGTGCCAAACTTTGAGAAACAACCGAGATGGGTAAACGCAAAGTTTTGCGCGGCGAACGAAATCTTTGCCATCGCGTGCGACGGCAACGCGGCAACGTTCGAAGCTTCCGGTGAATTCAAAGCCACCTCAGCGTTCGCCGGTGTCTCGGCTCCGTTCCAAATGGCCTCGCCCTCGTCCTCCTCTCCGTTATTCTCCTCGTCGCGCCACCACCATCGTCATCAATCCTTCGTCAAAACCGGCGGCATCTTAGAAGTTTCCTCGGACGGCGAACACGTCCTCGTCTCCACCGGCGACATCGGCAGCGGCGTCCAGTGCTTCAACACATCGACTGGTGCCGTCGTTGCCTCCTGGGACCCCGCCTTAGCCGCGGACGACGAAAACAGCTGAAATCCGCTCTCGTGCGCCTGTTGGGGCCACGCCGGCGCGGCGAGAAACCAACCTTTCGGCCAAGACGCGTTCGCCATCGCGGATGCCACGGGAAACATCAAAGTCTTCGGAGTTCACGCGTGAGAAAACTGTCATCATAGTCCAACATACTAGTACGAACATATATATATATATATACGTTATTGTCATAACACTACACTTGCACATCCCTTTAAACGCGTGTAGTAGAGGTGTTCACATTTTCTTGTGTTTTGACATTTTTCTTTTCTTGTTTTTAAAAAAAATTTCGCTCTCGCTCGAGCCGTCACACGTTGTACGCGAAATCTCGAAAGAAGAAGAGTTTACACACGTAATATAATTCAAGCATGTCTCTCGCGTTCGACGAGTACGGGCGACCGTTCCTCATCATCAAGGTGCGTCGGTTCTGATCGTCTTCTTCGTCGTTTGTTTTCTCTCTCTCTCTCTCGCGCGCGCCGCGCGTGCGTGTTGGCGTCTTTATGTTCGTTCCGGATCTCATCTCGGTGGTTTTTTAACTCTCTCTCTCTCTTTCTCTCTCTGATGCAACAAAACAGGAACAAAGCTCTAAACAGCGACTCAAGGGGATCGAGGCGCAAAAGGCAAACATATCCGCCGCGAAGAGCGTGGCGAGGACGATGAGAAGCAGTCTCGGACCAAAGGTACGCGCTCGACGACTCTTTTTACGCGTTTGCGCTCTCGTCGCTCTCGGAAGATTTTTTTTTTTTTTTCGTTGCCTCTTTTTCGTTCTTTCTTTTCTTTTTTGGGGTTGTTGTTGGTTTTGTTGTTGACTTTTTTCTTCCTCGCTCGAGGAAAAGAACAACATCGCCGGCCTTGTTTTCTTCTCGCGCGCAGCGTCGCGCAGAAGGGACGATCTGACTCGTTTGTTACTATTTTTCTTCTTCTCGCGCACCGCAGGGCATGGACAAAATCCTCCAATCGGGCGACGGCGATATTACCATCACCAACGACGGCGCGACGATTTTGGAACGCATGGAAGTCGAGCATCAAATCGGGAAACTTTTGGTCGAACTTTCGAGGTCGCAAGATTTTGAGATCGGAGACGGGACGACTGGGGTGGTCGTTTTAGCCGGCGCGTTGTTAGAGCACGCGGAGACGCTGTTGGATCGCGGGATTCATCCGTTGAGGATCGCGGAAGGGTACGAGATGGCTTCTAAAGTCGCCATTAAAGAGTTGGAGCGCATCTCGGAACAGTTTGAGTTTAGTCGCGAGAATATCGAGCCGTTGGTGCAAACGTGCTGCACGACGTTGAGTTCGAAAATCGTGAACCGATGTAAGCGAGAGATGGCGGAGATATGCGTCAAAGCTGTCATGGGCGTCGCAGATTTGGAAAGGAAAGACGTGAATTTAGACTTGATAAAATTGGAAGGTAAAGTTGGTGGTAAGTTGGAAGATACGTGTTTAGTGAACGGAATCGTGTTGGATAAAGACATCTCGCACCCGCAAATGCGCAAGGAAATTAAAGACGCGAAGATTGCCATTTTAACGTGTCCGTTTGAACCGCCCAAACCAAAGACGAAGCACAAAATAGACATCGACACTCCCGAAAAATACGAAGAGTTGCGCGTGCAAGAACAGAAATATTTCACAGATATGGTGCAACAGTGTAAAGACTCTGGGGCAACTTTAGTCATTTGCCAGTGGGGTTTTGACGACGAGGCAAATCATCTGTTGATGCAAGCAGATTTACCAGCTATTCGGTGGGTTGGCGGTGTCGAGTTGGAGTTGTTGGCGATCGCGACGGGCGGTAGAATCGTTCCTCGATTTCAAGAGCTCACCCCGGACAAGTTAGGTAAAGCTGGTTCGGTAAAAGAGGTCGCGTTCGGTACCATTAAAGAACGCATGGTTTTAGTTGAAGATTGTGAAGCGAGTAAAGCGGTGACCATCTTTGTCCGAGGCGGAAACAAAATGATGGTGGATGAGACGAAGAGATCGTTGCACGACGCCATTTGCGTGGCGAGAAATTTAGTCAGGAGTAACCACATCGTGTACGGCGGTGGAAGCGCGGAAATCGCGTGCGGCATCGCCGTTGAAGCAGCCGCCGATTCCATTCCAGGCGTCGAACAATACGCCATGCGTGCGTTCTCGGAGGCGTTGGAATCTGTCCCGAACGCGTTGGCTGAAAACTCTGGTTTACCTCCCATCGAAACGGTGGCTACGATCAAAGCGAGACAGTTGAAAGAAAAGAATTTCTGTTTAGGCATCGATTGCAAAGAAACCGGCACTTGCGACATGAAAGAACAAGGCGTGTTCGAAACCATGGTTGGTAAGATTCAGCAAATATCATTAGCGACGCAAGTGGTGAAGATGATTTTGAAAATCGACGACGTGATCACCGCGGAAGCCGCGTATTGAGCGGAGCGGAGATGTCAATAGAAAGTGAAGATGGAGGCGAGAACGAACGCGGGTTCGTTTGAAAAGCTTCATCGATAGTGTTATTCCGTGTGTGTATATATCCCCACGCAACGCTAGAAGAAAAAGAACGAGAAAGTAAAAAGTATTCGCATCGCTTCGATCTCCCCTCGTTTGTTTCCTTCATTCATAAAAAAAATCTCTCTGAAGCATCTCTTCACAACTAAAACTCCAGAAAAAAACCGACGCGCTGTGCGTGCGTGCGAATAAAAAAGAGATCGAAAGGCATCAATCGCGACGCGTTTAAACACGTGAGTATCACAGAGCACACGTTTAGAGTACGAAAATGCTAACCAAGAAGATATCCCAATCGCTCTCGTTGATAATCTTAAATCCGTTCAACGATGGAAGCGGTAACACCATTCGCAAATTCAGTCGCGACGTGAAAGCGATACACAAGCAATGTTTCCCGGAGGAACATCGATTCGCGCGGGAAGGCGCTAAAGACAAAGACGAGGAAGAAACGGACGATCAGTTCTTCGATCGGTTGTGCGCGTTGCACGAAGAAGCGGATCAGCTTTGGATTTTGTTGGTGAAAGAAGAGCCGAAGAAGAGAAAAGATACGCGTCAACAACAACAGAATGAGACGGTGGCGACGAGCGAGAAGAATCGAGTGTTCACGGAAAAGTTTTCGCCGTCGAAATTGAAGAAACAGGTCGAAACGACGGTGATTGGGTTCGCGCAAGGGTGCAAATACACGGATTCGTGGTACGGCGTGAACATTGCAATCTCGAGAAAGTACCGCGGATTGAAATACGGGTCGCTGCTCATGTATTACGGGCAGTTGCACGCGGCGAAAGAGAACGTGTTTAAAGTGACCGCGACTGCCGATGGGGAGAGGAAGAAATTGGTCAGATTTTACGAGAAACACGGCGCAGAAAGCGTCACGGTTACGGACGAGACGAACGCGAGCGCGGGTTCAAGGAGGACGAGTTTGGTCAAAATTCAAAAGACGTTCGATGCAGAGGTCGCGGAGAGAGAGTACGAAGCCGCGGTTAGGGAAGTTCAAGACGATCGTGTGGAGGAGAGGTTGCGAAAGAGGAGGGAGATGCAGATGATCTTCGCAGCAGGGGGCGTCGCGTTGTTAGCATTTTTTCGTTTGATTGTGTTTCGAAAGAAGAATGAAACGAGTGATGATAAAAAGTCCTCGCGGCGCCTTCGGTAGGGAATCCCAAAAACAATTCATCGTTATCATATTATACATTATTGCACTAGGAGCTTTCAAAATAATTCATAGCATACGCATTGTCGCGCGCATTGGTTAAAGCTCGGCGACCTTCCAATTCTTTGGAATCTGGAACTCTTCGTCCTCCTCCTCTTTTCCTTCTTTGGCATCACCTTCATTCTTTCCCGGTTCCACGCGAACAATTTTCCCGAGAGCGCTGGCCGTTTCCATCTCGACTTTACTCATGGATTTCTCTATCGAAACCACTCTCGGTTTCATCGTTTCCGGATTCAGCTCGGCTTTTAACCCTTGTTTCATCAACTCTTCCGCCTCTAAGATTTTCTCGGGCGCTAAAACTTCGATTTCCTTCCGAATCACGTCGTCCGTTTCGCACAAATTCCGAGTGCCCCACAGCGCCCACTCGCGTAAGAAAGGTTCCTCTTCGCATCCGTCCTCGGCGCCGTCGCCTTCCTCGCCTCGAGTGTGCGATAACACTACGGCAACGCCACCGAGTTTCCGAATGTCTTGACATACTCTTGGTCGTCTGTGTGAAGCGTTCGCTAACGTAGCGATGATATCGACGCGGTATCCGTTGTACGGTTTTGTCGTGGGAAAGTTGTCGCCAACGAAATTTTGACCGCCAAACGCTTGGTCGTCGATGGGAAATTTAGGTATTTCTTCCGCCTTGGCGGGTCCTTTCGCCTTCATCGATTGGCGGCTTCCCGAGGGTGGATCTAACGCGATAATCATTCCAACGAGGAGTCGAACAACGCCGGTTCCAGCTAAAAAACCAACCGTGTCAGGCGCGTTCGGTTTAGATTCAATTTCGGAAATCGAACGCAAGGCGAACAAACATTCGCGCAAGACGTTTCGCTCGGCGACTCCGCCCGCGTCGTCGCTCATTGCTTCTTTGCACGCTTTCGCAGATTCTCTCGTCGTATCCAAAAGAAATGCAAGCACGGATTCTGGTAACAAGTAAGGGTGTTCGTCGTTCACCGTTTTACCGTCAAAACGGTGCCTTTTGACTGAAAGTCTCGCCAAGAAGTGCAGCAGAGTAGACTGTGCGTCGCAAAACGAAACAGGCGATACTTTGACTGTTTCCGTATCGTTTAACATTTTCTCGCGCAACAACTCTTCTTTTTCCCGCGCGACTGCTTCGGCGTTCTCGTGCAAGTTTCGAAACATCTTTGGGAACCATTCGAAATCCACCACGCGTTCGAGAATACACTCTACGTCAACGCGCGCTTCGTCCTCTTCCTCCCAAGACCACTCGCGGGTCCACACGAGTAAAGCGCCGAAAAAGTCCCGAACAAAATCAAAGTTGTCCAGCATTTTCCTGCATCGCATCTCTGCTTCGCACACATCCAACGCGTTGTTGTTAGCACGAATACTCAACGCGACAAGTTTTGCCAACATCGAGCGCACTGCTGGCACATTCCTCGGTACATCCTTAAAGCCCGGGTCCAACATGATCATCTCGACGATGCGTCGCGTCTTCACGGACTCCTTCGCGCATTGCATGGCGTTAATCATCACGCACAAAACGTGCTTACATCGCAGCGCGTCCTCTTTCTCGCGTAATCCCCTCTTCAAATACTCGCAAATCACGTCCGAGGAAAAAACCTCGCTCGCGCACGCTTCGTCTCTCACGCACAACCGCATCAAACATCTGCTCGCGTTCAAATGATCGAAAGAGTTTGAAGCCGTAGCCGCCTCCTCCTCCTCCTCCTTCGCCAAGAGGTCTCGCGCCGCGTGCACGCGTAAAAGACTCGGCCCGTGTTCTTTGATCTCCTCCAGCAACTCTTCAAAAGACATCTCGGTTTCTCTCTATATATAAAGGACCTAACTAACACCGCTCTCTCGCTTTCTTCTTACTCGCTTTCGGACTGAAGAAGTAACTCTTCCTCGTCTTCCTCTTCTCCTCGCGCGACGAATGCGACGACCACCAGTCCTCCTCTCCTCTAGAAATCCCAGCGCACGGTCTCCCGCACAGCTCCTGCCACCCTCTCCCCAACGAAAACAACCCGCACGAATCTCTCGACCCGGCCGCTTGGTACCTCGGTTTCAGACGTTCGCGAAAGACGGAGTCGTCCGTGTGTTTCTCGTTGAAGAAGTAATAGGACAGAGAGAGGAAATTCTTCTTTTCTTCTTCTTTCGGAGGCGACGGCGGTTTCTTCTCGTTCTTATCGCCGTGAATTTTCTTCGAGTCCGAGAGCGAGTCGTGTTCTCGCACTCCTCCCGCTCCTCTTTCTCCTCCTTCTTCCCGCGTCGTCGTCGTCGTCGAGTGTTGTTGTTGTTGTTGGTCTCGATTCGATGTCTTTGCGCTGTTCATTTAACAACCTCCAAAAGTGTTTTTCTCTCTCTCTTGGAACACACGGACGAAAGAAAGAAAGAATTGGATAAAGCGCAGAAGAAAAAAGAAGAACGAGACCCCCTTTCGTTATCCTTTTGCCTCTCTCTCTCTCTTTATGACTCTCTCTCGCGCGCGTCTGTCTCTCTTCTTCGTGTGGTGCGTTGTACTGAATTTTGGGAAGGGGGCAATCTTTTTCCCCAATTTTAGGGTTTCACTTTTCATCATTTTTAGGTGATTTTGTCTCTTCTCGTCTTACGCGTCATTTTTGTATATGTACTGATACCGAGAGAGAGAGAGAGATGAACTTCCAAGTGGTGAACTGTCCGAGTCAGGTGCGTTCTGCTCGCTTTCTTTTTTTATGTATTCTGTGCTCTTCCGCCGTGATCTTTTGCTTTGGAAAAGTGTAT
>Ga0181559_10002097_pt1 | contig 19725 bp, 14 predicted proteins | sample 011ome_21_FD_133752 | JGI IMG/M metagenome (GOLD analysis project Ga0181559, IMG submission 133752) | Coastal salt marsh microbial communities from the Groves Creek Marsh, Skidaway Island, Georgia - 011508AT metaG (megahit assembly) | ecosystem: Environmental > Aquatic > Marine > Intertidal...
CCTGTTGCTCCAGCTTATCCAACACCCCATGGATTCTGGCACGTGCGGCTTGCACGCTCGCGGCCAGGGAAGCATCCAGCTTCGAGAAGATTTCAAGGCTTTGATTCGCCGATTCGTCAACGGACTGTCTCCAGGCCTTTACGTCGGGAGGACCGGATGCAGCGATGGCCTCGGATTCCCATTCCGTCCATGGTCGCCCCAGGTCGTTTGACCCCAGGTGCGTTTTTTCCAGCAGCCGCGACCAGCGCTGTGGAAGGACCCAAGCGCCATCCCGCGGCACCAAAGCGGGTTGGGTCATACCCAGCCGCTCGTAAACGCCTGTCAGCTGGATCCAATATGCGATCTCCGCCATTCCCCCCACCATCGCCACATCGGGCAGCAGGAAATTCTGATACACCGGCCGCAAAAGCGCATTCGGGGAGAATGAATGCGGATCGGATTCCAGTGCTGCGAGTAGATCTGTCTTCGATGCCCACTTCTTGCCTCCCAATGCAGACCAACCTCCATTTTCGGCAGCCAGGCGGTGGCGGCCTAGGTCGTCCATGTGGAACAGGTTGCATTCCCGCACATGCACTTGCGGGGAAAAACCCATGGAGGACAGTGTCTGGTCCACTTCCGAAACGGCCCGATGAACCAAGGCTTCTTCCACCTCTTTGCGCATCACAGAAACAAACGGCGATTTGAGCTCGGGAACGTCCCCATCTATGACCACGACATCTCCATTGGGAAAAAGAGCATGGATCCAGTGGCGCATGGCTTGGGCAAGCGTTGCCCCATTTCCTGATTCCCGGATCAAGGAGTCCCAACCCTCGCTGCTTCCCATGCCGTCCAACCAACCCTTGAGGAGGGAAGCCACGCCGTCTGTGGACATCCTGCCAACGGGACCGCCAACAGGCCCCGAAGGATTCCAACGGACCCACTCCTCGCCGCTCCAAAGGCCACTCACTTCGTCGAAATCATGGTCTTCGGAAGCCATCCAAAAGACGGGAAGTACCGGTGTTCCCCAGCGCTTTTCCAACCGAGCGGCCAACGCGATGGCCGTCCGAATTTTGTAATAGGTAAATGCAGGGCCGCCGGCTAGACACAATTGATGCCCGGTGGTCACCGTGCGACAATCTGGTGTCGCCAGAAGAGACAGCCTTTGGGGCGGCTCAATGCCCGACGTTTGATACTGCTGGCGGATGCAGGATTCAACAAGGGCCCCTCGGGGATTCCCTCCCACCCCGCTTCTCATCGCATCCAGGACGGCTTGATCGGGGCGTTGTGGCCAGCTCCCATTTCCAGGGCTCACCAACCTGCCTTCCCACCACGTGCGGACGATATGGGATTCAGGCAATGCCGCGATGGCGTCCAAAATCTGGTAACTCGACACGGAGGGGTGGCATCAATGCAGCAGCATCACAGCTCCTTGCTGTTGGCGCTGGCCTTTGGGGATGCTTCTCGGCCATTCCAGCATCCAGATGTATACACCTGGTTCGAGCAACCTGCCTTCCATATTGCGCCCATCCCAACTGGGGTTGACCGGATCGAGAGAGACGATGCGCTCGCCCCATCTGGAGTAAATGCCGAACGATGAAGGTTGCACATCGCCCACCTGGGGTTGGAACAAATCGTTGAGCCCGTCTCCATTGGGCGAGAACGCATTGGGAACGAACATGCCGAAAGTGGTCTCTCCATCTTCCTCTTCTGAGACGGGCTTCTTGATTTCCTCTGAAACGGGCTCCGGTTCACCGGGTGGCGTTGCGATTTCAATCGAGAAATCATCCACGAAGTAATACGCGAGACTGGGGTTCTCTCCGGAACGGATTTCCACCTCCAGTTCCTCATCTGGGAGAAATACACCCAAAGTCAGGTACCGACTGGGCTCATCGGCCTGAAACGTCATCGTCACCTGCTGCCAGTCCTCCTCGTAACGGGCGTAGGGGAAGGCAAAAACGGAAGACAAATCCAACAGCCCATCGCCGAATTGAACCGGCTGATCCACTGAGAGGGCAAGTCCAACGCCGCTTACCGCAAGGCCCGATGAAGAAGTGGGCAGGCGGACACCGTTGGTGAAATGGAAAGACAACGAATAGTACTGTCCGGGAATCAGTGGCGTACTCAACTGCTGAACGAAGTACTCCCTGGAGAGCGGTTGTCCTGCGCCGTTCCTCTTGATGACGGCCAGACCGCCCAAGCCTCTGCCCCCATGGGGCATGACAAGCGCAATGGGTGTTTCGGGCAAATCTCCACCCAACGTGCCATCCAGGTGAAAGAAATCAGGTGTGGCGATTCCACTTTGGGCATTGTTCCATCCTTCGAGCAGATGCCACATGCCCGGGGCATTGGGAAATCCGGAAGAGGATTCAAATCCTCCATTGACCAATTGGGCGTCTGCAAGGGAGGTAGACAACAGGACGACCAAAAGAAGGGCACTCCATTTGTGCACCCTCATGGGATTCTGGCCTCGCGAAATGCCCGTCATGACGGCAAAATAACCAATCATGCCCATATAAATGAGAAGGAGCCCCGCGTTCGGAGCTCCTTCACCTTAACCAAAACAACTTGAACCAAATCTTCTCGCTGTGCGCGCAGGCGTCTCAGGCCTGCGGTAATAAGACGCACGAGGGTCCAAAAATGTTGTTTGCACAGTTCCCAAAAGGTGTCAATCGCGACTTCGCAACCGCCATCCCAGGCCTGCCATGCAGGACCAGCGGCCTTGGTCACCTGCCGTCCATTGCCCAATGAGACGCAGGTAGAGCGGCCCATTGGCCCAATTCTTTGACAAGCCGGCCTGCACACCCCACCCGCTTGATTGGTTGGGTTCCCAATCATTGCGTTGCTCCCCTTCCACACCGGCTGGAGATGGCAATCCATCCGGAATCATGCGGTTGATCTGCGATGGTGTCCTCGACCCCCTGGCTGCTCTCCATTGAAAACCCGCCCACCAACGAAACAGTTCTTGTCCGCTTCTCGGGCCGCTGCGAATCCCTCCCAAGCTGATGCCCACCACGCCCGAGGTCACCCGATGTGCGGAAGTGGGCAGAGAAAGCGTATCGATCTCGATGCCCAAATCATAGGTCCTGAAAATGCGCTGTTCCAATCCACCGCTTCCATCCGGCTCCACCTCATACAAACTGTCCTCGAGGAAGCGCGCATCAAAAGCCCACTCCTTCATGACATCACCGGCTACGTTCACCCGAAGGAACATGCGCTCCTGCCGCCACTCCAGGGCCAAATTCGCACCCGACACCGGGCGCAAACCGCGCTGAAGGAAGGCATCCAAGGTGGGCCCCTGTGCACTTGTGGGCCGCATCATCGCCCCCCATCCGACGCCGACCACGACATCCGGCATGTTCCGGCCTCGAATCGTCTTGCCCTTCCCCTTGTTTGCGGGAGGCCGAGGGGGGGAAACCTCCATGATATCCAGCTCAAGCTGCAATGGAATCCCATCCACTGTGATGGTGTCAGAGAGGACCATGGCTCCGAACGAAGCAGAGGAACATGCAAGCAGCATGCCTGTCAAAATCAGCCGTCCGTATGTGCAAATGATTGCGGGCAAAAAGGAGGTGCACAGGCCGCACCTTTTCCTTCCTACCCTTTTGTGAATCGCAGACCGGTTCATTGACATCTCAACGATGTCCCCCTCCCGGTTTCACAGTCAAAGGCAATTTCAGAATGGGCGCATCGGCATCCGATTCTGACTTGACTTCCTTTTCGTCCGATTCCGCCGAATTCACCTCTGTGGGCAAAGATGTGTCCGGCAGGGAATGCTCTTCCACCACCTCAGTTGCTGGCTCTGTCACCTCCTCTGTTTCCACCTCGGTCAGGCCATGATTGTCAACGGGAGGCACCTGCTCACCCGCAACTTCCGTGGGCTCTTCTCTGCCCACCGCTGAATGGGCCTCCCTACTTTCGCCAGGTTGGACCACTGTGGACTCCGCCATTTCGCGGGGGGATGCCACATCCTCCGTCTGTGCAGCTGCCGCTGCTGGCTCGGCCCAAACGGGCTGGTCTTCAACGGGCAAGGCAACATTGGATGCCGCATTCTCCCTTGGCAATGAAATCCCATTCTCGACAGGAATGTCGGTCGAGACTTCAATCGCTTTTTGCGGTATGGCCTGCGGATCAACCCGGTTTCCCGCGTTGTAGGTCACTGTGATTCCGACCCCAGCCGACAGCAACAAGGCTGCCGCCATCCAACGGCTCCATTTCCGAGCGTCCGTGGCGAACATGTCGGCTCGAGGCTTGGGTGCGACAACGGACCGATTTTCGAGCAGCGACTTGCAACGCGCATCGAAATCCGCATCCGTCCATTCGGTATGAGTATCGTTTTCTTTCATCTTGCTGAACCTGCGTCTCCGGAGGCTGTGCTTGGTATGGACTGCGCTCGGGCCGAAAGGGTTGCAAGCACACGTTGCAAATATTTCCGTGCCCGGCTCAATTGGCTCTTGGATGTATTCACATCCACCCCCAACTGTTCGGCGATTTCCTGGTGTTTGAAGCCTTCGATCACATACATGCAGAACACGGTGCGATAACCCAGCGGAAGCTGCGCGATGGCAAACTCCAGCTCATCTGCCGTGAATTCAGGATCCACTTTGTTCTCCATGTCCTGAGGCGTCGCGGGGACACTTTCGATTTCCTGGTGTCTGCTGTGCTTCTGGTTCTTTCGATAATGGGTAATGGCGGTATTGACGACAATGCGCCTCATCCACCCCTCAAAAGAGAAGTCTTCGCGGTAACTCTTGATGTGCTTGAAGATTTTGACGAAACTGTCTTGAAGTACATCCTCCGCATCCTCCCGGCTGTTCGTATGGCGTATGGCAGTGGCGAAGAGTTGGCCACTGAAACGGGCGTACATCAAGCGTTGGGCTGCTGGCTTTTGTGCCTTGCACCCTTCGATCAAAACCATCAGCTCCTCGGATGACGCCATTCCTTAAAAATAACGGTGGATTTCCCCATCGGGTTGCGCAGCGGACGGCAATTCCCTGGGGGTCTTCCTGTTCATGCGAACCTCGCCCTTTCCATATTTAGCCAATCCAATGCTGCTCCATGGAAGATGGAGGCCCTTTGGTCCTCGGACAGATCCAGGTCTGTTTCGATGTACTTGCCGAACTCCAGGTCTCCCAATGGAAAGGGATAATCGGAGCCCATGACGATGCGCTCAGCCCCCTGCAATTCCAAGACGTATTCGAGCATTCGGGCATCGTGTGTAATGCTGTCCACCCAGAACTTACCCAAGTAATTCCTCGGGTTGTTGGGATTGTCCACGGCCACGAGGTCGGGACGGCAGCGCCAACCGTGCTCAATCCTTCCCAAGGTGGCCAAAAAGGCCCCTGAGGCATGGCTGAACATCACGCGCAATCCGGGATGACGGTCGAAAACCCCCGCGAACACCATGGAACAGGCCGCCCTGGAGGTCTCTGCCGGCATACCTACCAACCAAGGCAACCAGTATTTGGTCATCATCTCCTTCCCCATCATGTCCCAAGGGTGGATCATGATGGCCATGCCCAAACGGTCACAGGCCTCCCAAAGCGGCTCGAAACGAGGCTCTGAAAGGTTGTACCCGTTGATGTTGGAGCCTATTTGAATGCCCGCAAACCCCAATTCCTTGCAGCGTTCGAGTTCCCGGATGCTCAATTCCACATCCTGCATGGGCAAGGTGGCCAGCCCTACATAGTGTCTGGGATGGTCCTGCACCGTGCGGGCTATGTCATCGTTGAGAAATTGAGCGATGTCGAGGGTGTCCTTGGCTTTGGCCCAATAGGCGAAGAGCACAGGGATGGTGCACACCACCTGGACCTGAACGCCAGCCTGGGCATACTCTTCGATGCGGAGCTCGGGGTCCCAGCAATTGGCCATGACCTCTCGAAAAAATCGGTCTCCCTGCATCATCCTGGCCGCTCCTTCCCGGTGGTGCTCTAAGTGTATGAACGACCCATACCCCAGTTTGCTGCTCCAATCGGGCAGGTGCTTGGGCATAATATGGGTATGGGTATCAATCTTCAGCATCGAGCGTCAATTTACTCCTCAGCCCTCCGGACATGCCGCAAGTCCAAACGATTTGTGGGCGTGACCCTCCAATGGGTCCAGCGCGAGGAAACAATGTGCACAACCTCATCGTGCCAGAGGGGAATGACCGGCATCTCCTCCAACACCTCGTATTCGGCCTGCCGCAGCAATTCGGTTCTCTCGTCGGACGCCGGTAGGACCATGGCACTGTCCAAGAGTCGGGTTACAGATTCTTGCTCGAAATGCGTGTAATTGGGCCCATCTGGGCACCAGCGACTCGGATGGAACAAACCCAAGAAGTTCTCGGCATCGGGATAATCGGCAAGCCACGATTTCCGAAACAGCGGCACTTGGCTTTTTGCCACCCGCTCGGCGTCCATCGCACTGGGCGCAATGTCGATTTCAATGTCAATGCCAAATTGCGACCACATGAACTGAAGGGCAGCTGCCAAATCTGCCATCTCCGGCTTGGTTCCGAGCACCAGCCCCTTCAAGCGGCGCAAGGGAGGTTCTGCACCGATTCCCAGTTCTGACAACCCTAGCCTGGCGCGTTCAGGATCGAAGTTCAAATCGGGGTGAATCCTGCGCACTGCACTGCCGAAACCGGGCATTCCCGGTGGAACAAAACCCTCTGCAGGAGTTGCTTCTCCCGCTCGAAGTTCCCTGATCAATGCCTCCCTGTCCAGGGCGAGGCTCATGGCTTTGCGCAACTTCCGCTCGGGCAGTTCGAAACCTCCTCGCTCCATGGCGGCAGAATCCATGAGGATTCCGATGTAATCCGTTTTGAGGTAAGGCACCCGGTATTCATTGACCCTTCCTTTCCACTCGGGTTTCCAATCACCTTGATTGTCGCGCATGGCCATGGCCCAAACCGGATCCAGGGCCGAAACAAAATCGTATTTCCCTTGCTTGAACCCGAGAAATTCCGCGCCGGGCTCCCGATTGAATTCGACGCGCACCCCATCGATGATGGGCAAGGCATTCCCCTCGTCGTCCTTCATCCAGTAGTCGGGGAAACGGTGCAAAACCATGGCGGTTTCCGGAATCCAACCTCTCAAGGTGAACGGACCGCTCCCCAGGTCTTCCCTGTCCGGCTTGCCCTTCCATCCACCCTGGCTCAAGATGGAAGCCTGCGGAGTCGCCAGCAGGGCACCGAACACCGGAGAGGGCTGGACCAGGTGCAATTGAATGCTGTCTTCTGCCACCACCTCGATTCCACCCTCGGGCTTCAGCGCATCGAGCACCCAGCGACCGGGCAAAGCGGAGGAGGGCTCGATCAATCGCTCAAAACTGGCAGCCACATCCTGTGCTGTGACAGGATCTCCATTGTGAAAGACGGCTCCTTCCCGCAGCTTGAATGCATAACTCAATCCGTCTTCCGAAACCCTCCAATTCTCTGCAAGTGCCCCACGCAGGTTCATGTCCTCGTCCAGCTCGAGCAGTCCTTCGTACAGCTGATCGACCACCCAGATGGATTCCAAATCCATGGCCTTTCCGGGATCCAAGGAACGCACCCCGTCTGATGCGTTGTAGGTGAACAGCTCCGTTTCCTGCCGGTCATGTGGGCTGGAACAGGCAATGGTGAGACAGGCGAAGCACAAGAACGGCAACCGCCAAGCCCTTCCATTCCCAATGGAACCCGTTGTGCGGTGCATGGCCTGAGGACTCATCATGGATTTCGCGAAAAGTTAAACCTCAGCGCCCGACTGCGGTTCTACCTTCGTATTCCCGCTATGACACCTGCCCAGATCGGAAGGCTCCTTTCGCTTTTCATTCCCCTCACTTTCCTCTCATTTGCGGCGTCAGCGCAAGACGTTACCATCAGCGGCCGCGTGGTGGACGCTCAAACCGGTGAGTACATTCTCGGAGCTGCGGTGACCGTGGACGGCACCACCTTGGGCACTTCAACCAATGTGTACGGCTTCTACAGCCTTTCCCTGCCCTCCGGAACCCAGAATTTGACCTGGTCGTTCATCGGCTACACCCCTGTCAGGCAAACCCTCAATCTGGACCAAAATCGGGTTCTTGATGTGGAACTGGCACCTTCCGTCGTTGCCATGGCTGCGGCAGAGGTGGAAGCAGAACGATCGGCCCACACCGAGAGCACGGACATGGGAAAAGCCTCGGTAGGTGTGGAAACCATCAAATCCCTTCCTGCGCTTTTGGGAGAAGTGGATGTGCTCAAGGTCATCCAGTTTCTTCCCGGTATCCAAAGCGCGGGCGAAGGAAACAGCGGCTTCTACGTTCGCGGTGGCGGACCGGATCAGAACCTGGTCCTTGTGGACGACGCGGTCGTATACAACGCCTCCCACCTGTTTGGGTTTTTCAGCGTTTTCAATCCCGATGCCGTCAAGGACATCGAAGTAACCAAAGGGACCATGCCAGCGAGGTTCGGGGGGCGCATTTCTTCCGTTTTGGACATCGGTCTGAAAGAAGGCAACGCGCGCGAAACCACTTTGAGCGGGGGGCTTGGGCTGATCAGTTCCCGCCTGACCTTGGAGGGCCCCATCGTAGAGGACACCATCAGCTACATCATCAGCGCCCGAAGAACCTACATCGATGTGTTGGCGCGCCCCTTCGTGAATCCCGAGGGGGCCTTCGCGGGATCGGGATATTTCTTCTACGACCTCAATGCCAAAGTGAACTGGCGCGCTTCCGATCGCAATCAATTCTATCTGAGCGGATACTTTGGAGAAGACGTGTTTGATTTCCGCTCCCAATCGGCTGACTTCGGGAGCCGGATCCCATGGGGCAATGCCACCGTAACGGGTCGCTGGAACCACCTCATCAGCGACAAGGCGTTCATCACCACCACCGCCACCTACAGCGACTACTCCTTTGCCTTCGAGGCCCAACAGGACAGCTTCACTTTTGGTTTCCGCAGCGGAATCGATGACCGAGGTCTGAAATCCCGGCTGACCCTGTATCCCAACCCCCAGCATACGGTTCGAACGGGCATCGAATACACCTATCACACCTTTCTGCCCACTGAATTTTACGCCACCTCCAATGGGGTCGATTTCGACCTCGGTGAAGCCATCCGCACCCGAAGTCACGAAGTGGCGGCTTATCTCGAAGACACCTGGGACATCAGTGATGCGCTTCGTGTAAAGGCGGGACTGCGGTGGAGCGGATTCATGCAGACGGGGCCCTTCACCCGGTACATTCCACCCGAGGATGCTGACCCCTTGGCGGCTACCTCCGAGGCAGAAGAAATCCGCTACTCCCGGTCTGACATTGTAGCGACATATGGCGGTTTGGAACCCCGCATCTCCATGCGTCTGACAACGGGTCCGCGCAGCTCCTTCAAGGCCGGCATTGGTCGCAACCTTCAATACATTCACTTGGCTTCATTGTCACCAACCTCCCTCCCCGGTGACATCTGGCTGCCCAGCTCGGACGTGGTCCGGCCTCAGGACGGCACCCAGGTTTCTGCCGGTTGGTTCCGCGACTTCGGCAAGGACCGCAATGTGGAGGGCTCCATCGAGGTGTACCACAAATGGTTGTCCAACCTCGTGGCCTATGCAGAAGGAAGTCAACCTGATGACAACATCCGGAACAACGTGGACAACAACCTGGTGTTTGGTTCAGGAACGAGCTATGGTGCCGAATTCTTCCTCAAGCGGAGAAGGGGACAATGGACCGGATGGCTGGGATATACGTGGAGCCGAACGGACCGGGTGTTCGCGGAGCTGAATGGAGGCCTGCCCTTTCCCTCCCGGTACGACAGGCGGCACGATTTGAGCATCGTTCTGGAATGCACGCTGGACGACCGTTGGAAGCTGGGAGGAACGTTCATCTATGGGACAGGCAACGCCATCACCGTGCCATCGCAACGGTATTTTCTCGATGGAAACCTGCTCGATGTGTACGGGCCCCGCAACGGATTCCGGATGCCGGCATACCACCGCGCGGACATCGGTGCCACCCACACCCCGCGTCCAAAAAAGGGCCGCGTCAGGCACGGACAGTGGGTCTTCTCGGTGTACAACCTGTACAACCGGATGAACCCGTATTTCATCTATTTCGGAAACGAAGGAAACATCCAAGAAGGAACGCTGGACATCCAAGCATATCAAGTCAGCCTGTTCCCCATTCTTCCTTCCGTCACCTGGAACTTCAAGTTCTAACTTCACCGAATGGGAGCGCTGGCGGCATTGAACCCCTTCTTCTGGAAGTATCGTGGACGGCTCGCCCTCGGTGTGCTGTTCGTGCTGCTCACCAATGCCTTTTCAGTATTCGCTCCCGTTGTGATCGGCGAAGGCATCAACCTTCTTCAGGCAGCCTACACCGACTACCTCCAGCCCCTGGATGAAGGACAAAGCGCGGCTGAGGTATTTGCGCAGGGAGTTCCCGATGCCCCCCCTACACTCTCCACTCTGTCCCGCTGGATCGGCTGGAATGCCAGTGACAATCTCGTTCCTGAAAATCGAGAGGAGCTCATTCGATTCGTCACGGTCATCGCGGGACTACAGGCATTGCTGTACATGTTGGCCTACCTCCTGAAGGGCATTTTTTCCTTTATGACCCGGCAGACCATCATTGTCATGAGTCGTCTGATCGAATACGATCTCAAAGAGGCCATTTACGACCAATATCAGCGGTTGCCCGTGTCCTTCTACAAGGAGCACGCCACCGGTGACTTGATGAACCGCATCTCCGAGGACGTATCCAAAGTGCGGATGTACCTCGGACCGGCTGTGATGTACGGGCTCACACTGGTGTCAATGATGGTGCTCACTGTGGGCGTGATGTTGCAGATTGACGTCACCTTGACCCTTTGGTCACTCGCTCCCCTTCCCATCATGAGTTGGGGCGTCTACAAGGTCAGTTCCCGCATCCACAAAAAGAGCGATGCGGTCCAATCTCAGCAGAGCCTCATCAGCGCCAAAGTCCAGCAGGATTTTTCAGGCATTCGGGTACTGGCTGCGCACCGCCGTGAAAAGCGGGCCATGGAGCGCTTTCGCGAAGCCGCGGACGAGTACAAATTCCGCTCCCTAGACTTGGTGAAGGTCGACGCCATGTTCATGCCCATCATTGTGATGTTGGTAGGATTGAGCACCATCCTGACCATTTATGTGGGAGGGCTCAGGGTATTTTCCGGCGACCTGCAACTGGGGCACATATTCCAGTTTGTTTTTTATGTCAACTTGCTGACTTGGCCATTTGCTTCGGTCGGTTGGGTAACCTCGCTCGTACAGAAGGCAGCAGCGAGCCAGGCCCGAATCAACGCCTTTCTCGAGTTGGAATCCGACATTGTCAATGCCGCTTCCAAACCCACGGACATCGAAGGCAACATCGCCTTTCGGAACGTAGGATTGACCTATTCGGATTCCAACATCGCCGCCCTCGAAAACATCGAATTCAGTCTGGGCAAGGGGCAAACCTTGGCCGTCATCGGTCGAACCGGAAGCGGCAAATCCACTTTGGCCCAACTCGTCGCTCGTCTCTACGACCCCACCCGAGGTCGAGTAGAATTGGATGGAACTTCCCTGCGGGACATCCACCTTTCCAGCTTGCGTGGATCCATTGGATACGTTCCACAGGATGTCTTTCTGTTTTCTGACACCATCGCCAACAACATCGCATTTGGCGTCGATGACGCCACCGACGAGGAAATCAAGCAAGCCGCCAAGGATGCTGCTGTACATGACAACATTGTGGACTTTCCAAAAGGCTATGGCACTTTGCTCGGCGAGCGGGGGGTCAACTTGAGTGGTGGCCAAAAGCAGCGGATATCCATTGCAAGGGCCATCCTGAGAAAGCCGCGGATTCTGATTTTCGATGATTGCCTGAGTGCGGTGGATACCGAAACCGAGGCCCTCATCTTGGGGAACCTTCGCCGCATCATGAAAGGAAGGACGACCATCCTCATATCTCACCGGGTCTCTACGGTCAGGGATGCCGACCTCATCCTCGTGCTGGAAAAGGGCAGGATTGTGGAGCAGGGTGATCACGACGGGCTGCTTCAGAAGCAAGGCCTGTATGCGGAATTGAATCGAAAGCAACAGCGCTCGACCGGGTGAGGCCTTTTTAGCACTCGACCCCGAGATAACCGAGCATCAGAAGCAGATCGGCAACACCTACATGCTGATCAAAATTCAAATCGGCCTCGAGGAAACCATAGCTGCCAAAAAAGTTCAGGAACTCGAGCAAATCCTGGATGGTGACGACCTGGTCTCCATTCAGGTCCCCTGGACAACCTCCGCCCAATTGTTCCATTCCCAGGATGTAGCCATTGCAGTCATTGTCCACCCCCGCCATCGTCGGCGCCCCCCCGGGAAACATGGTTGCGTCCAGGTCGTTGCAGTCCATCCCCGGCTCCAAAAAGGCGTATGAAGGCGGGGTGCAGGATGCAAACACCTGGGATCCCGCAACACCGTCCCCATCAATGTCGAGGTAAAACGGAATGGACTCACCATCCTCGTCGATGGTCTGGTCGCAATCGGTGTCAATTCCGTCACATAAATCGATCAGTCCAGGGCGGATATCGGCATCCAGGTCATTGCAGTCTCCACCGACATGGGCATATCCGGGCCCCGGATTGCAGCCGAAGACGACTCCATCAAAGGTCCCATAGCCATCGCCATCAAGGTCTGGAAAATGTGCCGCGTCCTCGGTCACGTCGATGAAAACATCGTAGGCGTGAACCAATCCCCCGGCAGCGATGCGCAAGGTCATGCCTTGCATGTCATCCCAGTCGAAACCCGCAATATCCACAGGCCATGTACCCGGACCGGGCAAGCTATCGGTGGATACCCATTGTACCCCATCGGGTACCAGAACACTCACCGGACCGACAATGCAAGAGTCGATTTCCAGAAGAATGTGCGCGGTGTCTGAAGGGCAGAGCGTAATCAACTCAGGCCAGCCACGCATGAATTGTGTTCGGACCAAAAAGAGGCCCTTCGTTTGATCGGAAACAGCGATGGTGCCCGATTCAAAAAAGGGATAGTTGCTCCAACTTCCTGAGAAGCCGGGGATGCTGAGGTCAGGCTGCGTGTCAAAAAACGCCATCTCCTGCAGCAAATCGTCACTTTCCGGCGAGAACAATTGTGCCCTCAGGCCATCGTTGTAATTGCTCTGAAACAGCCAATCCCCTCGGGCGTAAAGATTGTGATCGGTGCCTTCCGTCCCCAAATCCACAGCTCCGAGCAGCAACGGAGAATCCAAGTCCTGAACATCCCAGACATACGTGGTCGTTCCGTTGACAATGCCATTCGTTTCGTCCGTTTCATCTCCGAGAAAGAAGTACCTATGGTCTGCAGAGAACCAACCTTGGTGCAGATAGCCATGGGGCTGGTGTGCAGCCGATGACACTTCCTGAATGTCACCTACATCCGTAACGTCCAAGATCCGAAAGTCAGTCGCACAGCTTGCTGCCGCCATCAGTTTACCCTGGTACAGTGTATCCGGTCCAGCATATCGAATGACATGGGCATCATGAACATAGGATTCTGTCCAACTCCCCACCAGGGCGGGTGAATTTGTGTCGGCGAAATCATACACCAGCACCCCCCCGGTTCCATTTGAGCCGCATACGAACACCAGGGGTTCATCCGGGGCCACGGCGAGATTGTGCGCCTTGGAAAATCCACCCAGCACTGTGTCGGTTGAAAATGTGATGGGCGGAGCGATGGATGTGTGGTTGCGCAAACGTGTCAAGTCGAAGACCTGCAAACGGGAGTTCACCACCTCACTGACAACCACCATGTGGTTGCCCACCACTTTGACGTCCCTCCACAGTGAATTGGCCAAGCCTACCGTGGCCAGCTTTCCCACAACCCTCGGCTGCTTCGGTTCGCTGACGTCCACGAACCAGGTTCCGTTGCGCTTGCCCAAGAGGACATACTCTCGTCCGTCAACAGGGTCGGTCCACCCCCACAGGTCGTTGGCATTTTGCTCCCCGGTCATGACATTGGGGACATGGGCGAGCAATTCGACATTGTGGCAGGGCCACGTTTCATTGATCATACCTCCAATGCACGCTCCCTGCGCCACCACCCCAAGGGATAAGGTGCAACAGATCCACAGCAAGACGTTGCGATAGAACAGTGTTTGGAGAAGAGCCAATGGGGGCATGGTCAAGGCCTTAAAAATACGAATTCGTCGTCTATATTTTACATTTTATCCCAAATTTCATGCCCCTTGTCGCGCAATTGAAAGATTCGATTGAACCTGAGGCCAAGGCATTGGTTCTCTTCAGGCAGACCCAAAATGACACCATCAGACTCCTCGCCCATCTTGATTACCGGCGCCTCAGGCTTGGTGGGACGCGCTCTGACCGCAGAATTGACGCGGTGTCTGCCCCATCGCCCCCTGCGTGTGCTGACCCGAACTCCACCGAATCGCGCCCGGGCTTCGGAGCTTCCGGTACAAGCTTTCGGCTGGGACCTGGAAAAGCGAGAAATCCAAAAAGGAGCGCTGGAAGATGTGGGCACCGTCATTCACCTCGCTGGAGAGCCTGTTGCCCAGCGATGGACCCCGGAAGCGAAGAAGAGAATTCGAGCGAGCCGCATTGACAGTCTCGATTTGATCCGGGCCGCATGCAGGGATGCAGGGGTGGCGCCACATGTCATTTCCGCCAGCGCCATCGGCTTTTACCCTCCTGGCGATGAGGCCAAGACGGAAAGCATGGCCGGAGGCAGTGGCTTTCTTGCCGATGTCGTGGCCGAATGGGAAAAGTCTGCAGGCGACTTGGGCCATCTTGGCGGTGGGCATACCTGCCTTCGGATCGGATTGGTCCTATCCACTCAAGGTGGCGCTTTGGAGAGGCTCTTGCCCATTTACAAATGGGGCCTTGGGGCGCCTTTGGCATCCGGTGAACAATGGCAGAGCTGGATTCACCTCGAAGATTTGGTGGCATTGATTTCCGAGGCGGTTCAAAACGATGACTTCCATGGTACCCTCAATGCAGTTGCTCCCGGGCCCGTGAGACAGCGGGAATTCAGCCATGCCCTTGCGACCGTCCTTGGCAGGCCTCATTTTTTCCCGGCCGTTCCTTCCTGGGCACTGAGACTTTGGTTTGGCGAGGCAGCGGAAGCTTTGCTCGCCTCACATCGCATCCTTCCTGAGAAACTGCAGGCGCTGGATTTCCAGTTCCAACACCCGGATTTGCACTCGGCCCTCCAGGATCTGGTGGACCGAAAGAAGTGATGGCCTTTGGCAGAAATTTCTTCGGCTGCGTGAACATTCTATTCTTCCTGTTGTTCACTTCATGACCCCGAACGAGGGGTTCTTGATCAGTAAGGTGTTTATGATCACGTTTGATTTGCTGGCGGCCCGGGGTAATCTCCGGGCTGCCTCTTTTCTGCCCTACCATGACCGATATCTCTCTCTTCTGGCACCGCAGGGACTTGCGCATGGAAGACAACCGCGGCCTCTTCGCCGCACGTGCTTCAGGGCTCCCTGTGGCCTCTTTCTTTTGTTTTGACCGTTACATTCTCGACCGTTTGCCCGAATTGGACCGACGGGTGGGTTTCATCCACCATCATGTATCGAGGTTAAGCCAAGAATATGCCCAGTCTGGCGGAAGCCTGCACGTGTTGCATGGTCAACCTTTGACATCGCTCAAGGAGCTCATAGCAGTGCTGCGATCGCGTGGACAGAAGGTGGTCGAAATCCACACCAATAGAGACTATGCTCCCTATCCGGTTCGCCGTGACCTTGAGGTGGCACAATGGGCCGAAGATCAGGGGATTTCTTTCTCGCTGCACGAAGACCATGTGATTCTGCCGCCCGAATCGGTGCTCAAGGACGACGGTACACCCTATACCGTTTTCACTCCCTATTCCAAAAAATGGCACAGGGTTTTGGAATCGATGGACGGGGTTCCCCTGGATACCGTGGACTGCTTGGAACAAGGGAGCTGGGCGAGTTCTCCACTCCGGGCATTGCCCACCCTTCAGGAAATGGGCTTCGATGAAGAATGCGGCAATCCCGAAGGCTGGACGGCATTCGACCATGCACTCCAGCCCGATACAATTCGTGCCTATGCCGAACGTCGGGATACCCCTTCGATCATGGGCACAACGCGCATGAGCCTGCACCTGAGATTTGGTACCGTTTCGATCCGACACCTGGCAGCCTTGGGGATGAAGCACAGTGAGAAATGGCTGACAGAGCTGATTTGGCGTGAATTCTATCAGTCCATCTTGCATCATTTCCCCCACAGCGCAAGCGATGCCTTTCGGCCCAAATACGACCGCATTCCGTGGCGACATGACGAAGCCGGTTTTGATGCCTGGTGCCGCGGGAAGACGGGCTATCCCCTTGTGGATGCGGGCATGCGCGAATTGAATGCGACCGGCTTCATGCACAACCGTGTACGCATGGTCGTAGCGAGTTTCCTTTGCAAGCACCTGCTCATTGATTGGCGCTGGGGAGAACGGTATTTCGCCGAGAAATTGCTCGATTACGAATTGGCCTCCAACGTCGGCGGGTGGCAGTGGGCTTCTGGCAGTGGCTGCGATGCCGCTCCCTACTTCCGGGTATTCAATCCGGAAAGCCAAATGAAGAAGTTCGACCCCAAAGGCCTCTATGTCAAGCGCTGGGTTCCAGAATGGGGAACCCCCGGATATGGCGCGCCCATCGTGGAGCACAAATTCGCCCGCCAAAGGGCGATCGACACATACAAAGCAGCTTTGGCGGAGGCCTAACTTGGCCTCATGGACCAACCCGACTCTCCACTGGGTGCTTACCGGCCTCTCACGGGTCTCAAAGTGATAGAACTGGCCTCCGTGCTGGCCGGGCCGTTGGCGGGCACGTTTCTGCTCGAATTGGGCGCTGAGGTCATCAAGGTGGAGCACCCCCGTTCCGGTGGTGACGTGACCCGTCAATGGAGGGCCCAAGGGGAGTCTCCACTTGGAGTGAGCGCTTATTACGCAGCTGCAAACGGCCCAAAGAAGGTGGTTTTTCTGGACCTGTCAGTCGAAGACGACCGGGCGGCCCTTGACGAATGGCTCAAAGGAGCGGACATTCTGCTCCAGAATTTCAAAGCTTCTAGCCTCGATCGGTTGGGCTTGGCCCCCTCCCAAATCGCGAAGAAGCATCCGGGCCTCATTCACCTCCACCTCCAAGGATTCTTGCACGAACCGGATCGACCCGGTTACGACATGGTGGTTCAAGCGGAAACCGGCCTGATGGCATTGAATGGCGAGCCGGGGCGTTCGCCTTTCCGCATGCCCGTGGCCATGATGGACATCCTCGCGGCCCACCAGCTGCGTTCCGCTGCGTTGCTCGCTTTGTGGGAAAGAGAAAAGGACAACATGGGCAGTTATGTGCAGGTTTGGCTCGACGCCTCCGGTCTCAGTGCATTGGTCAATCGGGGCACAGAGCATCTTGTCGCGGGCAGCGAACCTCAGGCGCTCGGACCCGCGCACCCGCAGATTGCGCCATATGGCGAGTCATTCGCCTGTGCCTGTGGAAGCCGGATTGTCCTCGCCGTGGGAAATGACCGCCAATTTCAGGCCCTGTGTGGGGCCATCCAGCGCCCTGGACTTGCAGAGGATGCACGGTTTTCCACGAACCCTTCCAGGGTGCGAAACAGAAAGGAATTGGCCAAAGTGCTTGCGCAGGCCTTGGCCCTCATCGATGGTGCCGACCTTCTTGAACTGGGGCGGTTGCGCGGCATACCCATGGGACGACTGAATTCGGTCTCCGAAGCCTTGCTTCACCCCACCGGAAAGGCCATGACCGCAGAATTCTCGATGGAAGGCCAGACTGTAAGGCACATGCGCCAGGTCGCCTTCCACATTCAGCGCAATGGGAAGCTCAGCACGTAGTACTGATCCTCAGCAATGGGGAGGCGGGTCGATCGGAGCCATGGATTCAAGGTCTTGAAGGCGTTGTAGCTCACCCCTTGTGATGCTGCGAACGACACAAGGTCGTCAATGGCATCCACAACAACGGTATCCCGGGTCTGTAGCGGCGAATACCAATCTTCTGCATTCAACTGAAAACCATGAGCTTCCGGGTCTTCCATGACCTGCTTCGTAGCGTAAAGTCGGTACACGTAGCGCGCCGTCTCATCGTTCAGAACCAAGTCCCAATATGAGGTGCCGGCCTGTTCCTCCATGCGCCGCGACAATCCTGACATTCCCATGTTATAGCTCGCAGCAGCCAAGATCCAATCTCCATAACGCTCGTGTGCCTCATTGAGATAGGCACAAGCAGCACGTGTGGCCTTCTCGACGTGGTAGCGCTCATCCACATCCCGGTCCACACGCAATCCGAACTCCTCCGCAGCGGGCTCCATGAATTGCCAGAAACCGCGTGCATCCGATGGGGATACCGCATGGGACAATCCCGACTCGATTACGCTCAAGTACTTGAAGTCCAAAGGGATACCAGAATCGACCAGGATGGGCTCGATCACGGGAAACCAACGACCGGACCGTTTCAGCGTGAGCAAAGTGCTGCTGTGCCGGAATGTTCCCACCAGAAGCTCCCGCTCCATGCGCTCCCTCACACCTACGCGTTCGACCGGCAAAGTCGAGCCCGCAAAGTCGAGCCCTTGGGCAATGCGCGGGGGGCGTACTGTCTGTATCGAAGGCTCCCCATCACTTGGCCTTGCTCGCCCTCCATCTGCAGGATTCGCCGAGAGCTGCCATACTCCGATAGCAGCCGCTGCCAGCATCACAAACCAGACCCAGTTCCTCATGGTGGTTCCGCGCCCCATTCAGAAAGGCGAATCAAAGTCAGCGAACAACGGAGCGAACCTGTCTTTTTCTGACAGAAGAGGTGCCTTCGTGCCCCAATCAATGGCGAGGTCAGGGTCGTCCCACCGCAGTGAGCGCTCGTGCTCCGGACTGTAAATGTCCGTGCACTTGTAACAGAATACGGTGTCGGGCTCCAGCGTCAGGAATCCGTGAGCAAAGCCTTCCGGAACCCAAAACTGCCAGCGGTTTTCTTCCGTCAACAATGCCGTTTGGTGCTGTCCATAGGTCGGTGACCCTTTGCGCAGGTCCACAGCCACATCGAGCGCCGAGCCTCGGGCGACACGAACCAATTTCCCCTGTGCGCGGTCCGGAACCTGAAAGTGAAGCCCCCTGAGCACGCCGGCTCCTGAGACAGATTCGTTGTCCTGCACGAAATCCACCTGCCGGCCGATGGCCTCTTCAAAATGGCCCCTTCTCCATGTCTCCGAAAAATGGCCGCGATCGTCCCCAAATCTCCTCGGCCGCAGCATGACGGGTCCATCGAGCACGCCAGTTTGTATCTCCAATGGATGCGCCATAATGGGTAAGCTCAATTGCCGCCCACCACGCTGATGAGCGCAATGAAACTGCTGATGGTGGTGATGAGACTGAGGATGGGGCTGATGTCAGCGAGCGCTTCCCTCGCATATTGGGGAAGGGGTTCCACATAGATGATGTCTCCGGCCTGAACCGTGGTGTTGGCGAATTTCAATCCCTCGATGGTGGAGAGGTCGAACCGATGAATGGTCTGACGCTCGGCTCCGCGCCGGATGAGCTTGACATTCTTGGCATCTCCCCTCGCCCGGATGCCTCCGCTCAATGCCAGCACCTCCAAAAGACTGGTGTTGGGGTTCACCAGCGGAACCACGGACGCTACGCCAGCCTCGCCGGGGAAGACCAACACGCGCTGGTTCGTCACCTCAATGAAAACCAGGGGGTCGTTGTAGTTCTCGCTGTAGAGGTTTTCGAGGTGGGTTTCTGCTTCATCGATGTTCATCCCTTTCAAGCTGACCAACCCCACTTCGGGCAA
>Ga0181559_10002100_pt1 | contig 19696 bp, 16 predicted proteins | sample 011ome_21_FD_133752 | JGI IMG/M metagenome (GOLD analysis project Ga0181559, IMG submission 133752) | Coastal salt marsh microbial communities from the Groves Creek Marsh, Skidaway Island, Georgia - 011508AT metaG (megahit assembly) | ecosystem: Environmental > Aquatic > Marine > Intertidal...
CAACTTCTTCTATGGCCTCGAGCAGGCTCTTGCCTTTACCTAGAGCCACTCCGATTCGATAGTTGCGGCTAAGCGGTGTCGAGCAGGTCACCACCAGATCACCCACCCCCGCAAGGCCAAGAAATGTCATTGGGTCGGCACCCATTTCCCGGCCAAAGCGGGCCATTTCAGTCAAACTTCGCGTCACTAACATGCTGTTGGTATTGTGTCCCATACCTAGCGCCGCGGCCATGCCTGCGATGATGGCATAGATATTTTTTAGAGAACCGCCAAGCTCTACGCCATACATATCGTCGTTTGTATAAACACGAAATGAATCCGACTTCAGTATGTCTTTGATGGTTTCCCTGACTTCCTCAAGACCACTTGCGATCACCGTGCCAGTGAGCTGGTTGCTGGCGATTTCTTTAGCCAGATTAGGCCCGCTCAGGACACCAACTTTAGCCGTGGGAGCCTCCTCGCTCAAGATTTGGCTCATGAGCATGAAGCTGCCCGACTCAATACCTTTAGTAGTGCTAACCAGAATGACGTCGGCCGGAGCATGTTCAACGACTTGCTGCACTACGCTGCGAAACGAGGTACTGGGCACAGCCACAAAAATTACGTTACAGTCAGACACGGCCTCAGCCATATCGTGGGTAGCTTTCACTCGCTCATTGAGCTTGTAGCCCGGAAGATACTGCGAATTCTCATGAAGCTCATTGACCTGATCAACCAGTTCTTCACTGCGCATCCAAAAGTTGACGCGATGACCGTTTTGAGCAGTTATATTTGCAATAACCGTCCCAAAACTGCCACCTCCAATGACTGCTACCCGACTCACGCTATAGGCCTTTTCATGTTGGTTTAACCGCTACACGGATAGATAACGGCCAGCTTATCACTTTCTGCATGGTCCGCGCCCGATCACCCGGCATTACATACGCCCGCAACCAGGCTTGCTGGAGTTCGGTTGCAACCGGTTCGTGTGGATACTCAGGACGGACAGACGCATATTGTGCCGCATGACCCGAAACATGATCCTTGCAAACAATGTCGGTCAACATAAGCTTTAGCCATCTTGCATTAGAGCGATACGATTTGACTGAAAGAACACAAGCGCATCATAGATACGGTTAGAAACAGTCTTCGGGGTAATGGAAGCGCCGACAAATTGGTCATACTCATTCTCGCTACCAATCTTAGACCAGCTGATTCGCATAATATCCCGCATGGAGCTGCCGCTGAATTCTGTCATCCATTGCGAATGGATCACTTCCAGCTGTCCGAACAACTCATCGCTATTGATGTCTTCAATCACCCTCGCGGCAGCGATACGACCAAATATATCAATGGCGATCAAGAGATCCACCGCGCCGTTGAAGCCATCGTCAGCAGACGCAGGAATAATGATCGCAAAGATTTCACCATCCCTGCGCGCGCGATATGCCAGGCGATCTCGAGTCAGTCCCAGCAACTCCAGATTCACCAGTTCTGAGTCGCCCTGCCTGGCAGGTATAAGGTAACTATCTAACAAGATATCGTTGTCAAATACCTGGTTAGTGAAGAGTCGCTGAAGGTTGATTCGGTCATAGGCCTGCTTGCTGGCCTTGGTTTGTTCGTTGGTGAGTAGATCCAGCAAATAAATCAGAGCAAACATCGTCAATGTCAGCACAAGAAAGCGCTGTAACGAAGATAAATTGATGGCCTTCATCGACAGGTGACCTCCTGTCACTTCAGCGCTGTGTGTCAACCTCGGCGATCCCAGTAGGTACTTCGGCTGGGGCCAAACATCAACAAGGCAGAAATTAGATGTAGGCGGATATCGCTTCGATCAGGTCTATTACCGGTGCAGGGTAAACGCCGAGTACCAGTAGCAGCACAAACAGGACACTGACAACGCCAAATGCACTAGCAGTTTGTCCGCTGCGATCAAAGGCACCGCTTTCTGGCGTTGGCTCAAGCATGCGATAGATAACTCTAAGATAGTAATAGAGTCCAATACCACTACCGACGACCATGGCTGCTAGCAGCATCCATAACGCGCCCTCCACGCCAGCAAAAAACAGATAGAACTTACCGATAAAACCGACCGTCAAAGGGATTCCTGCCAGGGACAGCATCATAGCTGTAAAGATTGCAGCCAGCACCGGCTGACGCCAGAACAAGCCCTTGTAGTCATCAACGGAGTCATATTCCTTGCTGCTGTTCGAAACCATTGACGCCACCCCAAACGTACCCAGAGACATGATCAAATAGGCCAGCAGATAGAAGGTCACCGCTTCTATTCCGATACGTCCTTCCGCGTAGTAACTTGCGATAATAGCGATAAGGATGTAGCCCATATGGGCGATGGATGAATAGGCAAGCAAGCGCTTCAGGTTTTGCTGCATCAGGGCCAGTAAATTGCCGGCCAGGATCGAAGTCACCGCTATGAGCGACAGAATGGTGAGTATGCCTTCGAACGCAAGCGCTTCCGACGCTTCCATAAAGCGCAGCAGGATAACGAACATCGCAACCTTACCAATTGTAGCCAGATAGGTAGTCGCTGGCAGTGGCGAGCCCTCGTATACATCCGGCGTCCAAATGTGAAAAGGTGCCAAGGAAAGCTTGAATGCAATTCCAGCGGTAATCATTAATAGCGCCACAACGGTAAAGCCATTTCCAAGATCACCACGACTGCTGTCTGCGAGATCGATCAGGCTGGAAAAAGCCAGGGTACCAGTCTGGGCATAAACCAGCGCCATGCCAAACAGCAAAATGCCGGATGCGGCCGCAGATAACACCAGATACTTCACTGAGGCTTCCAATGGATGTTGTGCTGCTGATCTTGAATGGACCGTGTAAGCCACCATGCCGTAGAGCGACATACTCATCGTTTCCAAGCCGAGGATCGCGCTAACAAAATGGTTGCTGCTCACCATCACTACAGCGCCTACCGTGGCAACGCCCAATAGCAGGTAATACTCTTCCCTGTTGTCGTCCAATGCCAAGAGGTAGGGGTAACTTAATATGGCAATAAACATGGCACTGGCACATGTCACCACTGTGAAAAACAGACTGTACTGGTCGATTATCAGCAGCGGCGTTACTTGCTGATTCGTCCCCGGCATTAGAACGGCAGCGGCAATTGCAGCAATCAAGAGCCCCGTAATCGTAATAATTGCAGCGCTTGTGTAGTCGCGCTTTACTCCAATGGCTGTCATGGCGACTACCACTGTGCCGGTAACCAGCAACAATGGCAGAAGAAGATAAATATCGGCTGCTGTAATGGTCATAGCGCACCCTGTAGCAGAGCAACTGCCACTCCCTGTGTGCTGGTTAACAACTGGTTCAAGGCCGGTTCAGACATGTTCAGGAAAGACTGCGGGTACATTCCCATCCATATTAATCCAACCATCATCAATGCGAAGTAAGTCATTTCTCTGCGATTCAAATCGGTGAGATGGCTATCGTCGAAATCGGTATTGCGATATTCGCCCTGAAAAACTTTCTGCAGCACCCACAGCGAGTAAACAGAGGCGAGAATCAATCCAAACGCGGCCAGTACTGTCATTGTGATATTGGCCTGGAAGGCACCGATCAGCGCCAGGAATTCCCCGATGAAATTGCCTAGACCAGGCATCCCAAGTGCTGCAACTGAGAAGAATATGGCTACTGCTGTCATACGCGGAACCCGAGCCCAGAAACCACCCATCTGAGACATGTCGCGCGTGTGGATGCGATGCTGAAGGCCACCGGCCAGCATGAAAAGCGCCGCAGCGCTGAGTCCATGTGCCAGCATTGTCATAATAGCCCCCTGAAGCGCCTGTTCGTTCCAGGCGTATATGCCGAGGGTAACGAAGCCCATGTGGCTCACACTGGTATACGCAATCAGGCGTTTGATATCGGTTTGGGCAAAGGCCACTTTCGCACAGTAGAGAATACTGATGGCGGCCAGCGCCATGGCGTAGGGCGCAAATGCCATAGACGCCTCAGGGAACAGCGGCACCGTGAAACGGATCAGGCCATAAGCACCGGTTTTCAGCAGAATGCCGGCAAGAATTACACTACCTGCGGTTGGCGCCTGGCTGTGAGCATCTGGCAACCACGAGTGGAATGGTACGCTGGGCAGCTTGGTGGCAAACGACAGGAAGAAGCCCAGCATCACCCACATACCCATGGAGCCCGCTGTGCTAACATTTAGCAGGTCATGATAGTTGAAGCTCAACGAGCCCTTTTGCACATAGTGAAAGTACGCCAGCACCAGGATAGAAATCAGCATCAGCATGCCGGTGACCTGGGTGAAGATAAAAAACTTCATGGCAGCGTAGTGCTTATTTTCATGCCCCCAAATAGCAATAATGAGATACATGGGAATTAACATAACTTCCCAGAAGAAGAAAAACAGGAACAGGTCAAGCGCTGTAAATACACCGAGAACGCCAGCCAGAGTCCACAGCAGGTTGAAGTAGAAGAAACCCGCGCGCTCTTTTATCTCGCCCCATGCCGCACCGATGGCGATGATGCCAAGAAATGCTGTAAGCATTAGCAATAGCACGCTGAGGCCGTCTGCTGCGAAATAGAAAGAAATACCAAATCGAGGAATCCAATCTGCCTCAAATGTGGCAACCCAGCCACCGGCATCTCCTGCACCGAGCAGGCTGAACATCAGCAACAGGTCAAGGGTCACAGCTATCAGTGCCACCAACCTTGGCATGGTGGGGCTGATGCGTTCGGAGAACCAGGCAACAAGGCCTCCGATAAAAAGAATTGCGATGAGAGTCACTAGAATCATAGTAGAACTCCCAGGGTCACGATAATGACCAGCCCACCTACCAGGGTTAACGCATACCAGCGCAGGGAACCTGTCTGAGTCCTGACAATCATGCCATTGGCTACTTGGGACAGTGTAACGATCAAGGCATAAAAACTATCCACCAGATCTTTACGGTTGATTCGCGCCAGGAACAGGAAAGGATTAACAAGCAGTGCGTTATACAGCGTGTCGAATCCCCAGCCCCCTAACCAAAATTTATGCAGGCTTTGCGCCAGTCCACTGGACATGAGTTTCTCTACTGAGAAGGTCTTGGACATGAAGAACAAGTAGCTTATTCCGATTCCTATTAGTGGAACCGCAATCATGATGCCATGAATAAGCCCGCTCACGTGGTGCTCATCATGGGCCTCCCCGTGACTAAACACCGCTTCAACCGGCACATGGATGAATCCACCAACCAGCGCGAGGATCATCAGGATAATAAGCGGCCCATTCATGTGCCAGCCCCCTACTTCCTTGTCGACGTGATGTTCGACGTTGCTCTCACCAAAGAAGACAATGAAGAAGAGTCTGAAGGTATAGATGCCGGTGAAAAATGCACCGATTACACCACCTAGCCACAACCAGGTGCCAACGCCCTCGACGGCCAGTGCACCGAGAAGAATTTCATCCTTGCTGAAATAACCTGAGGTAAACGGGAATGCAGTTAATGCCAGACTCCCTATCAGGAAGGACGCGAAAGACACAGGCAATGCTTTTCTCAGCGCGCCCATCTTAAAGATGTTCTGCTCATGATGCAGGCTCAGGATGACTGTCCCTGAAGCCAGGAACAGTAGCGCCTTGAAGAAGGCGTGAGTCATCAGATGGAAGACTGAAGCGGACCATGCGCCTACACCTAGCCCAAGGAACATGTAACCGATCTGACTTACCGTCGAATAAGCCAGAACGCGCTTGATGTCCGACTGTGTCATCGCAGTAAAGCCAGAGATCAGTAGTGTGGCCAAACCGATCCAGGCCACTAGCAATTGTACGGAAGGTGCCAATTCAAACAGTATGTGTGTCCGCGCAATCAGATACACACCCGCGGTTACCATTGTGGCAGCATGGATCAGAGCGCTAATTGGCGTTGGTCCGGCCATGGCATCTGGCAGCCACGTCTGAAGTGGAAGCTGCGCTGATTTTCCTGCTGCACCGCCGAGGAGAAGAAGCGCAGCCGCAACAGCGTAGCCAGAGCCTACTTCCCACTCTCCCTCTGCAGCATGCATCAGATCCTGAATATTCAATGTTCCGAGTTGGGCGAACAACAGAAACAAGCCGATGGCCATTGAGGTGTCACCCACCCGGGTTACAACAAAAGCCTTGCGGGCAGCGTAGCCATTAGCAGGATTGGTATACCAGAAACCTATGAGCAGATAACTGCACAGGCCAACACCTTCCCAGCCCAGATAGAGAAGGACCAGATTGTCTCCCAACACCAACATTAGCATCGCAGCAACAAACAGGTTCATGTAAGAGAAGAACCGGGCAAAGCTCGGATCATCCGCCATATAACCCGTGGCATAGAGATGAATAAGAAAACCAACGCCGGTGATGACCAGCATCATCACGGTGGACAAACCGTCCAGGTAGAAGGTGAAGCCGGGATTGAAATCACCCACAGACATCCAGGTCCAGGCTTCATAGACGAAGAAGTCCTCACCGGAGCCGATGAATTCTATTGCAATCAACGCAGCAACGGCAAAAGACAGGCCAATGGAGCCTGTCCCAATGGGGCCGGCTATCTGCTTCGGCAGAGTTCCACCGGTAAGCACCAGGGCGAGGAAGCCCAGCAGCGGGAATGTTGGTAGTAGCCAGATCAGTTCAAGCATCGTTACGGAATTCCCTATCCTTTCATCTCGCTCAGTGCGCTTATATCTACAGTCTGATAGCGCCTGAACATTTGAATGATTAGACCAAGACCAACAGCTACCTCAGCGGCTGCCAAGGTGAGAATCATGAGGAACATGACCTGCCCTTCAGCGTGCCCCCAACGGGTAGCCGCCACGATAAATGCCAGACCACTGGCATTAAGCATGACTTCCAATGACATCAGCACGAAGACTATGTTGCGCCGGGTTAGCACACCAATCAGGCCGAGACAGAACAATATGCCGGCCAGTATCAGGCCGTGCTCTACGGGTATTGTTTCCATCGTATGATTCTCTTGTTCTCTTCCCTAGTTTCGATCTTGGTTTGTTATTTATTTTTTAGCCAGGTGGTATGCCGAGACGAGTCCCGCCAAAAGCAGGATAGACGCCAATTCAACAGCCAACACATAAGGACCAAACAGCAAGGCGCTGACTTCCATCACCCCCACCCTGGCAATTGCCATGTCCTGATCGATTTGTGACATGACGTTCAAAAATTGACCCAACAGTAATGCGGACATGATTGCTGGCGCCACGAACATGCGAGCATTTAACCAGCTGCGTTCCTGATCGCGGGTATGCTGACCAAGGTTTAGCATCATTATCACGAACAGGAACAGCACCAATATTGCGCCAGCGTAAACGATAGCTTCCAATGCAGCAGCGAAAGGTGCACCAAGCACATAAAACACGACCGCCACCGCAAGCAGTGAGAGAATCAAATACAGCAAGGCATGCACTATGTTGGTCTGCACAATGACTGCAGCGGTAGATATGACCGCGATCGCGCCCGCTATATAGAATAGGATGATCACGGCATCAGACTCCTGACATCGACCGGCTTCGCTTCATTTAAGGCTTCTCCCTTGTCCTTGCCAGAAATCTGCTTGCCGGCTACTCGGTAGAAGTTGTAATCGTGGTACTTGCCACAACCGTCGATCAACAGGTCTTCTTTTTCCCAGACCATGTCCTGACGCACATACTCCGCCATCTCGAAATCTGGCGTAAGTTGAATCGCGTTGGTTGGGCAGGCTTCTTCACAAAAACCACACATAATGCAGCGAGAAAAATTGATTCGGAAAAACTCGGGATACCAGCGGCCATCCTCCATTTCTCCTTTCTGTAAAGCAATGCAGTCCACCGGACAGGCTACTGCACACAGATTACAGGCGACACAGCGTTCCTCGCCGTCAGGATCTCGGCTGAGGATAATGCGACCGCGCCAGCGCGGAAACATATAGGGCTGCTGATCGGGGTATTCAACCGTGTCGGCTTTAACAAACAGCTTCTTGAATACGCCCCATAGCGTAACGACCTGGCTGATCAACGTATCTTTGACTAATGTAAACATCTTTCTACTTTGAAGCTCCCAAGCCCTAGGTACTCAAAATAATCGCACCTGTTACTAACAGGTTGATTAACGATAACGGCAGCAAGAAAAGCCACCCGTAACTCATTAACTGGTCGTAGCGAGGTCGGGGTATCGCTGCTCTTAACAAAATAAAGAAAGCGATAAACGCTCCAGCCTTAAGCGCAAACCAGACAATAGGCGGCAGAATCGAAGGACCCATCCAGCCACCGAAAAACAAGACGGTAATGAGTGAGGAGACCAAAACCAAACCAAGGTATTCACCAACGAAGAACATGCCGAATTTCATGCCGGAGTACTCAGTGTGGTAGCCAGCACAAATCTCCTGCTCCGCTTCTGGAATATCGAAAGGTAAGCGGTGACTTTCCGCCACGCCTGCGATCAGGAAAATGACAAAACCGATAAACTGAGGAATAAAAAACCACATCCCTTCTTGAGCTTCTACGATCGTTCTCAGGTTAAAACTTCCAGATAAGGCCACAACGCCCAACAGGGATATGCCCATGAATACTTCGTAGCTCACCATTTGCGCCGCGGCCCGCAAGCTTCCAAGCAGCGCGTATTTGTTGTCAGAGGACAGGCCTCCTAACATGACGCTGTAGGCACCTAACGAGGCCATTGCCAGAATAAACAGCACGCCTATATTGGACTCGACGATACCTATGTTTGGCCCAAACGGTATTACAGCAAAAGACAGTAGAATTACCGTCATGATGATTGCCGGTGCCAACACAAAACTAAAGCGGTCGGCAAAAGGAGGCACCCAGTCTTCCTTGGTGAATATCTTTATCATGTCTGCAACTACCTGCAGCAGACCAAAAGGACCTACCCGATTTGGGCCAAGGCGCTCCTGCCAAAAACTGAGCAATCTTCGTTCCACCCAGATCAGCATCGCCGCGACGACAATTACAGTGCCCAGGATGAGTCCTATTGTGAGACCTGATCCAACTTCTAAAGTCATCTTTAGTAGCTCTCCTCCAGCAAATCGCTCACGATCAAGCCAGCAATACCTCTGTCACCTGCGCTGCCGTCTGACTTGGCTATTGCCACGGCACTGCCAAAGTCGTTTGGATTCAGCTGCTCACCGCAATATACAATGCAATTACCCTCAGCAACCTGCTCACGCACACAGGCTATCGCTGTGGCTGCACCGTCGATTGACACTGGCTGCCCTTGTCTGATCTCCAGACGCTCTGCATCTGCTGGGGACAGGCCAACATAGGCATCTGTCATGCGCTCCTGTATCGCGGAAGACCTGGCGCTTAATTCATCGCTGCCAAATATCTGGAATGCCCAGGACAGAGTCAACTGGTCAGAAGAACCCGGCGGATTCAATGCTGGCTCAAAAAAGCTGCCACCGTCGCTTTTGTCATTAATGAGACGCGTTCCAGTATGGCCTTGCTTGAGCTCACCATTAACTTCCTCCTGAAACTTGCTAATAGACTGGTTGGAGTTCCAGCTAGGCGCCCAGGTAGTGCCGAGTATTGAAGCATCCTTCATTGCCGGCATACCTTCCATAGAGAAAGCCATGACCGATTCGTCATCAATGGGTTGCTTTGGTTCATGCACGTTAAGGTTAGCAATCATCGCTGTGCGGCCGCTGTAACGATGCGACTGACGCGGAATCTTAAGCCCTGCGGCGAACTGCGATAAATGGGGCAGTAGATCGTCCAGATGGTCGAAATCAGAAGCTTCCTCACTACAGCGATTGATGATGGCATCGACATCATCCTTACCATCGCTGAGCCATCTCCAAGCAGGCAAAGCGCCAGTCTGGGTGCGATGTACCTGAAAGCTGAGCTGCGCCCTGCCCTCATAATTAACATAAGTCGCTTCATGCTCCGAGAACGCAGTGACCGGGAGGACATGATTGGCTTTGGCTGTCGTCGCGGTTGGCATTTGGTCAAGCACAATTACGTTCTTAACCTTGGCCAGGGCTGCGTCCACCTCTGCAGTTGCTGCACGACGGTACAGGTCATTTTCCAGCACAACCAGCTTGTCGACTTCGCCCGCCGCACATTTTGCCAGCGCATCGCCAAGCTTGTTGTCGGCTTGAGTCAGCATCTCAAGACCCAGGGTATTGACTTCAGGTACGATCAAGCAAAGATCGGTGGGCGTATCAGAACCAAGGGCTCTGGCAACATTGGCTGCTGCCTTGACCAATTCACTTTCGTTATTACTTGAGCCAGTTACAACCAGCGGAAGTTTGGCTGACTTAAGTGCCTGGCTAATTTTTTCAACCAGAGCCTGCTGCGGTTCGCTTAGTCCGAGCGCGTCACTACTTTGCCCTGCGATTGTGTTTGCTACGGCGTAGGCGATGCGCGCCTGATCTGAATACGAGCCGGTTGTTGTTGCCTCGGCAACGTCATCTAATCGTGTGGCTGCATTGCTTAGAATAAATAACGGGCTTCGATTGTGCTGAGCCAGTTCCCGCACTGCCGCATCTTGCCATCCAGGAATATTGTTTTCTGCTGCGAGTTCGCTTGCCTTATTGCGAACGCTTTGTCGCAATGCCAGGGCGATACGCGGTGCGGTGTTGGTGACGTCTTCACCAATGATGAGCACGGCATCAGCCTTTTCAATGTCGCGCACGCTAGGAATCTTGAACGCACTGTCTCTGTGTAGTTCGAGCATCAGCTTGTTAACATCGTGCTCACGATCCGAGACGCCTGCATAGAAGTTTTCGACTCCTACCAGACAGCGCAAGGCATAATTGGATTCGTTGCTGGCTCTGGGCGAGCCGATAGCGATTGCATCACCGCTCTTGAGGTCGACCAGAAGTTGCTGGACTTCCTCGTCACCCAGGTTAGAGAATTCACCGTTATTGACGGCAATCGGGGACTTGATGCGCTCTTCACTATTTACGTGATCCCAGCCAAATCTGCCGCGGTCGCAGAGAAAGTAGCCGTTTATCTCGCTGTTATAGCGATTAACAATCCGCCTTAGAGTGCCATAGCGCTCACCGGGAGTCGTATTACAGCCAACGGAGCAGCCCACGCAAACGCTTGGTGCGGCTTGGAGGTCCCACTTTCTGGTGTAATGATCCGAGAAAGGTTTGTCGGTGAATACGCCTGTGGGGCATACCTCGACAAGATTGCCGCTAAATTCGCTTTCCAGCACGCCTTCTTTATGGCGGCCGAAATAAGTATGGTGGTGTGATGCCTGGGCCGAAAGATCTGTGCCACCTGCGTAGTCATCGTAATACCTGACGCAGCGGTAGCAAGTGATGCAGCGATTCATTTCATGGTTAATGAAAGGGCCGAGATACTGGTTGCGATGGGTAACCTTCTTTTTGTCGTAGCGTCGATAATTATGACCAGACATCAAGGTCATATCCTGCAGGTGACACTCGCCCCCTTCTTCACAAACCGGACAATCATGAGGATGACTTATCATCAGGCTCTCGATCACACGCTCACGCATGTCATGCGCCTGTTCGTCATCAATGGAGATAATGGCACCGTCTGTCGCTGGCGTCATACAAGCCATTACGATAGTACCTGTCTCATCGTTCTCGTCGCGGTACTGTTTGACCGCGCACTGACGACATGCACCCACCGAACCCATGCATGGATGCCAACAAAAATAAGGAAGGTCCAGTCCTTGTGACAGACATTCCTGCAATAGATTGTTATTGGGATCTACTTCGTACTCTTTCCCATCTATAACAATTTTTGCCATCTAATACTCCAGCCCTTCTGCTCGTTTAGTGCTTGTAAGGGCAACGTTTCTGCTTAATATGGGCTTTGAAGTCATCTTCAAAGTACTTCAAGCCACTTCCTAATGGTGCGGTCGCACCAGGTGCCAGGGCACAAAATGTTCGACCCGGCCCCATGTAATCAACATGTTCGCGCAGAATCTGTAAATCCTTTTCGCTGCCGCGACCTTCTTCAAATTCACGAAAAATAGTATCTACCCACGGCAGACCATCTCGACAGGGCGTACAGAATCCACAGGATTCATGGGCAAAGAATTTCATCAGGTTACCGACCATGCCTACAGGGCAAGTCTGGTCATCGAGAATAATCATGGTGCCAGTTGCCAATCGACTTCCGACTTTGGCGATTTCGTCATAATCCAGTGCGATATCAAGATGTTCGGGCAGCATAAAATCAGTAGACCCACCACCTGGCAAGAATGCCTTGAGCCCCAGCCCATCCTGCATGCCGCCTGCTTTTTCTTCCAGCAACTCGCGAATGCTTACACCGAGAGGCATTTCCCAGCATCCAGGGTTTTTGACTCGACCACTCACACCAAATAGCTTGGTACCCGCATCGGCGCCCTGCCCCAGTCCTTTGTACCAGTCGATGCCATAAGTCAGGATGCCCGGCAGATTGCAAATAGTCTCAACATTATTGACGATGGTTGGCTTGCCCCACAGCCCACTTACTTGGGGGAAAGGCGGCTTCGCCCGGGGATTGGCGCGTTTGCCTTCAAGTGCGTTTAGCAGCGCGGTCTCTTCACCGCAAATGTAGCGGCCGGCACTGGTATGGAGAATAATGTCCAGATCAAAACCGGTATTCAGTATGTTCTTGCCAAGATAGCCTTTGTCATAAGCTTCGGCGATTGCGTTCTTCAGCGTTCGCACTGAGGTAGTGTATTCACCGCGCAAGAAAATGTAGGCCTTGCTGGCACCGATTGTGTAGGCGGCAATGATCATGCCTTCCAACAATAGATGCGGATCGCCTTCCATCAGCAGACGATCCTTAAACGTGCCAGGCTCCATTTCGTCAGCATTCACCACCAGATATTTTTGCTTCGGTGAATTTTCTCCCTGCGGGACGAAACTCCACTTCAAGCCGGTGGGAAAACCCGCTCCGCCACGACCCTTTAGACCTGATCCTTTGATCGTTTCCAAAACGTCATTTGAACTAAGCCCAGCTGCGATTTTGTGAACCGACTGGTAGCCATCATTCGCCTCATATGCCGCAATTTCCAACGCTGGACGCGACATATCGATATTCTTTGTTAACGGATTTGAAACCAACTTTCTATCCAGTTCCTGATATCAATTGCTTGTAATTCAAGCAGACTTGTTACGGTATTGTGTGATGATTTCATCGACCTTCTCTGGCGTGAGATTGCGATGTAGATCATCACCTACCATCATCACCGGTGCGTTGTCGCAATCACCCAGACAGGGCACCGGAATAAAAGTAAATTCATCGTCTTCCGTGGTTTGACCGAAGTCGATGTCCAGCTTTTTGGAAATGTGGTCCTTTATGTCGTCACAGCGACATATCCAGCAACTCACACTGTTGCAGAAAAGAATCACGTTCTTGCCAACAGGCTGGCGATAAACGAGGTTAAAAAAGGTTGCCACCCCCTCAAGATCTGCCGCCGACAAGTCCAGATAGTCAGCGATAGCCAGCAGCGACTCATCGGACACCCACCCCTGATACTTTTGCACAATTTTTAACGCCTCCAGGCCTACTGCCTGATTGTCTGGATACAGCGTCTTTTCGTGCTCGATTTCAGCTATCTCTTCTTCGGTTAGCTGTCTGGCACGGTTCTTGGTGCTGGCAATTACTTGGGTGCTCATGTTTCTTTTATCTGGTCTCTAGAACTGGGTTCTTGGCTAAGCAATCTGCTTATCTATCCACATCCGCCATCACAAAGTCGATACTGGCAATGATTGCGATTAAATCCGCAACCATAAAGCCGCGGCTAATCTCTGGAATCATCTGCAGATGCGCAAAAGATGGTGTTCGAATCCGGGTGCGATAGGACGTCGTGCTACCATCACTCACGAGGTAGTAACTATTAATGCCCTTTGTCGCCTCGACTGCCACAGTAACTTCCTCTGGCGGGATCACAGGGCCCCAACTCACGCTGAGAAAGTGATTAATCAACGTTTCAATGTCCTGCATGGTCTTTTCTTTGCGCGGAGGAGTGGTCAAAGGATGGTCAGCTTTGTAGTCGCCAGACGGCATATTATCCACGCACTGTTTAATAATGCGCAGGCTCTGACGCATTTCCTCTACTCGAATCGCGCAACGGTCGTAACAATCGCCGTTCACTGCGATGGGCACATCGAAATCAAAGTTCTCATAACCACTGTAGGGGCGCTGTTTGCGGAAATCCCATTCGAGGCCAGTTGCACGCAGCCCTGGCCCAGTGACGGCCCAGTCATACGCTTGTTGAGTGTCGTAAGCGCCAACGCCTTGAGTACGGCGTTTGACGATTCCGTTATTCATCACCATCTGATCATATTCATCGAGACGCGGCGGCATGAAATCCAGCAGCTCTTTCACCCGGGTTTCCCAACCGTTGGGCAAATCCTGGGCGACACCACCGATACGAAACCAGCCCGGATGCATGCGCGCACCGCAGATTGACTCGATAATATTGAAGATGCGCTCACGCTCTACAAACATGTAGAAGATTGGAGACAGCTGCCCCACGTCCTGCGCGAAAGTGCCGTAAAACAATAAGTGGCTGCAGATGCGGAACATTTCCGACAGCATGATGCGAATCGTCTTCACTCGCTCAGGCACCTCAATGCCAGCCATTTTTTCAACCGCCATGACATAAGGCAGGTTGTTCATCACCCCACCGAGGTAATCGATGCGGTCTGTGTAAGGTATGAAGGTGTGCCAGGATTGGCGCTCACCCATCTTCTCGGCGCCACGGTGGTGGTAGCCGATGTCCGGCACCGCATCAACCAGGATCTCACCATCGAGCTGCAGCGCGATGCGGAACGCACCGTGCACCGACGGGTGATTGGGCCCCAAATTCAAAAACATGAATTCGGAAGTGTCCGATTTGCGCTTCATCCCCCATTCTTCGGGCTTGAACAGCAAGGCCTCCTGCTCAAACGCTTCTTGATCATCGTCGAGCGAGAACGGATCCATCTCCGTGGCCCGGGCAGGATGCTCCTTACGCAGGGCATGCCCCTCCCAGGTGGGCGGTAAAACTATTCGGTACAGGTTGGGATGGCCTTCGAATTCGATGCCAAACATGTCCCAGGTCTCGCGCTCGTACCAGTTGGCACTGGGCCAGAGATCGACAACAGTGGGAAGCTTCAAATCAGCGTCCTGCAGAGGGACCTTAACCCGCACATCGCAATTGCCGCTGAAGGACATTAGATGATAAACCACGGTGAATTCGGCAGCCGGCTGGCCATCGCGATGCACCCTGACCCGCTCATCGATGCCTGTGACGTCGAACAGCATCTCGAAGCGAGGCGTCGATTCGTCGCGCAAGCTCTTTAGCAGTGCCTTGATGTCTTTACGGTCGACCCAGAAGGTGGGCATGCCGTCGCAAGTGGGCTGGACCGCCAAAATGCGGTCACCGAAATCCCGCAGCACTTGAGTCACAAGGGCGTTATCGGTCGCTGTTGCTGGCGTGCTGATCTGGGCGCTTTCCATTATAAATTACTTAAATAAATAGTTATAACTATATGATTTTTATATCAAACTTGATCAGGTGTTCGAAGTTCTGTGGCCGCGATTCGATCATCATGACGCGCCACACGCTGTACCGGATTGGCTTCACGCTGGATGATGCCCTGGTCACTAATCACCCAACTTAGCGGTCTGCGCTGACGCCCAATGGACTCTTGCAGCAGGATCAGGCCCTGCAGCAGCGCTTCAGGTCGCGGTGGGCAACCGGACACATACACATCTACAGGCAGGAATTTGTCCACACCCTGCACTACGGAGTAAATGTCGTACATACCGCCCGAATTGGCGCAAGAGCCCATAGAAATCACCCACTTGGGTTCAAGCAACTGATCATAGAGAAGGCGCACAACAGGAGCCATTTTGCGGAATACAGTACCGGCAATCACGATCATGTCGGCCTGCCTGGGCGTACCTCGGATCACTTCAGCCCCAAAGCGAGCGAGGTCATGGCGCGCAGTAAAAGCAGTCGCCATCTCGACATAACAACAGGACAGTCCGAAGTTAAAGGGCCAAATGGAGTTCTTCCGGCCCCAGGACACCATATCTTCCAACTTGGCCATCATGACGTTTTGACGAATGAAATCGTCAACGGCATTTCCGCCAGGTTGCGGAGAAGCGGCCTGGTCAGCGCGCTGAAGTTCCCAATTCATAGCTTTAATGCCTTCCTGTTAACGACGCCGCCCGGCCCTTTCATCTCGGCAAGCTCGCGGCGCTGGGTTTCAGTGCGCCAATCGAGGGCGCCAATACGCCATAAGTAGAACAGAGCAACAATAAGAATGAAGATAAATACACTGATTTCGATAAACCCTGGCCACCCTGCTTGCTCGACGGCAACAGCCCAGGCAAACAGAAACACAACTTCCAGGTCGAAAATAATAAAAAGAATAGCGGTGAGGTAAAAATGCACCGAAATCCGGAATTGAGCGCTACCAACTGAAATGATGCCTGACTCAAACGGTGTATTCTTATATTTACGCTGGATTCTCTGACCGAGAAAAAATGACAGACCGAGCATCGTGACCACGACGGCCAGCACGGCAGCTGAATAAACGAGAAACGGGGTGAGGGCTTCGAAATAAGTTGTCGATTCTTCCAAGACGTTAACCGATATCTTCAGATTGATTAAAGTTTCAAGTCCAGCTCAAGGCTCTGATTTCAGCGCCTTGTCTGCCGTCCGTTAAGCTCACCGCTACTGTAAACAGCAACTTATAGAACAGCGCCCCACTATCGATACGAAGTGAGCAGTGGATCCAAGCTTCAGGTATACACGTTCGGCACGAGTTACAGATTCATGAGAGTCGTGCAAATAAGCGGCGACTCACAGCTCGCTCAGCACCATTCTCACTGCTCTTGGAGCTTCCTTCGTTAAGTGCTAAAACCGACCAGGGATGGCCCCGCTGAGCGCCAGAGAATTTACACGGATAAAAAGGTGATAGCAAGAAATTTAGCCTCTGGAGGCCAAGAATCATGGTATCTCGCCGGGATTATGACAATATGATTCCACATCCTGCGCAGGCGGGATTTTAAGCAGCAGGCTTGACCGCAATGCAAGACCGAATATTGTTTTTCCCAGCGTCAAAATACCCGGTTCCAGCCATCCAGCGCTGCAGTGCGATATGCCTCAGCCATGGTTGGGTAGTTAAATGTGGTTGTAAGGAAATATTTTAGGGTATTGGCCTTCCCGGGCTGCCCCATTATCGCCTGCCCGATATGAACAATCTCCGAGGCCTGGTCACCGAAGCAATGTATTCCCAGAATCTCTAACGTTTCAAAGTGAAAAATTAGCTTTAGCATGCCAACCTGTTCGCCGGTGATTTGGGCCCTTGCCGTATTTTTGAAAAAGGCTTTCCCGACCTCATAGGGGACTTTTTCCGCAGTCAGCTCAGCCTCGGTCTTACCCAGCGTGCTGATTTCAGGAATTGTGTAAATCCCTGTCGCCACTTCTTCTACCGGTGAACACTCCTCTGGCGCAACGATGGCATTACTCGCCGCCCTGCCCTGGTCATAGGCAGCGCCTGCCAGAGATGGCCAGCCCACTACATCGCCAGCCGCGTAAATATTCTTCACCTTGGTACGGTAGTGAGAGTTTACGCTGAGCTGCCCCCTGCTATTGCTGGACAAACCAATCTTGCTGAGCCCCATATTCTGGGTATTGCCAGCACGGCCATTGGCCCATAACACAATGTCGCTCTTGATCTTCTTACCCGACTGCAGGTAGGTCACGATGTAATTGTCGTGATATTCGATCTTCTCGTATTCCTCATTGTGCCGGCTGCGAACCCCAACGTTGCGGAGGTGGTAAGCCAGGGCATCGCTGATTTCCGTATCGAGAAAAGTGAGTAAACTGGCATTGGGATTGATCAACTCTACCTTGGCGCCGAGACCACCGAAAATAGAGGCATATTCGCAGCCGATCACCCCCGCTCCGATAACCGTCACCTTTCTGGGAGAGTGTTCCAGACTCAAGATAGAGTCGCTGTCAAACATCAATGGATGGGAGAAATCGACATCTGGCGGATGATAGGGCCTGGAACCGGTAGCAATGATGAAAAAGTCCGCTGACAGCTTCTTGCGCTTGCCAATCAGTTTAATGGTGTGCCGATCCAGGAATTCTGCGCGCCCATGGATGATCGGGATGCGATTGCGCTCGTAAAAATCCGTGCGCATCTGAACCTGCTCGAAAACTACGCGGTCTGCATGTTTTAGCACTTGTTGAAAACTGAGCTTACGCGCGTCACCAAGGTCTCTGAACATTGGGTTGGTATTAAATGCGATTACCTGTTTGACCGAATGTCGCAGGGCTTTCGAGGGGATCGTTGCCCAATGTGTGCAACTACCGCCAACCTTGGCATCAGCCGTGATTAGGGCAACAGATCGCCCTTTTTTCTTGGCGTTCATGGCCGCTGCTTCACCAGCTGGACCGCTGCCGATAACCAGTATGTCGTAGTGCTCTTTCTGTTTGCGGTATGCCATTAAATACTCACGGATTGTCGCTCAAATATTTTTCGAATGCCGGCGTCACTATCTCCTCAAACCCGGCGCCAGCCTTTATGATCAAATAGGCAGCTTGCCCGCTGCGCTGCGCCCATTCATGCGCTTCTTCGGCGCCGAGAATCATATAGGCCGTTGCCAGGGCATCAGCCACTGCCGCAGACTCATCGATGACGTAGGCTGCAGCCAGGTTGTGGCGAATTGGGAATCCGGTTCGCGGATCGATTTCATGGGAGTAGCGCACGCCGTCCTCCTCGAAATAATTGCGATAGTCACCAGAACCCGCTACAGCAATAGATCCACCCCGATTATAGAAAATCTCATAGACACGGGATTCTGTGTCTACTGGCGCCTCTATGGCTGGAACCCAGCTGCTGCCATCGGCCTTTACCCCCCTGATCTTGAGCTCCCCGCCGACTTCGATGAAGTAGCTCTCAATGCCGACTGAATCCAATAGGGCCGCGACCTCGTCAACCGCATAACCTTTCGCGATTGCGCTCAGGTCGAGAGTAATATCCCGAGTCTTGACTACCTCTGAGTTTGAAGAGTTGATCATCAGGTGCTGATAACCAACCAGACTTTGTGCCGCCTCAATCTCCGCTTGCGGTGGAATGGCCGCCTCTATCAGACTGATATCTGGTCCAAAGCCCCAAAGGTTTACCAGCGGCCCTATGGTGGGATCGAATGCTCCAGCGCTGGATTCAGAAATCTCCCGCGCCATCTCCAACACAATGAGCATATCGGCTGATACGATTAATGGCGCACCTGTGCGCTGACGATTGAGGCGAGAAAGCTCCGAGTCGGGCGCATAAGTGGAAAACACTTCTCGATCCAGGCGCGCCAGCAGTGCGCCGACTTGCGCGGCAAATTCGTCTTCACTAATGCTGTTGGGCAATTCCAGCAGCTGCACCTGATAGGTAGTGCCCATGGTTAGGCCCTCCAGGCTGTAGCGGCTGTCGTCATCTCCTCCGGCGAGAAAAACAACTCCAAGTAACAACACCACAAAGCTGATACTGAAGGCGTGACGTCGAAAAATTTCGCTCATAAAAGCAGCGCCCGCTATAAAGAGGCAGGGCAATCTCGAGCACCGGTTTTACGCCGCCTCAAATCCGCAATATAGAGAGACAAGGCACACTCTGAGGACATCCAGCTATTCCGGTTAGGCCTCGACCGGATACTCCCGGTAATCAACTCCTGCCATTTTGTAAACCATGCGACCAACCTGGCAGCAATAGCCGAATTCGTTGTCATACCAAAGGTACAGCACGCAATGGTTGCCATTTAC
>Ga0181559_10002104_pt1 | contig 19661 bp, 12 predicted proteins | sample 011ome_21_FD_133752 | JGI IMG/M metagenome (GOLD analysis project Ga0181559, IMG submission 133752) | Coastal salt marsh microbial communities from the Groves Creek Marsh, Skidaway Island, Georgia - 011508AT metaG (megahit assembly) | ecosystem: Environmental > Aquatic > Marine > Intertidal...
ACACCATCGGGTCTGTCGCTTCGACGCGTGCGCGCGGGCCAATCTCAGAGAGCAGGTGTTGTCAGTGCGCTTTAAAAAACGTCGTATCGCTCCGTCTCTCATCATCACAACGCGCCGACGTACGCGTCCCAGCCCGCGGCGCGGTACTCCTTAGCGGCGGCGAGCGGGTCCGCCGCCTTGTAGATGCCGCGGCCGACGATGATGACGTCCGAGCCGCACTCGCGGATGACGCGGTCCGGCGTGTTGTACTGCTGCCCCATGGCGTCGCCGCCGCCGCCCAGCTGCACGCCCGGGGTCATCTGCACCAGCCCCGCGCTCGCCGGCGCCTTCCACGCCGCGGGGTTGGTGCTGATGAAGCCCATCACGAAGTCCGGATGCGCCGCCGCCATCGCCACCGCCGCCTCCGTGTAGGCTCCCTTCGCCATCGTGCCCTTGCTGGACATCTCGGCGAGGAGCAGCAGGCCGCGTCCCTTGGGGAGCCCCACGGACTTGAGCCCGTCGATTATGCCCGACCCGGGCACGATGTGCGCGTTGGTGATGTGCGACCAGTCCGCGATCTTGTGCACGCCCGACGCGTACTGGCCAACCACCGTGTTCCCGATGTCCGCGAACTTGCGATCCTCGAAGATCATGAACGCGTGCTTCTTCGCGAGCGCGCTCAGCTTCGCCACGAAGTCCGCGGAAAAGTCCGGGTACAGGTCGCAGTGCGTCTTGAGGACGCAGATCTCGGGGCCGAGCGCGTCCGCCAGCGCGAGCAACTCCGCCGCGCTCTCCACGTCCGCGGAAAGACACAGGTTGGTCTTCTTCTCGTCCATCAGGCGCCACAACTCTTTCGCGCACGGGTTGGTAGCGAGCTCGGCGCGGCTGGCGTAGGTGGCGCGCTTCGCGGGCTCCGCCGCGCCCATCTCGTTGCCGCTCGCGTTGGGGCCGGTCTGGTTCGCGGCGATGAACGCCTTCACAGAGGCCACGAGGTCACCGGTCATCTTGCCGTGCTTCTCGAGGGTCACCAGCACGCGGGACAGAGGCAACACCGCGTGGAGGCGCAGGTCGTTGCTCTTCAGTCGCGCTTCGCCGCCCTGCTCGCGATCGATGAGCACGACGACGTCCTTCACCTTCAGCCCCACGTCGTTCAGAGGGCCGACCGTCTCCATCACGGAGGCGCCAGAGGTGACGAGATCTTCCACCACCAAGCAGGTCTGGCCGGCGACGAACGCGCCCTCGATGGCCTTCTTGGTGCCGTAGTCCTTCACCTCCTTGCGGCGCATCAGCATCGGGCAGTCGTTGTTCAGAGACATGCACGTGGCGATGGGGAGCGCGGTGTAGGGGACGCCGCACATGTTATCGAACTCCGCGCCGTTGCTCTTCAGCACGTCCCACATGCACGCCGCGACGCTGGAAAGCACATCGGGGTAGGAGACGATCACGCGCAGGTCCACGTAGATGGGCGAGATGAGCCCGGACTTGAGCTTGAACTCCCCGAACTTCACAGCCTCGATCTCGTGCAGACGCAGGATGAGCGCGTCGATCTTGTCCTCGTTCACCATGGCGACGGGTGAGGGCGGTGCGTGACCCGAGTGTATCGGGTACGGGTTCGAGCGGCGTTCGGAGCGAACGCGTGTGACCGTCGCGGCGACGCGCGGGGGTGTGGGAGCGCCAGTCGAGTCGGCGGCGGTTTTTTCAAAAAGCGTAGCAGGCTGGTCGGTTGCGCGGCCGCCGCCCCGGGCCCGGAGCGCAATGCGGTTCTGACGATGACGAGGAAAACGCCATTTCTCCGTGACAACGACGAGCGCCCTCTCACGACGACCCCTCGGCCCTGACGTTCTTCGCGATGGCCGAGACGTCTACGACCGGTCGCGTGCGCGAGGCGACGCACGCGGGGTCGTGGTACACCGCGGACGGAACCGCGCTCGCCGACGAGCTCGGCGCGTACCTCCGCGCGGTCCCCGCGAGCGCCTCGATCGACGCGAGCCGCGCGCCCCGCGCGGTCATCGCGCCTCACGCCGGGTACAGCTACTCCGGCCCCGCGGCGGCGTGGGCGTACAAAGCGGTGGACCCGCGCGTCGTGCGGCGCGTGTTCCTGCTCGGGCCGAGCCACCACGTGTTCCTGAAGCAGTGCGCGCTCACGACGTGCGACGCGTACCGCACGCCGATGGGCGACTTGGCGGTCGACAAAGTCGCGGTCGCCGAGCTCCGCGCCACCGGCGCGTTCGCGGAGATGCGTCTGTCCGTGGACGAGGCCGAGCACAGCCTGGAGATGCACTTGCCGTACATCCGCGAGGTGTTCAAAGAGTGTTCGAAAATGCCTCCGCTCGTGCCGGTGCTGGTGGGCGCGCTGTCGCGCGCCGCGGAGACGAAGTTCGGCGCAATCTTCGCGCCGTACCTGGACGACCCCGCCAATCTCTTCGTGGTGAGCTCGGACTTTTGCCACTGGGGCGCGCGGTTCGGGTACACGCCGTTTCTCGAGGCGCGGGACCGAACGCGTGATCGCGGTGACCGCGTGCCGCGAATACACGAGTCCGTCGAGGCGCTGGACCGGCGCGGCATGGCGCTCGTCGAAGCGAAAGACGCCGACGGGTTCGCGGCGTACTTGGAGGAGACGCGGAACACCATCTGCGGGCGACACCCCATCGCCGTGTTTCTGCGCGCGCTGCGGGCTTCGAGCGCGTTCGCGGAACGAGAGGTGCGCTTCGTGCGGTACGAGCAGAGCTCCGCGGCGGCGAGCGCGCGCGACAGCTCGGTGAGCTACGCCAGCGCCGTGGTCTATTAGGTAGTCACGTACTTTGAGAAGATCTCGAATCAATCTGCACCGGGCAGACTACGTAGTCTAGCTAGTTTTAGTCTACTGTAGAGCTATCTACGAACCGTAGTTAGTTACTCAAATCCGCGTTCGCGCCTATTCCGTCGCTCCGTCTCTCGCGTGCCCCCGTCTCGGCGGCGCTCGCCCGAACAGGTCCGCCACTGACCGCTGCTTCGCCGGTCGCGGCGCGGTCGTTCGAGGCCGTTTGTGGACGGGCGACGAAGGCGACGACTCCGCGGCGCGTCGCGCCGTCTCATCGTCCGAATGGTTTTCCGGCGTTTTATTTTTCGTCTTCTCCGCCGCCTTCGCGAACAGCCCCGCGACGCTCCCCGTGTCCCGCTCCGCCGCGCGCCGCGCCGGCGCGCAGCACTGTGGCCCCTCGAGCCTGCCCGCCGCGTTCACGTCCACAGTCACGGGGTGCCACGTCAGATCCTCCGCGTCGTACGGCCGCAAGAGGCGCGTCTCGGGGCGTTCGCGTTCCGACGCGCCTTTCGAGCGTTCGTCCCCGTCGCCGCCTCCGGCCAGCCACGCTCTCACCTCCTCGTCCGACCGGAGCACCGCGGGCATGCGGTCGTGGAGCCACGCGACGCGCTGCGACGCGTCCACCGTCACGAGCGTGCACGTCGTCAAAGAGTGTGTCTCCGACTCGTGGGTCCCGCGTCGCGATCCTTCGCCGATTTCTGTCGCGTCTCGCGGCGACGAGGCTCGTCGCCACACGTCGTACAACGCCGCGCACCGCATCGGCGCGACGCGCGAGTCGTCGAAAGCGGTTGACCCGCTCTCGAGCACGCTTCGCTCGTTTTTCTCGTTTTTCTCGTTTTTCTCAGTCGGCGTCTCGGCGGCGGCGTTCTTGTTCCCGTCGCGAGAACCCGCGGACAAGTACAGGTAATACGGCTGCTTTTGCGCGCCGCCCTCTCGTCTCCACTCGTAGAACCCGTCGAGGAGCGCGACGCACCGCCGGCGGCGCAGCAGCCGCCCGAACGCGGGCTTCTCGCGCAAGGTCTCGCCTCTCGCGTTGAACATGCGGAAGTGGTCCGGCGTCTCGCCCGGCCCGGTGAACGACGGCACCAAGCCCCACGTCATGGACTCCACGCGGCGCTCATCGGGAGGCTCGCCTCTCGTCGGGTCCGACGCGCGCACGCACGGAAGAGGCGTACCGGGTTGCGCGTTGTACCTCGGGACGTACGCCTCGCGGTGGACCCACCGCGAGGTGCCGGAAGCCGCCGCGACGCGCTCGGCGCTGAGCGTCGCGCGCGCGCGGCCGCACATCTGCCCCGCCGACGCCCGCGCGCGAGGTGGAGTGGCCATGGTGACAAGGCCAAATCTTGCATTCTACAGTATCACGTTCCGGGAAGAAGAGTTCGCCAGAGAGGAGAGAAGATCGGCGTTGCGCGCGCGCGGCCCGTCGTGCCTCCGGCGCGACTCGCGCACGGTGTCGCTTCAGACCGACGCGCCTCCAGACGTGATGCGCGTTGTATAGGCTACTACTTTAAAGTATATCATAAACCACCCTCGCTAGTGCGTGGCATCGCGTGTGGCCACGTGCGCGAGCTCATGCCTTTCCTCGATTCCTCCGGGAGACCTCCGAAAGAGACCTCCGAAAGAGCCGTCATTCGCTCGGCGGTTCCACCGCGTACGCCATGGCGCGCGCGCGCTCCTCCGGGCGAAGCGCGCGCTCCGAGAACACGGCGCTCTGACCGAACACCACCGATACGTTAGCGTCGAGCTGGCGTCGAGCTGGCTCCTCCCCGCCGGAGAGCAGCGCGTCCCCCGCCATTTCCCGGGAAAAGTCGGGCACCTCCCCGAACAGGCACCGGTTCATGAAGAGCTCGGAAACCGCCGCCTGGTGCTCCACCGGCGTGTCCAGTGTTTTCTGCGCGGAGAAGATCGGCAGCGCGAGCAGCGTGCCCGGCGCGCGCGGAAGCACGTCGTAATCTATGGTTCCACCCTGAATCAGCTGGTCGAGCGTCCAGCGGAAGTACCTGTGCGAGATGATGTACGAGTCGCTGCTGCGCAAGTCGCACCCCGAGCCCGCCACGAAGCACAGCTTCTCGCCGCGCATCGCGCACGAACACTGCGTCGGACACTCCGACTGCGGCGCGATCTCCAGCGTGTACTGTCGCCACCCCAAGCGCGCGAACGACCAGTCGTCCGCGGCGAGCGCTTTCTTCAAAGCGAACGCGTCCGTCGCGGAGAGAGGCGCGTCGAACCCCGCGCCCTTCATCGGCGTCACGCTGTCCTCCTCCACCACGGCGACGCTCTTGAACTTTTTGTTCACGGCGTCGGCGACGGCGGCGGCGTGCGACAGCGACGCGCGCTTATAGTGGTCGAGCCCGTACTTGTCCGCCTGGTCGCACTCGTCGAACACGCGCCCGTCCACGAGGAGTGTCTTGCCAGCCAACGCCTCCGGCACCACGAACGCGTCGCACCGCACGCACAGCACGTACACCTGCTCGGCGAGCGCAAGCGCCTGCACGTACGCCGCGCTCCAGTCGCGTTTGACGCCGACGCGCGAACGCCGGAACGCGCGGGGGCAATCCCCCCACGCGCCGAGCTTGGACGCGACGTGCGACAGGTCGTGGCGCGCGTTCGTGAGAACGGGCTCGTTCAAGACGCCCGCGCGCGCGAGAACGATGGGCGCGCCGTCCGCGCCGAGCGCGGCCGAGCCGAGCCGGCCCGCGAGCGCGGGGGACCCGTCGACGCCCGCGAGTTTTTGACGCGCCGAGACTTCCGAGACGGAAGTCGCGCGCTCCTCCGCGAACGCGCCCAGCCGCGGAGCCGCCCGCGAGCGGATCAAGCTCGCGTCGTCGTCGTCCAAGGCGAACGAATCGCCCAGCGCGGCCGCGCTGCGCGCCGCGGCGGCGCGCTCGAGCGCGCTCTTCCGTGCCTGCTCCTCGGGAGTCAGGTCCCGCCCGAAGCCGGCGTCGAGCAAATCGCCGAGGCCCGACAGGCGCACGGCGCCGCGCGCGCCGAGGCCCCCGCCGCCCAGCGCGGCGACGCCCAGCACGCAGCACACGACGGCGACGACGCTCGCCGCGAGCTTGATCCGCGTCGAGGAGGAAGAAGTGGACGCCTTCGCGCGAGAAGACGTCCACGTCTCGGACGCGGACGCGCTCGGAACGTCGCTCGCCCCCGCGCCTCTCACGGGCTCGGCGTCGGATGTCCCGAGCAGACGCTGCCGCTCGAGGTCGACGTGGACCCCCGCGGCGACGGGTTTCCCGACCGACATGCTCCCCCTACCCTCCGCGCGCGCGACGGGCGTTCCGTCCCGCGTGAGCCTCGGAGACGGCCGCTGCGCGCGCCGCTCGCTCTGCCCTCATCGCGGCGTCCAACACCCGCCTCCGGGAAAAAACTTCGGGTGAAAAAAAACTCCACTGCTCGGACAGTCGGACTGTTTGCCTGTTGTCCAAAACGGGGTGTTCAGCCGACTCGAGAAGAGACCGTGCGACTCCCGCACCAGTCACCGCGTTCGAGGCGGAAACGCGAGCGAAAGTTCGCTGATTTTTTCGGATGTCGTCTTGGTGTTCCGGGCGCGATTCCGCTCCGGCGCCCGCACTCGTCATGGCGCCGCCCGCGGAGACGACGGGCGTGCCGTCCATCTACGGCGACGATGGCGATTCCCGCGGCGTCTGGGGCTCGACCCGCGAGCTGCACCTGAAGGTGGGCGCGCACCTCCGCGAGTCGCGCGCGGCGCGGTCGGACGAGAGGTACAAGACCTTCGTGGCGTACGCCAGGAGGCGCGAGGAGGAGCGCGAGGACGCGCCCGATCGAGGCCGCGGCGGGGAACCGGGCGGAACGGGCGGGGGCGAGGCGGCGTCGTCCGCGAACGCGCGCGACGGCGCGCGACCCGGGGAAAAGGAACCCGAAGGCGCCGGCGGCGCCGGCGCTCCGGACGATGGCCATCGTTCGCGAAACGCGCCGAACGCGTCCGCCCGCGGCGCGCTCGGCCCGCCCACGCGCGTGGGCGGCGGGTACAAGCGGGCCGAGGCGGCGGCCGTGGACGAGGACGCGCCGCTGGACCCGCGCGAGCGGCGCATGCCCAAGCCCGAGCCCCCGCGGCGCTGGGAGGAGGTGGCCGTGGAGTCGCGCGAGGCGCGCGCGCGCGCGCCGGGCGCGGCGGCGCCGGCGGAGGTGGCCGAGGACCCCACGCTGCTCATGCTCAAAGCGGTGGAGAAGGCGGCGCGGGACCTGGGCGTCAAGCGGACGGGCGTCTGGACGGCGCTGGGGAAACCCTACGCCGTGGAGGGGCCCCCGACCGTGACGCCGCCCGCGAACCCGCGAGCCGCGTTCCCGCGGCGCGCGCGGCACCCCGACGAGGTCGCCGACGCGATCGCGCGTCGCCGAGAGGCGGCGCGCGCCGGGATCCGCGCGCGGGGCGACCGGAACGACGAAGAGAGGGATGATGAACGCGAATTTGGCTCGCCGCGCGCGTTTCCCGACGCCGAGACGCACGTCGCGGCGGCTGATGCCGATTCTGAACGCGTCGGGAACGAACGCCCGGAGACGCCCCTGAGCGACGTGCTTTCCTCGTCGCTCGGGTTCGGCCGGAAAGGAGGGCCCTCCTTCCTGGCGGGCTCGCGAGTGGCGGAGCAGGACGCGGACGTCTCCTTCGACGCGCGCGCGGCGTACCGCGAGCGGAAATCCAGGGGGCGGTTCGACCGCGGCGCCCTGGAAGCCTCCGCGGCGCGCGTGCGGCGAGCCAAATTCGCGGGGGGAGGCCGGTGACTGTCGCGCGCGCGAGCGGCGTACAAAATACGCACCTTTGTAGTAGACTTTATCGCGCGGTATAGTACATAAAGAGTCGACGAGACACGTGAACGAAGTCGCGTGCGTTCGTTTCGCGCGCGCGTTTCGCATCTTTACGCTGTGTGACCGCACACGACCCCTTTTCGTGTTAAAAATTCGCTACTACCGACGGGCGACGCCATCCGCGCGCGGTCTCTCGCCGCCGCCCGTTTTTTCGCTCTATAAATTCGCCGCGCATCATCAATCAATCAAAGCTCGACACATTCACAGCTTGACCTCGATCTCGACGCCCGCGGGAAGCTCCAGGCCCATAAGCGCGTCGATGGTCTGCGCGGTGGGCTGGTGCACGTCGATCAGGCGGTGGTGCGTGCGCGTCTCGAAGTGCTCGCGCGAGTCCTTGTTCACGTGGGGCGAGCGCAGCACGCAGTAGATGCGGCGCTTCGTGGGGAGGGGGACGGGGCCCGAGATGGACGCCTCCGTCGCCTTCGCCGCCTCGATGATCTTATCGCACGCCGCGGCCATGTGCTTCACCTCGAAGGACTTCAGGCGGATGCGGATCTTCTGCGCCGCGACGGCAGCCTGGTGACGCGCGACGAACGCGGGGAGGAGACGGGAAAAGGCGTCAGCGTTTCGCGGTAGTCGTGCGTGAAAAAGTGCCGTCCAAAAAACTCGAGTGGACAACCAGTGTGGAAATCGCGGTATTTCGCGCTCGTGTCCGCGCATCCCGCTCGCGGGACACCTCCGGAACGCGCGGTCGGGGGCGGTCGCGAGACGCGCGCGACCCGAAAGAAGCGCGGAACGCCTCGTGGGGGTAATGGACGAGGCGCGGGCGTGGACGTACCGCGTCAGCCCTCACCGCGAACGCCGCGCGAACGGGCGCGCGAACCTGCCATCGGAAGGGAAGTGGATAAAGCGTCAGCGGCTTTCGAGGACGTGGCTGGTGAAGGCACGCGCTGCGGGCGCGCGCGGAGCGGACGCCGCGGGGCGTCGCGCGAGGGCCGACCCGCGCGAGACGCGAGTCGCGATGGAGCGAGCGTCGCGGACCCGAGAACGCCGCGTCGCCGGACGTTCCACGGCGGTCGTCTCCTGCGAGGTCGCCGCGCGCCGGCTCGCGACGTCGACGGGAACCGTCGAGCGCGATGCTCGCATCTCGCGTGCCTTCGCGCGGTCCGGGATGTGCCGTCAGGGGACGTACCGGCTGGCGCGCGCGCACGCCGTTCACCTGACGAGCCGAGAGGCTCGCCGCCGACACCATACCAGCGCAAGCAGACGCCATTGTGTGTGTGGAGAGTAGTCGAAGCGCGTCCGCGCGTCGAAGAATGGCGCGACGCGCGTGGCGTTCAGGGTTAGGGTTCGCGGGGTGCGCGTTCGTGTTGACGCGCGGTTGATTGATGAAAGGGCATTTCATCGCGCCCTGACGGAAAATCGAAAGCGACCAGTTTGAGACAATCCGGTCGAGTTTGGAATTTTTCTTCTAAACAAAATAACCAAGCGCGCCGTACGAACGGCGTCCCCTCTCCCCGTTCTCAGAACGTCCTCAGAACGACGCGCGAACCGCTCGCGGCGGCGCGAAACGCCCGGCATCGTCTCAAACGGTCCTAATCGTACTGCTCGTAGTCCCCCGAGAACTGCCCGCTTCCGTCCATCATGTCGTCGTCGTCATCCGGGTAAAAGTCGCCGCCGCCGCCGCCGCCGCGCCCGCCCTCCGCCGCCGCGCCCCTGGTTTTCGCCGCATCCACGACGCGCATGAGCTGGTCCAGGTCCTGCATCTCGCTCGGCGGCGGGCCGTCGTTCGTGACGGCGTTCTGGAGCTCCGCAGGGAGGTTCCTCTGGAACCAGGCGTGCGCCTTGATGTCTTTAATCGTGAAACGCCGCGCGGTGTCGACGACGAAGATGCGCCGCACCAAATCCTTGCACTCCTCGCTCAGCGCGAGGGCGGAGGGAAACGCGAAGTTCACGGAGACGATCCGCGCGATGGTCTTGCGGAAGTTCCGCGCGTCGGACGGGTCCTCGAACGGGTACGCGCCGACGACCATCACGTACAGCGTCACGCCGCACGACCACACGTCCGCCGCCTTGCCGTCGTACGCCTTGTGCGACAACACCTCCGGCGCGATGTACGCGGGCGTCCCCACCGTGCTCTTCGGCTCGCTGTCGATGAGCGAGTGCTTGCTGTACCCGAAGTCGCAGATCTTGAGCCGAGGCGTGGGCGAGCCGTCGATGAGGGTGTTTTCCAGCTTCAAGTCCCGGTGCGCGACGCCGTGGTGGTGGCAGTACTCCAGCCCCGAGATGAGCTGCTGGAAGAAGAACCTCGCCTCGTCCTCCCCGAAGCGGCCTTTCGAGCAGATGCGCTCGAAGAGCTCGCCACCCGCGGCGTACTCCATGACGATCGCCAGGTGCGTGGGCGTCAGCAGGCACTCCACGAAGCGGATGATATTCGGGTGGTCCAGCAGACGGTGGTTCACCAGCTCGCGCTTGACGTTGTCGTCGATCTTGTCGCCGCGCTCGATGTACTTGATGGCCAGCAGCTGGCCGGTGCTCCGCAGGCGCATCAGCTTCGCGGTGCCGAAGTTGCCCTGGCCCAGGTTCTTCGCGTCGCACGGCTCATACTTCAGGTCGTGCTCCGTGGTGGACACAGACGCCATCGCGAGCGCGAGGGGGGCGGGGCTGCCTGCGCGCGTGGCCGCGCGACCGCGACTGGGGCTACGGTCGCTTTTGGGCAAAAAAGAACGGGTCTAACCGCCGGGCGCACGGGTCTCGCGCCAGGCCGGCAGCAGGATCCCGCACACGCGGGCACGACTCCCCGACGCGAAAAATGCGCGCGCGACGTCAATCCCTCCCGCACTCGTCGTCGCGCGCCCGCACGAGAAAGACAGACGCGCGTCATGACCAAACCGAGCTCGATGACCGTCGCGGTGCTCCGCAAGGAGCTCAAGAAGCGCAACCTGGACACCGAAGGCCTCAAGGCGGTGCTCGTCGAGCGCCTGCAGAAGGCGCTCGACGCCGAGGCGACCGGGGACGAAACGACGGCCGCGGCGCCTGCGGAACCGGAGGTACGCGACGCGCGAGGCCGCGCTAGTTTTTTCGCGCGTTCGCCCGAGCGGTCGCCGTCGCGCGCGTCGCGCCGCTCGGCCGTTCGCGACGCGCGCGCCCGCGCTCCGCCCTCCAGAACCGCCGCGACGCCCGGAGGACGACGCGCCCGCATTCTTCCCGCCGATTACGCGATCGTCGGATCGCGCGAATCCCAATCTCCGGACGCGCGGATCTGACACGGCCGTCCCCCCACTCGCGTTCCCACTCCCGTTCGTCCTCACGCAGGCCCCCGCCGCGGAAGAGGCTGCGGAACCCGCGCCCGCGCCCGAAGTCGCCGCCCCCGCCCCCGCCCCCGAGCCCGCCCCCGCGCCCGAGCCCGAGACCGCCGCCCCCGAGGAAACGCCGAGCGCCCCAGGCGAAACGGCGGCCCCGGCGTCCGCCGAGGCCCCCGCCGCGCCGGACCTCGCCGCCGTCATGGCCAAGGCGCGCGCCATCGCGGACAAGGCCGTGGCGGAGCACGCCGCGAAGACCTCGGCGGGTTCCGAGGAGGCGCCCAAAGCCGAGCGCGACTTTTCCAGGGACGACGCGGAGAAGCGCGCGCGTTCGCGCTCGCGCGAGCGTTCGCGTTCGCGCGAGCCCGCGGAGCTGCTGCCGCCGCGCGCCTTCGGCGCGCCCGGCGCGCCCGTGGTGGTCGAGGGCACGGGCGGGCACGAGGGGCGCATCATCGGTCGCGGCGGCGCGATGATCAAGGACATGCAGGCGCGGCACGCGGTGAACATCCAGATCAAGCGCCCGGAGGGCGTCACGGAGATCACGGGCGCCGGCGCCGAGGCGTGCGCCGCCGAGATCCGCGGCATCATCCGGGACGCCGCCGCGCAGGGCCCCGGCGGCGCGCCGGGCGGCGGCGCGCCGGCGGGATCCGTAGAGCCCGGCGCCGTCACCGAGACCATCATGTGCGAGGGCGTCGAGGGGCGCATCATCGGCAAGGGCGGGCAGAACATCCGCGCGCTCATGGAGCGCACGGGCGCGCGCGTCAAGGTGTACAGCGACCGGCACATCTGCGAGATCTCCGGCGCGCCGCCGGCGGTGGCGGCGGCGGCAGAGCTGGTCAACGCGCAGGTCGCCGACTTCCGCGCCGGGGGGCAGGGCGCGGGCATCACCGGCGGCGCGGGAGGCGGCATGGGCGCGCCCGGGGGGTACGCGCCCGCGGGGGGGGGCTACGGCGCGCCCGGGGGGTACGCGGCGCCGCAGCAGGCGTACGGCGGGTACGCCGCGCCGCAGCAGGCGTACGGAGGGTACGCCGCGCCGCAGCAGGCGTACGGCGGGTACGCCGCCGCGCCCGCCGCCGGGCCGGCTTTGACCGGGAACACGAACCTCCCCCCGGGGTGGCAGGAGCTCACCAGCGACGGGCAGGTGTATTACTGGAACACCGAGACGAACGTGACGCAGTACGAGCGGCCGGCGTGAGGGAAAGCTTCGTTTCTCGCGTTATGCGCGTGCGAAACCGTCCGCCGCGTCGCCGCGTTCGCCAACGCGAATGCGCACCAGTATGAGTAGTCACCTTTCTTTGTACTACGTCCGCGCGCGACGCCGTAGACGAACGACTATACGATACTACGACACTACGGTACTTTACTGCCACGAAAACACCACACACGTCGCCGCTCTCGTATATCAGTAGGCATCATCCTCTACGCCTCCTCGTCTTCGTCCTCGGCCCACTCCCGCGGCATGGTCGTGCCCACGCGCTCGGCGAGCGCGCTGAGCGGGTTCATCTCGATCCCCGCCGGCCGCTCGCGGATCACGCGCGGGAAACCGTTCTCGGCGTCTTCGTTCCCGCTCCCCGCGTCTTCCACGACCTCCACCCAGAACGCCCGGCGCACGCGATCGCCCGCGTCCCACTCGAACAGGCGCTCGGCGCCGAGCGCGCGCGCGGCGTCGCGGAGCTGCGCGCGCGAGAAACGGGAAGAGTCCGAGACGTCGTCGCGATCGCTCGACGCGCGCTCCTTCCGCGCCGCGAAGATCACGTTCACGGGCGTCTCGACCGTCCACGACGTGACCGGTCCGATCTCGCGCGCCAGCGCGACCGCGAACGACTCGGCGGCGTGGCGCGCCTTCGAGCCGCGCACGCCGTTGAAGCAGTTCGCGACGACGACGCCCCCGGGCGCGACGCGCTCCGCGCAGTCTCGCAGAAACGCCGCCGAGGTCAAGTGGCGCGGGGTCTCGCCGTCGCCGTCGAACGCGTCGAGGAAAATCGCACTCGCCGCGGGCGTCTCGCCGCGGCGCACCGCCCCCGCAGCGCTCGCCATGAACTCGGCGGCGTCCCCGATGACCACGCGCAGGTTTTCCAGACGCGCGTTCGGCGCCGTCGCGCGGATGCCCGGCAGGCCGAGCGCTTTTTCCGCGGCGTCCACGACGACGTCGTCGATCTCGACGACGTCCACCGAGAGTTCGGGGAACGCGTTGGCGATGAACGCCGGCATGGCACCGCTCCCCAGCCCGACGCACACGACGGTGTTCCCGCGCTTCGGGCTTGAACCCGCGAGTGTCTCGGCGCCGACTCGGGCGTCGCGACGTTCGCGCTCCTCGCCGACACCTCTCCAGTCGGCGCGTTTGTCCAGCGCGCACGTCGCCGCCGCCGCCGCCGTCATGCAGCGCAGGTACTCGTACCCGAGCACGTCCAGGTCCGCGGCCACGCAGCCTGATCCCTCGTTCGTCGTCTCGCGCACGTAGCTCAGCCCCTGCTCGACCTCGTTGAACCGCAGCGAGCGCCACGGGCCGTGCTCGACGACGCGCACGTCCCCGTTGTGCTTCGATCGCGCTCGGAACACAGTCTCGCCCTCGGAGTCGTGCTCGAGGTACCCGAACTCCGAGCGCTCGTCGCCCCTCAGCGCGGTCTCCAGGCGCGCCTTGACGTCCCACCACCTGGGCGACGCGGCGGCGGGCGCGGCGCCGCCTCGCTTCGCGTGTCTCGACGAAACGCCCGAAGCGCCCGAAGCGCCCGACTGTACCGAAACGTGCGGCAGGCGCGTGGACCACGCGCGCTCGCCCACCGCGCGGACACCCGGGCTCGAAAAGAAACACCTCGGGTGCGCTCGCGCGGCGGGCGCGCTCAGCGCCGCGCAACCCGTCGCCATCGCGGCGTACCTCCCCCGAAGACGGTCGTCGCGGTTCGCGCGCCCTCCCGATGGAAACGCGCAACCCTGGAGCGCTCGCTTTTTTCGCCACTGACGTAAATCGCACACTACTGACACAACGATGATCTCTGCTCAGACTGAGAGGTGCGGAGTCGCGTGCCGTCTCTCGTGCGTGCGTTCTACGTACACGAGTTTGTTTTTTTGCTATTTTTCCCATCGTTCCACACCCTCTCCCCTATGATGATGATAGTTGGTTTGATACTATACCTGTTACGGGCGCGCGGAGGTAGTCCGCCGCGCGTCCTGCGCGGCGGCGGCGGACGACGCGCCCCGATCTGCCTCGGGTCGCGCGCGTCGCTCGCGCCGCCGCCGCGACTGAAGATGAAATCTCTCCTCTCACGAGAGAAAAAATGCGCGTCGTCGGACCCCTCTCGAGTCGAATCGTCGCGCGCGCGCGTCCCCTGGTTTTCCTACGCCCGAACGCCGGTCCCGACCGCGCCGAAGGGGTCGCGAAGGCCCTCGTCCGCGCACCGCTTCTTCGCCGGATTCAAGGACGAGGGCGACTCCGGAGGCGACCTCTTCTTGGGCGCGACCACCGCGCCCGCGCGGTGCGCGGGCGTCGAGGGGCCGAGCGTGTTCGTCCGGCGGTACCGCGTGCCGCAGGCGTTGCACAGCATGGGCTTGGACGCGGGCCCGCGTCGCCACTGCGGCGAGTCTGCGTTCCGGGGGTTCCGGGGAACGCGGGAGGACGCGGAGGGGATATCGTCAGCGAGCGTTCTGGAGACGGACGAGAAGCACGCCGATGCGCGGATCGGCGTAGGCGCGGAGGCGCGCGGGAGGTCGCGTCCGCTCCCGCGCGCGCGTTCCCGCGCGTCTCTGGAGCGGGAAACGAGACCGACGCTCGGGGTGCCGCAGATGAAAAAAGCGAAAGGCGAGCGTCGCGGAACGTACCGGCAGCGCCGCAGTGGTCGCACGGTCCCCCCGGCTTGACGTACGCCGCCTGGTGCTGCGGATGCGGGGCGCGCTCGGGCTCCACGTCCTCCAGAAGGGCCTCGTCGTTCGCGCTCGCGCCACTCAGCGTCTCCAGCGCGTCGTCGTCGCTGGTGTCGTCCGGCTCGCTCAGGATCCGCTCCTCGAGTTCCCGCAACTCCGCGTCGGACGCGCCGGGCCCGTATTCGTCCAGGCGGACGAACGTGTACCACTGCTTGGTGGAGGGCGGGTACCCGACGTGCGGGTCGTACTCCCGGATCGCGGGCTTCGAGGCGACGCGCTCGGAGGGAGGCACGACCGGCACGTTCGGCGGCTGCGCGGCGAGGCCGACCATCTTGTGAAAGTTTTTTCGGCGAAAGCTCGCGTTCGTAAAAGCGACAGGTCGTCGCGCGCGGGCGGTGCTTGACACGATACGCGCGTCGAGTACCCCGTGTGAGAGATCGCGCCTATGACCTGGCCGCGTCCTTCGCTCGTCTCGCCTTTCCGATCCTCCGAGGAAACCTGCCCGGGGGTGTCGCGCGCCCCGTGCTCTGCGCGCTCCGGCGCGCGGAGGGGAACTCGACGCATCGCTCGCGAAACTTTTCTGTGTTGGACACTCGCCGCTGTCGCCTTTTTGCCTTGCTGGCACCTCGCTACTGATATTTACGGGAGTTTTTGTGACGGTCCGTGACTCCTTATTCCGCCTCGACTCAAAGGAAGGCTTCGGAAGGACCCATAACCAAGAAACCCTAGTCGCGCCGGAGCGCGCAGCTTCAAATCGCGAAAAGCGCTCGCGGAGTCGCTCGCCGTGTCGCTGCAAAGGGTTAGCTTTTTTTCCGCATTCATAAACGACCAGCCGAGGCACACACACGCGCGCGCGGGCGCGTCGTCAGGCGCGGAGGGACGGAACCCGGGGTTGGCGGCCGCCGTGCGCGCTCGAGGTCCGCGTCGCGCGGGTCGTCGGCGGCGATGGCGTCTCCGCCCGAGGACTACGGCGCGGAGCGTGCGCTCGCCCCGAGCGCGGGCGGTGCTGTGTTGTTTTCGCCGGTCTCCCCCGCGCAGGCGCAGGCGGCCGCGCTGGAGGCGCAGCTGGTGCAGCCCACGCTGTTTTCCTACGTCGCGAACGACTTGGTGTGGGCGAGGGCGAGCTCGAAGGCCACCGATCCGTTCTGGCCGGTACGTGTCGTCGCCCTCGGATCTCTCGCGAACGGCGTCGTCGAATCGAAATCAATCATCCGCTCCTCGCGACGAGCGAGCCTCTTTACCGTCGAGGCGACCCCCGAAGGAAACGTCGACCTAATTCTCTCTCTCGTGACAACGCCTTCACTGACCGCCTTCACGACACGACGCGCACGACGACGTACGTTCCCACACACGAAAAACCAAAAACCACAGGGTCGCATGATCGACGTCCTGGAAGCCCCCGACGGCGTGCGCCGCGAGTGCGTCGCCAACGCGGTGTGCGTGCAGTTTTACGGTCCGAGCGCGAGCAAATCGCGCGACCGCGATTACTGCTGGGCGGACGCGTCGCGGCTCGCGCCGTACCCCGAAAACGTAAACGTCTTAACGAACCAGAACGTCCCGAAACGCCTGCGCCCGAGCGCGTTCCGCGAGGCGTGCGAGGAAGCCGAGGCGCTGTTCCGCGAACACGGGAACAACGTCTCCGCGTTGCACGTCGACGACGCGCTCGCGCATCATCTCGAACCGGGCGACGCGACGCTCGGCGAAGACGCCGAAAACGTTTTCGGCGAAAACGAGCCGAAATGCACCTCCTGCGCGCTCCCGCTGGAGCCTGCGCTGCGGAAATCGCACGGCGTGAAAGGGTCGGGGCGATGCCGGCTGTGCGCGAAGCTGCACAAGCAAGGCCAGTTCTGCCCGTGCTGCGAGAAGGTGTGGCAGTGGGCCAACTGCCCGGCGATGGTCGGCTGCGACGCCTGCGAGTTCTGGGTGCACGCGTCGTGCGACGCCGACGCCGCGCGCGTCATGGCGGCGCCGGAGGACGGGCCGGAGGTAACGTACCACTGCCCGCGGTGCCGCGCGAAGGCGGCGAAGGAGGCGGAGAAGGTGCGCGAGAAGGAGGCGAAGGAGGCGGCGAAGGCGGCGCAGCGGGAGCGCGCCAAGGCGGAGAAGGCGGAGAAGGCGCGCGCCGAACGCGCCGAGAAGAAAGCCGCGGCGGATGCCGAAAAGGCGGAGCGCGCGGCGAAGGCCGCGGCCGCTGATCGCGGCGCCGAGCGAGACGAGGATGACGGCGCGGTCAAGTTCGAAGGCTTCGACGACGCCATTCCGGAGCTGGGAACGGGATTTCCCCCCGCGAACGCGATCCTCGTGGGGTCCTCGGGCCACGAGCGGAAGACTCTCGCCTCCGCGCCGCGCGGGCTTGACCTGTCCCGCGCGACGCCTCTGATTCGGCACAAGAAAGCCCCCGGGGGCGTGCCCCGGCGCCCGAAGAGCGCGTGGCAGATTTTCGGGAGCGACTTCTTCAAGCGGTACCGCGAGGCGCACAAGAACGACGAGGGCGGCGTCAACTTCGCCGAGGTGTACAAGTTCCAAGGCCAGGCGTGGCGCGACCTGCCCGAGCCCGAGCGCGCGCAGTACGAGGCGCTCGCGAAAGTGGAGGCGGAGAAGTTCCGGCGCATGATCAAGAGCCTGCAGGACCAGGGGCTGGTCAAGGCGCGGCCGAAGAAAAAGGCTGGCGGCGGTCAGGGCGGTCAGGGCGGTCAAGACGTCTCGAAGACGAAAGGATCTCGCGACGGCGAGGACGACGGTGAGGATGGCGACGGCGCGACGGATATGGGCGGCGGCGTCACGCGGACCGCGGACGGGACGCTGCTCGGCCCCGACGGCCGCGCGTTGTCCAAGCAGGAGAAGAAGGCGTTCGAGAGCGGGTACCAGCCCCGGGTGGACCGCCGCGCGTCGCACTGGAGCCAGCACTTCAAGGCGGATGAGATTCTGAAGCGGCCGGACAAAGTCGGCGTCACGTGCAACGGCGTGCGCGCCGACTTCCACATCAAGGAGTTCCGCATGCTGTGCCGGTGCTCGCAGTGCCTGGGCGCGGGCAAGAGCATGTCCGCGACGGAATTCGAGAAGCACGCGGGCATGGGCCAGGCGAAGAAGTGGAAAGCCAGCATCCGCATGGTCGAGCCGGCGCGGATGCCCATCGGCAGGTGGCTGGACGGGGGGATGAAAGCCGGCGGCCCGCCGCGAAAGGGGGACGCGGAGGCGCGCGGCGGGCGCGCGCGCCGCGGCGGCGAGCCCGCCGACCGCCGCAAGGCGTTGGGGTACAAGTTGGTGCGCGTCAAGTGGTCGGTGGACCGGTGCGCGGTGTGCGACGACGACCGCGATTTCGACTTCGACCAGCTCGTGACCTGCGAGGGGTGCGGGATCAGCGTGCACCAGAGCTGCTACGGCATCCCCGAGATCCCGGACGACGCCGTCGGGTACCTGTGCGCGGCGTGCGAGCACACCGGCGGCGTCGCGTCGGAGACGCCGCTGTGCGCGCTGTGCCCCGTGGAGGGCGGCGCGCTGAAGCCCACGACTTCGAAGGACCAGTGGTGCCACAGCGCGTGCTGCCAGTGGATCCCGGAGACCACCGTGCTGGACGTCGACCGCATGGAGCCCATCGACCAGATCAAGACCATCCAGCGCGAGCGCTGGGAGCTGCTGTGTACGGTGTGCAAGCAGCGGATGGGCGCCAAGATCCAGTGCGCGAGCCCGGGGTGCTACCTGGCGTACCACCCCCTGTGCGCGCGCGCCGCGGGGCTCTTCATGGAGGCGTCGCTGGACGACGAGGACGCCGAGGACCCCGACGCGGACGCGCCGCTCGTGATGGTCTCCTACTGCCACAGGCACTGCCGCGTCGACGCCGAGCGCGCCAAGGCGTGGGCGGGCGAGGAGAGCGCCGGAGAGCGCGCGGAAACGAAAGAAAGGGATAAGAAAGGGATCGACGCGGCGGGGTCTAATAAACCCCCGGCGCTCCCGGACGCGAAGCTCTCCGAAGCCGAGCGCGAGGCGCTCGCCTCGGAGGCTAAGAAGCGAGAAGAAGAGGCGTTGTCGCGACGTCGCGCGCGCGACGACGCGCTGGACGCGCCGGAGGACGAGCTGGGCGCGGCGCGGTGCCGCCCGTACGACGCCTCGCTGTACAAAGGCCACCCGCGGACGGAAGCCGGCGAAGAGACCATAGTGGCGACCGGGGCGTTGCGCCGAGCGCTGCGGCACGGCGTGGGCGACCGCGAGGGCGCGCGTCCACTGCCCCGCGACGGCCGCAAACGCCGCGAGCGCGAGGCGTGGGTGCAGTGCGAGACGTGCTCGAAGTGGCGCCGCGTGCGGCAGAGCGTGGCGGAGGCGTTCGCGCGCGCCGACGCGGGGCAGTGGACGTGCGCCATCTCCGAGCACCCGCGCGTGAACGAGTGCGACGTGCCCCAGGAGCTCCCGGACGACGACATCGACGAGCGCGTCGCGCTGGGGGACAAGTGTCCGTTCTACGACGACGACGACCTGGACCCGCCGGAGGTGATACGGGAGGAGGAGGAGGAGGAGGATGTTCGGGACGACTCGGACGATTCGGACGACTCGGACGACTCGGACGACGAGTTGGACGATCTGCTCGAGGACGCGCCTCCCGGCGGCTGGACCGACCCCGCCGCGTTCGCGCCGCGCGTTTTAAGTCATTCGGTACCGGCGCTCGCGGCGGATCCCCTCGCCGAGACGCGTCTCGGCGCGGAGACGAAACAGAGCGACGAGCGCGAACGCGAACGTCGCTCTCGGAACGTCTCGGGCGCGGAGGACTCGGCCCTCGGCCCGGCTTCGGAGTCGGAGGGACCGCCCGCGAGTCTCGCGGCGGCGGACGCGGAAGGCCTCGCGGAACGCCTCGACGCGGCGCGCGAGTCCTCCGCGCTCCAGGATAACGCCGGGGAAACGCCGATGGATGACCCGATGGATGCGGAAATCGATGACGAAGCGGAAAAGAACACGGACGCCGC
>Ga0181559_10002106_pt1 | contig 19658 bp, 20 predicted proteins | sample 011ome_21_FD_133752 | JGI IMG/M metagenome (GOLD analysis project Ga0181559, IMG submission 133752) | Coastal salt marsh microbial communities from the Groves Creek Marsh, Skidaway Island, Georgia - 011508AT metaG (megahit assembly) | ecosystem: Environmental > Aquatic > Marine > Intertidal...
AGACAGTCTGGCCACAACCGTGCCACCTGTATCATCACTGTCGGCGGAAATCGCCAAACCAGCAAGCGGCGGCTTTGTCTGGCCAAAAGTTTTGTAATAATCTCGCGCAAGGTCCACAGTTTCTGTAAAAGATCCCGTTCCTGCGGGCCTTAAGACAACAGTTTTCCCAAGATCTTTCAGGTATGGTGAGGGCAATATGTCACCTCGCTGATGGGCGCCACCAAAGACATACATCAAAACCCGCGTGGAAGGCGCAGACATCAAATGCTTGATATTGGTGTTTTGTGCTTTGCTGATGTCCTTACCGGGCGCAAACACGAAATAAAGTGCTATGTTTCTATCATCCCCGCCTTTGCGTGTTAGGTCTGTTGCGAGCACAGATGTTGTGACATTCCAGTGCCAAGTGGCTGTTGTCGCGTGTTGAATTTCTGCGGGCACTGGCGACCAAATCAAAGATACGGTGCCGTCAGACCGAAGCACAACTTCGTTGGTCTTCTTTTGATAGCTGTTGCCAGAAAACAAGGAAAAGCGCTGTTCTTTCCAGCTGGAAAAATCCATTGCGGCGGTTGCGACAGGCAGCAGCACTAGAAGCGCCAACAACGCGGTGCGTATCATCTATTATGTCTCGTCAACCCGCTGATGCACTTCAATCACATTGCCATCGGGGTCGTAGAAGAACACCTGATGCCAGCCCTTAACGGCGTCACTGCCCCAATCAGAATATTGAACGCCTTGCTGGTCCAGATGGGCCTTAAATGCCGCTATATCGTCTGTGCGGTAAGCGATATGGCCGCGATCAAGCGGGTTGACCGTGTGGCCAGATTTGAAGCTGTTTAAGACATCCCTTGGCGTGAGGTGCATTTGTATGGCGCCATCAGTCACAAAGGAAACATCGCCCACCAATCCCTTTTCGTGATTGATCGGCGGCAACTCTTTGGGGTCATCATCGCCTAAGAGCAGGATATCACGGTAAAACTTATCCATGCGCCCGACGTTGGCAGAGCAAAGATTAATATGATGTAGCCAAATTTTCATACCTCAAATATGCGCCCTTTATGTAATGTTTGGCAACCCTAGCCGTGAAAACCTGCGCGCTACTGCCGCTATCCCCAATGCTTTGGGGTAAGGCGCTATTTGGCGGATCAAACAGCCCAGTGCCTGCAGCGCAGCCATATGCCCGCCTTGGGGCCAATACTGGCGATAGGCATGGTTCAAGGTGGGTGTGCGGCCCCTTGGATGGGGCAAGCGTGTGGGTGGCTTTTCCAAACGCAGACATTGCCGCCCCGCTTGTGAAAGAATTGGTGTGTCAATGCGGGGCAGGTTCCGTTAGGCTTGACGCGATAGGGATAAGGAGCATGGCATGCGTATCAAAGTAGCATTTATTGCGGGTCTCGTTACGCTTGCCTGCGCAAGCACTGCAATGGCCGAGATGTCGGTAAAGCTGGGCGGCGGTTGGGATGGCAAGAAAGTGCCAGCAGGCCAGCAATGCAGTTTGCACGGTGGCAATGGCAGCACCCCCCCGATGAAGGTAACCAACCTTCCCAAGGCAACAGCATGGGTCTACGTCGAATACAACGACCGTGATTACCAACCTTTGTCATACAAAGGTGGCCATGGCGTGATTGGCTACCCTGTCAAAGGGGGATCGGCTGATTTGTACGCGGTCGCGGGCATGACAGCGAAGCTTAAGGGCAACGCAAAGGTCATAAGCAAAGCCAGGGCAACGGGGCAATATGTTTCCCAAGGATATCTGCCACCCTGTTCTGGCGGCAGGAATAACCGCTATTTTGCCGTGGTCAAAGCCGTGGATGCCAGCGGCAAGGTTCTTGAAAAGACAAATGTTGAGATGGGCCGCTACTAGCGCCTGTGGGGCAGCGCCGGGTCAGGCCGGTTAAAACGGTCTGGGCGCTGTGCTGCTATTTTCTGCGCCGCCTTTCAGTGACATGCTTGAAATCCACAATGCGCACCACAGGTATGGGTTCATGAACGCATGGTTTAAAACGATTGCATTGTCGTGGCTGGTGATCGTGGCCAGTTTCGCCGCAGGGGGTGCTATGGCCTATGAAGAGCCCCGTTACGAGATTGTCCACAAGGCTGATGGCTACGAGGTGCGGAAATATTTTGACCGCGTTGCCGCACAGGTCACCAAGGCAGACAGTTCGAACAAAGCCTTCAGGGCGCTGTTTGGCTATATCTCGGGCGCGAACCAGACATCTGCAAAGGTCAGCATGACCATTCCAGTGACGCAATCGGAAAAGATTGCAATGACCGTGCCCGTCACCCAAGGGGATGGCGGCTATATGCGGTTCTTTCTGCCCGCCAGCTATAGCTTGGAAACAGCGCCAAAACCCACCAACCCCGATGTGGCGATCGTGGCTGTGAAGGGTGGGTATTACGCTGTCTACAGCTATAGCGGGCGCGCCAATGACACGAATTTCGACGAGGCCCGCAACCACTTGATCGCGAAACTGGCACGCGATGGCATCGCCACCACCTCTGCAGTGATACGGGCCACATATAATGGCCCGTTCACACTGCCCTTCAACCGCAGGAACGAGGCCCTGATACGGGTTGAATGGCCCTGATTGCCACCCAGCCCCAAGGGTGGCCATGCGCCGCTGCGGCTAGCTATTGCGCTGATAGGTGATTTGGCCATCGCATATGGTCATGGCGGCGCGGGCGTGGCCCAGATTTGCCGCCTCCAGCGCCTCTAGGTCATGATCCATGATCACGATATCGGCCAAAAGGCCGGGCACCAGTCGGCCAAGGCGATGTTCGTCAAACCCGGCATAGGCACCGCCGGCGGTGTAGGCATTCAGCGCCTCTTGCAAGCTGCAGCGGTTATCTGGGCAGTGTGGCGATAGTTTGGGCCGCGTCATTGCCGCCTGTATGCCGCGCATTGGGTTGATATCGGTGATCGGCCAATCCGAGGAATAGGCCATGGCCACGCCCGCATCGCGCAGCGCCCGGTCAGAAAAGGCCTGCGGCAGGCGCGCCTGGCCCACCATGCTGGCCCATGGATCGCGCGGAAAATCCATGGCCAAGGGCGGGTGCGATGGCTGGGTCGAGGCCACAACCCCCAGCTGGGCAAAGCGCGGCACATCATCAGAGTTCAGCAATTCGATATGTTCAATGCGGTGGCGGCTGTCGCGGGGGCCATTGGCCTTTTGTGCGGCCTCATAGCCATCAAGCGTGCGCCGCACGGCCGCATCCCCGATGGCATGCACCGAAATTTGCAGCCCATGGCCATCGGCGGCGATGCAGATGTCGTTGAAACGCTCTGCGCTATGCAGCGCCTCGCAGGTGCTGCCATCGCTGAACGGGGCCAGTGTAAAGGCTGTGCCGCTGTCGATGACCCCATCCATAAACAGCTTTACCCGCCCCGAACGCAGCTTGTCACTGGCATATTCGGCGCGCATTTTCACGGCATCGGCCAAGGCCGATACGGGTTTTTCCGGGGTCAAATGATAGGGCACCTCGGTGCGGCAGATCAGTTTGCCTTGCTCTTCCAAGCTGCGCAGCAGGGCCAGTTGATAGAAATTGCCATCCATATTGTGGATCGAGGTAAAGCCGAAAGCGGCGCAATATTGCAGCCCCTGAGAAAGCGTGTGCAGGTCTTCGGCCCGTTCGGCGGCGTTGGGGGGGGTGGCAGGCTCTTGCCCGGCAAAGCCCAAATCCTCGCGCCCGCCCGAGGTGCGCAGCGCCAGCACGGGCGCATAGGCAAATTGTTCGCGCAGCTCGCCCGTGGCCGTGCCATCGGCGGACATCACAACTTCGCAGCCCACAGGCATATCGGCGCCCTGCAAAATACCCGCCCGTTCCAGCGCAATCGTGTTGGCCCATGCGGTGTGGTGGTCGCTAGACAGCAGCATCACGGGGCGGTCGGGCAGGGCTTGGTCTAGGTGTTGGCGGGTGGTGGCAATGCCGGGGCCAAACAGATTGTAATCTGCGGCCTTGCAAATCAATAGCCCCTCGGTGGGGTTGGCATCGGCATAGGCGCGCAGTTTGGGTGCCAGCTGCGCCAGCCCTTGCACCCCGGACAGTTGCAGCAGCTTCAGGCCATAACCGCCCCAAAACAAATGCATATGTGCCTCGATAAACCCCGGCAGAACGGTGCAGCCTTGGGCGTTTATGCGCAAGGTATCTGGCCCGGCAAGACCGGCAATATCGGCACCATCGCCCACCGCGATCAGGCGCTTGCCCGCCACAGCCAAGGCCGTGGCCCGGGGGCGGGCGGTGTCCATGGTCAAGATCGAGGCGTTCTCGATGATCAAATCTGCTAGGGTCATTTCGCACCGTTCACCTTGGGGTTTGGCAAACAGTCATTGACGGGCGGGCGGCTGTCAATACGACTGGTGCAAGGCGATAAGGGGGCTGGGATGGGCATTTTTGAAACCTCGATCCGTGATTTGGCGCAGCAACTGGATGCGGGCACGCTGCGCGCGGTGGATTTGGTGGCGCAGTGTTTTGACCGTATTCAGCGCTTTGACCGCGCGGGCCCCTGCCTGAATGCGGTGCCCGTGCTCAACCCTGCCGCCCTTGACGAGGCGCGCGCCTCGGACCAGCGCCGCGCGCAGGGGCGGGCCTTGGGGCTATTAGACGGCATTCCCTACACGGCAAAAAACAGCTTCAAGGTTAAAGGTCTCACCGTGGCCTGCGGCGCGCCGGCCTTTGCCAATCTGGTGGCCCAAGATGATGCCTTTGCCATCAAGCGATTGCGCGCGGCGGGGGCGATTTTGATTGGCCTGACCAATATGCCGCCCATGGCCAATGGCGGCATGCAACGGGGCCTTTATGGCCGGGCCGAAAGCCCGTACAACCCGGCGTTTCTGACATCGGCATTTGCCTCGGGCTCGTCCAACGGATCGGGCAGTGCCACGGCGGCGGGTTTTGCCACCTTCGGCTTGGGCGAAGAAACCTGGAGCAGCGGGCGGGCGCCGGCGGCCAACAATGGGCTGTGCGCCTACACGCCCAGCCGTGGGGTGATCAGCGTGCGGGGCAATTGGCCCTTGGTGCCCACCATGGATGTGGTTGTGCCCCATACCCGCAGCATGGCCGATATGCTGGATGTGTTGGATGTGATCGTTGCCGACGACCCCCTATGCAGGGGCGATTTTTGGCGCGCCCAACCGTGGGTGCCCATTCCCACCGCCGCCAGCCACCGCCCGGCCTGCTATGCGGCGCTGGCGACGGGGGCCGCGCTGGCGGGAAAGCGGTTTGGCGTGCCGGCGATGTATATCAACCAAGATCCGCTGGCTGGCACCAATCCCAAGGGGGGGATCGGCGGCGCAACGGGGCAAAAAATATCCACGCGCCCCTCGATGTTGGCGCTGTTTCAGGCGGCCTTCGCGGCGATTACGGCGGCGGGTGGACAGGTGGTGGTGACCGATTTCCCCTTGGTCAGCAATTACGAGGCCGACAGGCCCGGCGCCCCCAGCATCAAAACCCGTGGGCTGGTGTCTGAGGCCTTTTTAAAAAGGGAAATCACCGATTTATCGGCATGGGCATGGGATGATTTCTTGCGTGCCAATGATGACCCGGGGCTGAACCGGCTGGCCGATGTGGATGGGGCAAACATTTTTCCACCCCCGCCCGGGGCGCTGCCCGATCGCTATTACGGCTTTGACGACGATATCGCCACCTATCCAGACCATATCCGCAACACCCCGATTGCGCGGTTTGAAGATATTCCAACGCTGGCGGATGGCCTGCGCGGGCTAGAGACGACCCGCAAGCAAGATTTGGAAGACTGGATGGATCATCTGCATCTGGACGCGGTGATTTTTCCAGCTGTGGCCGATATTGGGCCCGCTGATAGCGACACCAACCCTGCCTCGGCCGATCTGGCATGGCGCAATGGCGTGTGGGTTGCCAATGGCAATCTGGCAATCCGGCATATGGGCGTGCCCACCGTGACCGTGCCCATGGGGGTTTTGGCAGATATCGGCATGCCTGCGGGGCTAACCTTTGCCGGGCGGGGCTGGCAGGATGCGCAATTGCTGGGCCTTGCCGCCGCGTTTGAACGCACAGGCCCCTATCGCGTGGCGCCTAATCTGGGCTAATGGCGCGAAAATCTGCGTGCTGGGTCGAAAGCCCCGGGGCTTGCCCGCCAAGATCGGCGATCAACAGCGCCGGGCTTTGGCCCGCGCGGGCCAAGCTGGTGCCATTGGCATCCACAATCACCGATCCGCCGCCATAGCGCATGTTGCCCTCGGTGCCGCAATAATTGGCATAAGCCACCGCCATGCCGTTTTCGGCCGCGCGCGCCGGCACAATCAGATCTGATACATTCTCAAACCCAGCCGGGTTGGCGGTGGGCACCAGCAACAAATCAACCCCGCGCGCCTTTAGCGCCCAAACATGTTGTGCAAATTCAACATCGTAGCAAATCAGCATGCCAATGTGATGGCCGCGAAACGGAAAGCTGACATAGCGATTGCCGGGGGTGAAAACCGCTTTTTCCTGCGGGCCAAACAATTGAATTTTGCGGTAATGGCCCAATTTCGCCCCATCGGGGCCATAGGCCGAGGCGGCGTTGTAAATATCTGCCCCTGCCAGTTCGGCCCAGCCAACCACCAGCCCGCACTGGTGCTGCGCGGCCAGTTGCGCAAATTGGCAATCCCAAGCGCCCCCCACGGGTTGTGCCATGCGGCGCTGCAGATGGGGCTGGTTATAGCCGGGCAGGAACATTTCGGGGAAAACCACCATCTCTGCCCCGGCCAGCGCGCTGGCCTTTAGGGTCTGGGCCAGCGTGTCGAAGGCGGCGTTGATCTGTTGGGCAGAGTGCAGGCCCGTGTCGCCGCCCAATGCATGGCCTTGATAGATGCCGATTTTCATCGCGCGCGCCCCTTTGTTGTGCCTGCCCTTGTTTATCTCAGTGCCGGGCGGGGGTGATCAATTAGTTGCTTCCTAATCAATGCTTACGCAGCGCGGTCTTGGCGGTTGGGCGTTCTTTGCTACCATCGCCCCACCAGCCGAGATGGAGCACACATTGCGCGATCCCCGTTATGATATTTTATTCGAGCCGCTGAAAATTGGCCCCGTTACGGCCAAGAACCGCTTTTATCAGGTGCCCCATTGCAATGGGGCGGGCTATCGCGACCCATCTGCTGCTGCCGCGATGCGTGGGATCAAATCAGAAGGGGGCTGGGGGGTTATCTTTACCGAACAGACCGAAATGCACCATACGTCTGAAATCACCCCCTTTATCGAGCTGCGCCTTTGGGAAGACAAAGACATTCCCATGTTGGCCCGTATGGCCGACAAGATGAAAGAGCACGGCGCGCTGGCGGGTATTCAACTGGCCTATTCTGGCATAAACGGCCCGAATTTTTATACCAAAGAGGTGCCCTTGGCGGTGTCGCCCGGGCCCATTCGCACCTTTACCAACGACCCGGTGCAAGCGCGCGCGCTGACAAAAGACGATATCAAAGACCTGCGCCGATGGTTTGTGAACGCGGCCAAACGGGCCAAAACCGCAGGCTTTGACCTGATCTGCCTTTATGGCGCCCATGGCTTTGGGATTTTTCAGCATTTCCTTAGCCGTGCGACGAATATGCGCGATGACGAATACGGGGGCAGTTTGGAAAACCGTGCGCGCTTTGCGCGCGAGGTGATCGAAGACATGCGCGCCGCCGTTGGCGATTGCATGGGCATCACCTTGCGGGTGTCGCTGGATGAAACGATCGGTGATCTGGGGTTTTCAAACGCCGAATTGCGCGATTTCATCGAGATGAACAAAGATTTGCCCGATCTGTGGGATTTGGCCCATGGCACATGGGAAGACTGTTCTGGCCCGTCGCGCTTCAAAGGCGAGGCTGCCCAAGAGGTGTTGGTGACAGGCATTCGGGAACTGTCGCAAAAGCCGGTTGTGGGGGTGGGGCGCTTTACCTCGCCCGATGTGATGGCGCGGATGCTGCGTAGCGGCACATTAGATGCCATTGGCTGCGCGCGCCCCTCGATCGCAGATCCGTTTTTGCCGCAGAAAATCGCCGAGGGCCGTATCGACGATATCCGCGAATGCATTGGCTGCAATATCTGCATCACGGGCGATATGACCATGTCGATCAGCCGCTGCACGCAAAACCCCACCTTCATGGAGGAATGGCGCAAAGGCTGGCACCCCGAGCGGATGAACGTCAAAGGCCCCAGCCAATCGGTGTTGGTTGTGGGCGCAGGGCCGGCCGGGCTAGAGGCCACCCGCGCCTTGGCCGAGCGCGGCTATGACGTGGCGCTGGCCGAGGCAGGCACCGTTTTGGGGGGGCGCGTGGCCAAAGAGCGGCTGTTGCCGGGCCTGTCGGCCTGGGGGCGCGTGGCCGATTACCGCGCGTATCAGATTGGCAAAAAACCCAATGTTGAAACCTATTTCGACAGTCATCTTGATGCAGCGGGCATTTTGGAATTTGGCTTTCAGCATATCTGCATCGCCACCGGCAGCACATGGCGGCGCGATGGGGTCAGCCGCCAGCATGTGGTGCCCATGCCGATAGATCCGTTGATGCCGGTCTTCACCCCAGACGATATTATGGCAGGCCGTCTGCCCAGTGGCGATGTGGTGATCTATGATGACGATCACTATTACATGGGGGGCGTTTTGGCCGAGCTTTTGCAAAACAAGGGCTGTGCCGTCACCTTGGTCACACCCTCGGCCTATGTGTCTGATTGGACGGTGAACACCCTAGAACAGCACAGCATCCACCGCCGGTTGGCGCTGATGGGGGTCGAGATTGTGTTGAACCGTGGGGTGGTGGCCATCGGGGCGGATCACGTGGACACAAATTGCACCTACACCGATAAGATCACAGCCATTGGCGCACAGGCGGTGGTTGTTGTGGCCTCGCGCGTGGCCAATGACGCGGTGTTTCATGGCTTGAAGGCACGCCAGGCCGACTGGGCCGATGCGGGCATTCGATCGGTCCAGCGGATTGGCGACGCCGAGGCCCCGGGCCCCATTGCTTGGGCCACCTATGCCGGGCACCGCTATGCGCGGGGTTTGGATGGGCCCGATATTGGCGATGCTTTGCCATTTCGCCGCGAAATCACCGCTTTGGCCGCGATTTAGGCCCGCCCATGATTCGGCGCAGCCCCCGGTGCGGGATGTGGCAGCTGCCCGGTTTTTGACCAGCGTGCCCAATTCCGCGCCAGCGGCGTTTCCCGGTGCCGGGCTTAGGGCGCAATTGCCCTGCCGTGGCTAGCTTAGCCAAATCCTAACAACCGCTGTGGCACACCGTTATTTGGGTTTGCGGTGTTCCTTCCCTACTCTGGCACTAGGGCTGGCGGGCCTTGCTGCGCCAGTATCACATGTGGGTGAACGCGAAAAAGCGGGGGGGATGCATTTGCAACCGGATCGGCCAATTGCTGTCGATATTCGCGACGCGGTGAAAACCTATGGCGATTTCACCGCGCTGAAACACGTCTCGCTGTCGATCCAGGATAACGAGTTTTTCACCCTGCTGGGCCCGTCTGGCTGTGGGAAAACCACGCTTTTGCGGATGATCGCGGGGTTCGAGGATGTCACCGCGGGCGAGATCATGCTGTTTGGCCAGCCCATCGCAGATTTGCCACCCTATCAGCGGCCAGTGAACACGGTGTTTCAAAACTATGCGCTGTTTCCGCATATGAGCGTTTTGGAAAACGTCAGTTTTGGCTTGGAAATGCTGGGGCAAAGCACGGCGCAGGCGCGGCTTCGGGCCGGTGAAGTGCTGGAAATGGTGCAGCTTTCCCAATTTGCCGCGCGCAAGCCCGCCCAGTTATCTGGCGGGCAACAACAGCGCGTGGCGCTGGCGCGGGCCTTGGCGCCCCAGCCCAAGGTTTTGCTGCTGGACGAACCTTTGTCGGCGCTGGATTTGAAGCTGCGCAAAGCCATGCAGCTGGAATTGAAACACCTGCAGCGCGAAACGGGTATCACCTTTATTTTTGTCACCCATGACCAAGAAGAAGCGCTGACCATGTCAGACCGCATCGCGGTGATGTCGGCGGGGCAAGTGCAACAGCTGGGCGCGGCCCGCGATATTTACGAACGCCCCATAAACCGGTTTGTGGCCGATTTTATTGGCGACACGAACCTGATCGAGGTGGTGGTGACGCGGGTGGAAAATGCCCAAGCCAGTTGCCAAATGACGGGTGGGCATGTGCTGCTGTGCGAGGCGGTGGATGGGGTGCAAGCTGGCGCGCGCGTGCATCTTTCGCTGCGCCCCGAGCGGTTGTTTTTAACCCAAGCCGGCGCTGGGCCTGACGGGCTAAGGGGGCGGGTGCACGAAAATATTTTTATCGGCACAGATATCACCACCATCGTGGCGCTGGATCAGGGGCCCAGCTTTACCATCCGCGCCTCGAATTCGGCGCGGGGCAATGCGCGGGTGTTTGCGCCGGGCACAGACGTGGTGATCAACACAGAGCAAGGGGCAGGGCGCCTCTTGGTGTCATAATGGCAGGGGGCGGGCAGACCAGCGGCGCATCGCAAAGCGACAGTTTCGCGCCGGTGCGCTATTGGTTGCTGTTGCCCTCGTGGCTGACATTGCTGGTGCTGGTGTTGGCGCCAGTGTCGATGATGGCGCTGTATTCGTTTCTGACCAAAGAGTTTCGCGGCGGCGTGGTGTGGGACTTTACGCTGGCCGCCTATGACCAGTTCTTTTTCGATCGCGGCCTTTTTGGCGATGAACCGCCCAAGCTGCAATGGACCTATATCTCGATCTTTTGGCGCTCGATCTGGCAGGCGGGGCTAGCCACGCTGATGAGCTTGCTGATCGGCTTTCCAACGGCCTATTTCATTGCCACACGCCCCGAAAAACAGCGCGCACTTTGGGTGTTTTTGATCACCATCCCCTATTGGGTGAATTTGTTGATCCGCACGGTTTCTATGAAATTCCTGCTGCGCGAACAGGGGCCGCTGAACGATTTTCTGTTAAGCACCGGCCTTTTGTCCGAGCCTTTGGCGATTGTGAACACCAATTTCGCCGTGCAGTTGGGGCTGTTTTATTCCTATCTGCCCTTCATGGTGCTGCCCATTTATGCAGCGGTCGAGCGGTATAATTTCACCTTGTCCGAGGCCGCAGCCGATCTTTACGCCACCCGCTGGGTGATTTTGCGCCGCATCATTTTGCCCAGTGTCAAACCGGGCATCATTGCCGGCTGCATCTTGGTTTTTGTGCCGTCTTTGGGCTCGTTTTTGGCCCCCGACCTGTTGGGTGGGGCCAAGAATTTCATGATTGGATCGCTGATCGAAGAGCAATTCAAAGGCAATGCCGGCAATTGGCCTTTTGGCGCGGCGGCCTCGATGATCTTGCTGACAATGGTCATGCTGATTTTGATGATCTTTGCGCATCAGCAGGCAAAAGGGGGCAAATAATATGGCCATGCGCCGCTATGATTTGCGCCATTACCCCAGCTTTAAAGCGGTAACGCTGTTTTGCCTGTTTGTGCTTTACGCCCCGCTGTTGGTGGTGACGGCCTACAGTTTTAACGCCTCGGCCTCGATCACCAATTGGGAGGGGGTTTCGCTGCGCTGGTATGTCGAGGTGTTCACCGGCGCCGAAAGCGAAAAGTTTAAATCTGCCGCTCGGAACAGTTTTGTGATCGCCCTGATCGCGGCCACGGTTTCCACCGGGATGGCCACCTTTGCCGCAACGGCGCTGTTGCGCGGCGGGCGGTTTCGCCTGCGCATGCTGTCTTTTGGCCTGATCTCGCTGCCATTGATGGTGCCCGAAATCGTTACTGCCGTTGCCACGCTGATATTTTTCAATGCCTTAGGCGTCGAGCGCGGGTTGCTGACCATTTTATTGGCCCATATCGCCTTTTGCATTCCTTTTGCCTACCTGCCCATTTCCGCGCGCATGCAAGGGATCGAGGCCACATACGAGCAGGCGGCCATGGATCTTTACGCCACCCGCGCCAAGGCCTTTACCCGTGTGCTGCTGCCGCTGATGATGCCCGGTATCCTCAGCGGTTGGCTGTTGGCCTTTATCGTGTCTCTGGATGATTTCATCATCACCAATTTTGTCAAAGGTGCGGGGGTTGAAACCCTGCCAACCGCGATTTTTGGCGCGGTCAAACAGGGCATAAAGCCCAATATCATGGCTATTTCCACAATGCTTCTTGGGGTGTCGGTGGTGATGGTCACGCTGTCTTGGCTGATTAGCCAAAGGGATACTACCAAATAAACAACATGGAGGTTGTCATGAAATCGATCATCAAATCCACTGTGGCTGCGGCCGCGCTTTGCTTGGCTGCCGGGGCCGCCATGGCCGATGGCAAGCTGGTTATCTACCATTGGTTCGAATATATCCCGCAGGAATTGCTGGATAAATTTGCCGCCGAAAATGGCGTAGAGATCATGATGGATACCTACGACAGCAACGAGGCGCTGTTGGCCGCGCTAAAGGCGGGCGCGATGGGCACATATGATGTGGCCGTGCCCGGCGACTATATGGTGCAAATCATGGCGGGCGAGGGGCTGCTGGATACCATCGCCGAGGGCGAGTTGAAAAACAAAGGCAATATCTTGCCCCAATGGGCCGATCCCAGCTTTGACCCGGGGCGCACGCATTCGATACCCTATCAGTGGGGGTCCACCTCGTTTGCGGTGAACCGCGAGGTCTATTCTGGTGATATCAATACCACCGCCATCTTGTTTGACCCGCCTGCCGAATTGTCTGGCAAAATCAACATGCTGGACAGCCAGGGCGAGGTGATGGCAATGGCTGCGCTGCATTTGGGCATTCCACAATGTTCCAGTGATCGCGCACAGCTGAAGGCGCTGAACGATATGCTGCAAAAGGCCAAAACGCATTGGGCCTCGTTCAATTCAGACACGGCAAAAGAGGTGCTGGTGTCTGGTGATGCCGCCGTGGGGCAAATTTACGATGGCTTTGGCGCCAAGGCCCGCGAAGAGGGCGCACCGATTGAATATGCCTTCCCGCGCGAGGGCTATGTGGTGTGGATGGATAACGTGGTGCTGCTAAAAGATGCGCCCAACCGCGAAAACGCCATTAAATTCATGGACTTTTTGCTAGAGCCTGAAAACATTGCGGCGGTGTCGAATTATGCCCGCTATGTTGCCGGTGTCGATGGTGTGGCGCCCTTCCTTGACCCAAGTTTGGCCAGCCAGCCAGAATCGAACCCGCCGGCAAATGCCGGGCCGGGCGTGTTTATCGAGGTATGCGATCAGCAAGTGCAGGAAATTTACGATCGCATTTGGACCGAGCTGAAAAACTAACGCGCAGCACGCGCCCACTGGTGGCCCCCCGTGGGCGGGCCACCAGCCTTTGGCCTTGAACCTGCACCCAAGCTGGGCCAAGTTTCGCCCGTTGCCCCCAACTGCAGGAATGCCCAATGCCCGAAACACGCTTGCTTACCGAATTTGGCATCGGCACCTCGCTGCGCCGCCAAGACTATACGCAGGCCGCGCTGCGTGCTGTGCGCGATGCGCTGTGGCGCAACTCGATCAATCTGGCCGAGCTGTTTGGCGCCCCGAAAGAGGCGATGATCTTGGATGTAGAAATTGGCGTGGCCCGCCCCGATCTGGTGGATCGCGCCCAGATCGAGGCGGCCTTTCCCTATGGCCAGCCGCGGGTTGTGGTGGTTGAGGGCGGTTTGGATGTGCCCCGCCCCAGTGGGCCGCCCAATGTTATGGCCCTTGCGGCCATATCTGTCTCGCTTGATCTGGAGGCGCAGTGATGGCTGACCAACGATTCATTATCGAAATGGGTATGGGCAACGACCTGCATGGCGAAAACTATACCAAGGCGGCCATGCGCGCGGTGGAAAACGCGCGGCAGCGCTCGTCTTTGCATCTGCTTGGTGTGCCGGGGGTTCAGCGTGGGGCGCTGCGTATTGTCGTGACAATCGGCGTGCAAGCCCCCGAGCAGGTAGATCGTGATGCCATTGCCGGGCTGTTTGGCGATGCCAATGTCACGGTTTTGGTGAAAAAAGGCGGGCTTAATTCGCGCCACCCGGGCACGGGGCAATCCATTGTCATGGCCGCCGCAGCTGTCGAGGCGTTTTTGCCTGCGCAGAGCTAGGCCCGTGGCCGAAAGCGGGCGTGTTTTGGCGACCATCGCTGTTTATTAACGCGCCCATGCCGCAGGGGCACGGGCGCGCGTAGGGCGGCTGTTGATTAGCCCTGCATGTGAATGTCGTGCAGATCCAATTGGTAGAAGGGATGCACGTTTACATTGGCGAATTTGCCGTTCGAGTGGTTATAGACCGAACGCCAATAGGGCTGGATCAACACGCCTTCCTCTTGCAAGATACGCTGCATCTGGGCCATGATCTCGCGCCGTTTGTCGGCATCGGCAATCGAAAGGCCCTGCGCCAGCAAGCTGTCGAATGTTTCGTTGGCAAAGGCGCTTTCGTTCCATGCCACACCGCTTTTATACGCCAGCGCCATGATCTGAATGCCCAAGGGGCGCGGGCCCCATTCGGTGGCCGAGAACGGATATTTCAGCCAATCATTCCAGAATGTTGCGCCGGGCAGAATGGTGCGTTTTACGTTCAGGCCCGCGTCGCGCATCTGCGCGGCAATGGCATCGCATGTGTTGCGCTGCCATTCGGTATCCAGCGAGGTCAGTTCAAATTCGGTATCGCCATGGCCTGCGGCCACCACCATTTCGCGGCCCTTGTCTGGGTTTACCTCTAGCGCGGGCAGGGTGGCGTATTCTGGATGTACGGGGCAGACATGGTGGTTTTCGCCCGGCAGGCCCAGCCCGCCAATGCCCAATTCCAGCACCTTGGCATTATCGACGGCCAGCTGAATGCCACGGCGCACATCGCGGTTGTCATAGGGCGCGCCTGCTTGGTTGAAACGCACGGCCAAGGTGTTGGCAGTGACCACATCCGTGGGCTGCCAGCCGATGGCGTCAAATGCGGCCACGAAATCGCCATCGGTGCGATAGGTCAGGTCGATCTCGTCGCCCTCGGCGGCGGCCAAAATGGCCGATTGATCGGTGCCCAGATCGATAAATTCGATCCGGTCCAGCCAGCCGCCCGCGCGCCAATAGTCGTGGTTGGGGTTGCGCACCAACACGCCTTTTTCGCCCACAGAGTAGCTTTCTGGCAGATAGGCGCCGGTGCCGATGGGATTGTCCAGCAAATCACCGCCCGTATAGCTGCGGTGCACCACGGCTGCAGGGTAATCTGACAGGCCTGCAATGATGCTGATATCGGATTGGGCCAGATTGAGCCGCACGGTATGGGCGTCGATCACCTCGACCGCGACGGTGCGCAGTTTTCAGCACAAGCGGATTTTTCCCAAGCCCAGTTTTCCAGCCTTCCCCCCGCGTTTCACCACGCCCGGCTGCATTTGGGGTGCAGGTTTGCCGGGGCAGATGGGCGTTGGCCAAACCACGCCAGCCCCAAGATGGTGGCCCGCTACGCCAGTTTGCACCGGGCCATGCGGGGGCTGGGCCGGGCCGAGGCGGAAGCGCTGTTTTTGATGCACGAGATGCGCGGGCGCAAGCGGCTGGCGCCGGCCCATATTGCCGTGCTGTATTGGGCCTTTGATGTTGTGTCGCGCTATGGGCACTCGGTGGGGCGGCCGGTGCTGGCAATGGCGCTGATTTGGCTGTTGGGGGTGGGGGCGCATTTGGCGCTGCTGGGGGGCGCGGCGGGCTGGGCCGAGGTGGCCGGCGCCAATGCCAGCCATGTTTTGCCGCAAATGGGATGGGGGCGACTGTTCTTGCCCGAAGGCTATGCACAGCGGCTGCCGGCGGCTTTGCAAGTGATGGCGGCTTTGCAAGGAATGGCAGGGCTGGCGCTGCAGGGCATGTTGGCCTTGGGGCTGTGGCGGCGCTTTCGTTTGAAATAGCGCGGCAAAGGCAGATTCAGGGTTGATCCCCTGCTGCGGGCAAACTAGTAAGACGCAAATTTATCCAGGCCGCCGTTCAGGCGGCCTGTCAGCTTATGCGAGGACAAAAATGCAAGTCACCGAAACCCTGAATGATGGCCTGAAGCGCGGCTACGAAATCGTCGTGACCGCGTCCGAGCTGGACGCCAAAGTGAATGAAAAACTGGTCGAGGCGCAGCCGGAAATCGAGATGAAAGGCTTTCGCAAGGGCAAGGTGCCGATGGCGATGCTGAAAAAGCAGTTTGGCCAGCGTTTTTTGGGCGAAGCCATGCAGGAATCGATCGATGGTGCGATGGCCGAGCATTTCGAAAAAAGCGGTGATCGCCCCGCGATGCAGCCCAAGGTCGAAATGATCGACGGCGAAAACTGGAAAGAAGGCGACGACGCCAAGATTTCGATGTCTTACGAAGCGCTGCCCGCGATCCCCGAGGCGGATATGTCGGGTATCGAGCTAGAGCGCATGGTCGTAAAGGCCGATGACGCCGCCATCGACGAGGCGCTGAACAGCCTGGCCGAAACCGCCCAAGATTTTGCCAGCCGCCGCAAGGGTTCGAAGGCGAAAGAAGGCGATCAGGTTGTGCTGGATTTCGTTGGCAAGGTTGACGGCGAGGCCTTTGATGGTGGCGCTGCCGAAGATTACCCGCTGGTGCTGGGCTCGAACTCGTTCATTCCCGGTTTCGAAGATCAGCTGGTTGGCGTGAAAGCCGGCGATGAAACCGCGGTAGAAGTGACCTTCCCGGAAAACTATGGCGCCGAAAACCTGGCCGGCAAAGCGGCTGTGTTCGAGTGCACCATCAAAGACGTGAAGGCACCCAAAGCTGCTGAAATCGACGACGAGCTGGCCAAGAAATTTGGCGCCGAAGATCTGGCCGCGTTGAAAGGCCAAATCGCCGAGCGTCTAGAGGCCGAATACACCGGTGCCGCACGCGCCGTTGTAAAGCGGGCGCTGCTGGATAAGCTGGACGCGCTGGTGCAATTCGACCTGCCGCCCAGCTTGGTCGAGGCGGAAGCGGCACAGATTGCCCATTCGCTGTGGCATGAAGAAAACCCCGATGTTCACGATCACAACCACGACACGATCGAGCCCACCGCAGAGCACACCGCGCTGGCCGAGCGCCGCGTACGTTTGGGCCTGCTGCTGGCCGAGATTGGCCGCAAAGCCGAAGTGGAAGTGACCGATGCTGAAATGACCCAAGCGATCATGGCACAAGCCCGCCAATACCCGGGCCAAGAGCGCCAGTTCTTTGAATTCATTCAGCAAAACCAGCAGATGCAGCAACAGCTGCGCGCCCCCATCTTCGAGGACAAGGTCGTAGACCACATTTTGGCACAAGCCAAAGTGACCGACAAAGAGATTGGCAAGGCTGATCTGGAAGCCGCCATCGAGGCGATGGACGCGGAATAAACCCCAAAGCCGCAAGGCTGCCGGGCATAGATGGTGAAACGGGGGTGGCTTGGCCGCCCCCGTTTTTATTTGGGCTGCCCCCATTTGTTTAGGCCGGGCTGGGGCAGGGTATTGGGGCAGGGCGGGTCACAAAAAAACGCCGCGCAAACCTTGCGCGGCGTTTGATTTTACCCTGAGGCGCCTGTGGCTTAGTTGGCGCCCGATGCGTCGTCTGCATCCTCATCCGCAGCGCTGCCGATTTCGTCGAACAATTCGGCGATTTCGAAATCAGCGGCTGCGTCTTCTTCGGCGGCCAGTTCTTGGATCGACTTGCCCGATGCCTGCAGTTCGGCCTCTTCGGGCGAACGGGCAACGTTCATGACGATCTTTACTTCCACTTCGGGGTGCAGGCGCACGGCCAGCTGGTGCAGGCCAAGTTCCTTGATCGGGTTGATCAGCGACACTTGCTTGCGGTCCAGCGAGAACCCAGCGGCGGTGGCCGCTTCGGCTGCGTCACGCGGTGTGACCGAGCCATAGAGCGAGCCCGCATCCGATGCCGAACGAATCACGACGAACTGCTGGCCATCCAGTTTGGTGCCCAGATCTTCGGCTTCTTTTTTGGTTTCAAGGTTGCGGGCTTCCAGCTGTGCCTTGCGCTCTTCGAATGCGGCCACGTTGGCTTGCGACGCGGTCAGCGCCTTGCCTTGGGGCAGCAGGAAGTTACGGGCATAGCCCGGGCGCACGTCGACAACATCGCCCATTTGGCCAAGCTTGGCCACGCGTTCCAGAAGGATCACTTGCATTGTGGTATCTCCTTACTTCACGGCATAGGGCAGCAGGGCGAGAAAGCGGGCGCGTTTGATTGCGCGGGCCAGCTCACGCTGCTTTTTTGCCGAAACGGCGGTGATGCGCGACGGCACGATTTTGCCACGCTCGGAAATGTAGCGCTGCAGCAGGCGCACATCTTTGTAATCGATCGCAGGCGCGTTCTCACCCGAGAACGGGCAAACCTTGCGGCGGCGGAAAAATGGTTTTGCGGCCATGGTTTATGTCCTTTTCTTCAGGCTAAGATCAACGACGCTCGCGGCGTTCGCCACGCTCTTCGCGTTTTTGCATCTGGACCGAGGGGCCCTCTTCATGCGCATCGACCTTGATGGTCAGAACGCGCATTACGTCGTCGTGCAGGCGCATCAGGCGCTCCATCTCTTGCACGGCAGCGGCGGGGGCGTCGGTGCGCAGCAGGGCGTAGTGGCCCTTGCGGTTTTTATTGATCTTGTAGGCCATGGTTTTCACGCCCCAATACTCGTTATCAATGACTTTGCCGCCATTGTCCGCAAGTACGGTGCTGAAATGTTCGATAAGACCTTCGGCCTGCGCGTTGGACAGATCCTGGCGCGAGATAAAGACATGCTCGTATAGCGGCATGTGCACTCCTGTCATTTCAGGCGCATTTCATAGGTGGGCTAACCCTTGTCCGCCACCCACCACGAGAGACTGCGCGGTTCTAAAGAAAAACTGCGGAAGGGATGGGTGCGGATACACCGGAACGCCAAAGGGCGCAAGCGCGGAAAACCGCCAAAGCTGCCTTAAACGTGGCGTCGCACGAATACCTTTCGGCGGCCCAATTTCCGCCCCGATCTTTGGGCCATCTGCCCCCAACACGACATCAGGGGAAAGACCACCTCATGCAACATTCTACCACCATACCCACCCGCGGCGCCACTATTGCCCTGCAGGCCGAAACGGCGCTTTTGTGGCTGATCTTGCGGCGTTTGCTGGGTGCTGCGCTGTTGCTGGCCGCCTTGGGCGCGGATTTGCTGCCTTGGCCGATAGAGCTGCGGGGGGTGATAATGCGCTTGGGCGCGGTGGTGGGCTGTGTGGTGCTGGCGGTGCCGTTGCTGGACCCTGTGCATGATATTGCGGGCGAAGATTTTTTGCTGGATCTGCGCGCGGGCCAGCTGCTGTATCGGCGCCATTTGCACAGCGGCCATGTGCGGGTGTTGCGGCGTGTGCCCTTGGGCTTGGTTGGGGATATTGCGCTGGATCATGGCTATTGCAGCGTTTTGGATTTGCAGGGCGAAATCATCTTGCGCCGTGCGCTGCGCGATGGGCCAGCTTCGCCCGCACAGCCCCGGCGCGCAGGCGTGCAATTGGCAAAGATGGCCTAAGCCCGGTAAGGTGTGGCAGTTCAATGGGAAAACCTGTTCATTTTCAAACAGGCTATGTGGGCTTCTGTGCAATTGAGAAAACCGGTTTCGTGCACGATCTGTAAGCAATCGTGACTTAACAAAGGTAATCACCCATGAACCATTTTCTACGCGCCACAGCCCTAGGGGCCGCCCTTTTCAGCGCCAGCGCCGCACTGGCCGAGGCCGAAAAATATATGTTGGACGCCAGCCACAGCCAGATCGTTTTCTCGTATGACCATTTGGG
>Ga0181559_10002107_pt1 | contig 19651 bp, 17 predicted proteins | sample 011ome_21_FD_133752 | JGI IMG/M metagenome (GOLD analysis project Ga0181559, IMG submission 133752) | Coastal salt marsh microbial communities from the Groves Creek Marsh, Skidaway Island, Georgia - 011508AT metaG (megahit assembly) | ecosystem: Environmental > Aquatic > Marine > Intertidal...
ATAACCAGTGCCTCAGCCACGGCACCTACCAACTACAGAGGATGGGCTTACCGCTACTCACCACCATTCACCACCCGATTACGTTTGATCTGGATATTGCGTTAGCGCATACAAAAACCGCCGGTATGCGCATGCTGATTCGTCGGTGGCATCTGTTCTTAAAGATGCAGGCTAAGGTCGCTCGTCGACTACGACATATTGTCACCGTCAGTGAGTCGTCCAAACGAGACATCTGCCAGGCCTTCAACGTCGAGCCTGAAACGGTTAAGGTGATCTACAACGGAGTGGACGCTGGCGTGTTCAGGCCGCGTCCTGAAATCACCAAGCGCCCCTTGCAACTCATTACCACCGCCAGTGCAGACCAGCCGCTCAAAGGCACTCAGCACCTCATTCCGGCTCTGGCCAGTCTGCGTCAGCGCTTCCCTGATTTGAGGCTGACGTTCATCGGACAACCGAAACCCAACGGCGAAACCGCCAGACTGATCGCACAACACAACTTAGGGCCCCTGATCGATTTCCAACACGGCATCGCCAATCAAGACATCGTGGATTTGTATGCGGGTGCCTCGGTCGCGGTCATTCCCTCAGAATATGAGGGGTTTGGTCTACCGGCGGCCGAAGCCATGGCCTGTGCAGTACCTGTTGTCTCTACCGATGGTGGAGCGCTGCCCGAAGTTGTTGGGGATGCAGGAATCATTGTGCCCAAGAGCAACCCTCAAGCCTTGGCTGAGGGCATCTCAAGGTTGCTCGACAACCCGGAGCTACAGCAATCGTTGGGCCAAGCAGGCCGAGCGAGGATGCTGCAACATTTCACCTGGACCGGCGCCGGTGATGCGTTAACGCACTACTACAACGAGGCGATCGCCTTATGAGCCTTGAAACCATCGATTTTAACCTCCTCGACTTGAGACCAGGAGACCGGGTTTTGGATCTGGGCTGCGGTGAAGGGCGCCATGCCATCAGCAGCTATCTGTCGGCCGAGGTCCATGTCATCGGATTAGATCTTTCGCTCAAAGACATCCGCGTCGCACAAACAAGACTCGACGAATTCACTCAAGATATAGCGGCGCAGAATCAACCAAAAACCGCATCGACAAGACAATGCCAATTCGTCATTGGCAGCGGTTTACAACTACCGTTCGCTGACGACTGCTTCGAAAAAGTGATCTGTTCTGAGGTCCTCGAACATATACCTGACTATCAAGCGGTGCTCTCCGAAATTCGCAGAGTGTTGAAACCTGGCGGTATCTTTGCCGTTAGCGTACCCCGATGGTTCCCCGAGTGGGTGTGCTGGCAATTCAGCGACGCCTATCACGAGGTAGAAGGGGGACACCTACGTATTTTCAGATCCAGGCAAATCAAAAGCGCTGTGGAACAGCACCATATGCGCCGATATGCGCGACATTGGGCGCACAGCCTACATGTGCCTTACTGGTGGTTGCGTTGCCTATTCTGGGACGCCGGAGAAAATGCACGCTTAGTGAAAACTTACCACCGATTTTTGGTCTGGGATCTGATGAAGAAACCCCTCATCACTCAGATACTTGACCGCCTCCTGAACCCTTTGATTGGTAAGAGCGTCGTCATGTACTTCGTTAATGAGTTATGACCTTAGATTCAGAGAGTCTGGAGAGAACCGCACGCTACATCGCAGACTTACAGTTGTCATCCGGTGCGCTACCTTGGTTCGACGGAGGCATCATTGACCCTTGGGATCATGTCGAAGCGATTATGGGCCTCGCTATAGGCGGACACGCCGAGGCAGCCCGCCGCGGTTTCGACTGGTTAGCTCAGACCCAGCGCGCCGACGGCTCTTGGTACGCTGCGTACACAGACACAGGCATTGCTGACGACACTCGAGCTGAGACCAATTTTGTTGCCTATCCCGCCACCGGGTTGTGGCACTACCATCAGGCGACGGGCGATCGAAGTGCGCTTCAGCAGTTTTGGCCTATGATCGAGCAGGCCATAGAGTTCGTTTTGAATTTACAAACCCCTGACGGCGAGATTTACTGGGCCTTAGACACACGCAAAGGAATCAGCCGCGACGCATTGGTGACCGGATGCAGCTCTATCTATAAGTCACTGCAATGCGCCATCGCAATTGCCACAACATTGGGTCAGGACCGCACACGCTGGAAACAGGCGCGCACACGACTCGGAGCAGCTATCCGGGATAAACAACACCTGTTCGATAGAACATGGCCCTCTAAGGCGCGATATTCCATGGACTGGTTTTACCCAATATTAACCGGCGTCATTCGTGAGACTGAAGCGACCACACGTCTGGACGCGCGGTGGAGCGACTTTGTGGAACCCAATCTCGGTTGTCGCTGTGTGGTTGAGGAGCCCTGGGTCACAGTAGCCGAGACCTGTGAACTCATCATTGCGTGTGCGGGCATAGGTCAACGCGACCGCGGCCTGCAACTTTTTGAGGCACTGCAACGCTTTCAACTCGAAGATGGCAGTTGGTGGACGGGCTATGTCTTCAAAGATGACGTGCACTGGCCGGATGAGCGCCCGAGCTGGACCGCAGGGGCGGTTCTACTTGCGGCGGATGCGCTTTTTGAACTGACGCCTGCCCATGCTCTGTTCAAAGAGCACACCTAACGAATCATATTCGCTTCAAAACACCGAGCGTTTTGGTCATTGGCAGCGTTTCGAATTCTCCGGAAGCTTGGGCGAGTTGATAAATCGTATACGGTGCTTGCCCACCCTCTTGGGGATTGGGAAAAATATCGTGAATGGCCAGGAAGCCCCCTGGACGCACATGCCGGGCCCACGTCCGATAGTCTGTCAGCGCTGCCTGCATACTGTGCCCACCATCAATGAACAAAAAACTCAGGGGCGTCTGCCAAAATCGTCCAGCCTGCTCACTCTTAGCCACCAACGGCACCACAACCTCCTCCAACCCGGCGAGTGAAAGCGTTCGACGAAACGCGGGCAGAGAATCCATTTTCCCCAATTCTGCATCGAACAGATCCGAATCATGGTACGCCTCTCCCTGCTGGTGTTCTTCCGATCCTCGATGATGATCGAGCGCAAACATTTGCCCACCATTATCGCGCAGGCCCGTGCCTAGATAGAGAGTGGATTTGCCACAGTAACTGCCAATTTCCAGACCCGGACCTAGGGGTGCCGAGCGACAGGCGATGTCATACAAGCGCGCACCTTCAGCAGGATCCAAAAATCCTTTAACCGAATCCGGATCAATCGTTAAGTTCATCGCGCCCCTTGTTCAGCCCATCTAGGATGAGGACTTCTTGCTCCAATGCAGATCGTAAGGAACCTGCGCTCAGGCCTGCTGTCAGCGTTCAAAGACTGCGCCCTAAACCACCCACCGCCCGTGTGTTGTTACCACACGAGCGGGTGCTTGCTTCACAGTCCACCAAGTCCAAAAAAAACCAACACAAAGCTCACTGGCAGGGTGCCACAGTAGTAAGCGGCAAAGTTCATCCACTCATTTTGTTCGTTATCTTCAGTCAAGCGAAAGCGACTGCCCAGTACCAACCAGACAGCTCCAGCAATAAACAAAGACAACATCAGCGTCAGCAAAAAAACACCCATAGCCTAAGCCTCCATGTTCCGTCAGGTTTGCGACGGTAACTACTACATTGCGTTCAGCTGCAACATGCCGCGTGGCTTGACGTTAGTGAGGTCTACGATCTGCTCGTAGTGTTGTGCAATATCGTCAGCATCCGCATCCACACCCAGGTCAACACCGTCGTTTTCCACAATGCAGGCCATCGAAAATTTACCCCCTTGTGCCTGCAGGATCACACCATTCGGTGCACCTTCACTGACCAAAAAGATCGCGGCCGGGGTGACCAGTTCGGGTCCTAATTGAGCCTGAGCCGCTTCAGGAACAAGATCTTCGGTCATGCGCGTAGCCGCAACGGGCGCGATGGTATTCGTATGAATATTGTTCTTGGCACCTTCAATTTTCAGGGAGTGCATGAAACCCACCTGGGCCAGTTTCGCCGCGCCATAATTTGTTTGGCCAAAGTTACCGTACAAGCCGGTGGGCGAAGTCGTCATTAAGATACGACCATAATTTTGCTCACGCATGATCGGCCATACGGCATGAGTACAGTTCACAGCGCCCATCAAGTGCACATCCATCACCATTTGAAAATCGTCCAACGGCATTTTAGAGAACGATTTATCACGCAAAATGCCCGCATTATTGATCAGGATGTCAACCCGACCCCACGCATTCATGGCGTCATCCACCATGCTCTTGGCCCCTGCCCGATCAGACACAGATCCGCCATTGGCGATCGCTTCACCCCCTGCGGCTTTGATTTCTGCGACGACCGCATCGGCCGCAGCAGATGAACCGCCAGTGCCATCCATCGCACCACCGAGATCGTTCACGACGACCTTCGCACCGCGCTTGGCCAACTCGACCGCATGGCAACGCCCAAGGCCTCCGCCTGCGCCAGTCACAATCGCAACCTGATTCTCAAACGAAATACTCATAGTTTTACTCCAAATTTATTTAAGGTCGGATGCCGAACCGCACCGGGCCAACGAGGGTTTCCAATTGCGGCTGAATCCAGTCAACCCATTCACACAACATCGGACGCGTTTCGCGCGGATCAATCAGTTCATGCACTGCAAAAGATTCGGCTCTGGGGAAAGGCGAACGCCCCTCGCGCAGAAGCTCCTCATATTCCCTACGTTTCTGATCGGGATCTTCAGCTGCCGCTATTTCTCGATGGAACGCCACCGCAACCCCACCTTCCAAGGGCAACGCCCCCGATTCAACAGAAGGCCAGGCCAGCACATAATTCCCCGGGGCATAATGGGCTGCTGTTGCCACACCAAATCCTTTGTGCACCTGAATGACCGCCCAGGGGATCGTGGACTGGGCGGCCGCTGCTACCGCTGCCATACCATATCGAATGGTGCCCGCTTGTTCTGATTCCGGGCCGATCATAAAGCCTGGCTGGTCGACAAAATTAACGATGGGCACATGAAAGGTATCGCAAGTTTCAACAAAACGGCGATATTTCTGCGCCGCCTCAGCGGTCATAGCGCCTGCATAAAAGCGACAGTCATTGGCCAGGACGCCGACTGGCTGGCCATCAAGTAAGGCTAAACCACAGATCTGGCTGGGTCCGTAGTCGGCTCCGATTTCAAAGAAGCTACCCTTATCCATCACCAGATTAACGATCATCCTCATGTCAAACGGTGCGTTTGACTCTCGAGGCACTATGTCCAGTAAAGCTTGCTCCATCCGATCGACGGGGTCGTCATTCGCATACCGCGGCGTGCGCTGGTAAATACTGCCGGGCAGATAACTCAGGTAGCGTCGGATCTGTGCGAACGCATCGTATTCGTCTTCTGCGAGGTTATCGACAATCCCGCTTGCAGCATGCACTTGCGCACCACCGAGTTCGTCTTTGGTCATCTTGACGCCCAGCGCCCGTTCCACCAAAGCCGGACCACCGATTAGGATCTGCGCGGTGTGCCGGGTCATAACGGAAAAGTGTGAGGCAACCAAGCGGCCTGCGGGAAACCCCGCTACCGCACCCAACGCTCCTGATACAACCGGTACTTCTCCAAGCGCGTCAGCGATAATCTTAAATCGAGGCTCAGTAAACACAGGCTCACCAACCGTGCCACCTTTCTTACTTGATCCCTTTACACTACCCCCGCCACCTTCCAGCAAACGCACTAGCGGGACGCGATATTGAACGGCGAGATGTTCGGCATAAACACTTTTGCGCAGGCCCGCCGCATTAGGGGATCCACCTTTTAGCGTGAAATCCTCACCACCGACGACAATGCGACGCTGATCAATTTTGCCGAACCCCACAACGTAGTTGGCAGGCGCGTATTCCAACAACTCATCTTTATCATCGTAGACCGGACTTGCCGTGGCTTGTCCATGTTCGCGAAAACTTCCATCATCGAGAATCGCATCGATACGCTCTCGAATCGTCAGGCGCCCCTTCGCATGTTGTTTGGCGATGCCTTCGGCGCCACCCTGTTGTTTGGCCAGAAAGCGGCGTCGCGCTAACTCTTTAATTTCCGCGTCCCAACTCATACGCTACTCGGCGTTGACGAAGACAGGTGCTCGTTTTTCAAAATTTGCCAGCACAGCTTCTTTCTGATTGGGCGAGCCGATCAAAGCCGTCTGTAAGGCAGATTCCAGTTCAAGCCCGGTGCGCTCATCCGCATGCCAGCTGGTGTCGAGCAACTGCTTGCCCGCTCGAATAGCATCCGGGTTTTTGCCGGCTATCTCTCGTGCAAGATCCATTGCGTGCGTCAGGGGATCAACACTTACGTGAGTAACCAGACCCAACTCCTTGGCGTCCTCACCACTCAATACTCGACCAGTGAACATCAACTCTTTTGCGACGTCCAATGGCACGAGATCTCGCAAAGTCTGGGTCAAGCTCATGTCCGGTATTAATCCCCACTTAATCTCCATCACCGAAATTTTTGCATCGGGTGCGGCTATGCGAATGTCTGCACCTAGCGCAATTTGTGCACCACCGCCATAGGCGACACCATGAATAGCGCTGATCACCGGTACCGGCAATCTTTTCCAAACATAGGCGGGGCGTTGGGCATGATTTTCCGGGCGATCATCACGTTTCAGCAGACCATCGGTGGCGCTACCGGGCTCATTGTCGCCCGCCATACCCGCAAAACTGTCCATGTCCAGACCCGCGCAGAATCCGCGGCCATGACCAGACAGAACAACGGCGCGAACCTCCTTCGCTTCCGCCAGACTCTCGCCAGCGTCAATGATCGCTTTGAACATGTCATTGCTCAGCGCGTTGTATTTGTCAGGCCGGTTAAGTCGCACATCCGCCACGCCTGCCGTGATATCAATCGTTACCAGATCATCACTCACTTTAACTTCTCTCCAATTCTGACCGCGAGATGCTACCACAATCTTTATTTTTACCCCACGAAACCAGACGTTCCCACCTCTCAAAGGGCGAGATTGCCACCCTCACAACCGGCACGGAACGCATGCCTTGGGGTCTCGTCCCGGGGCCATTAACAGCGCAGTGCTTGCCTCTCGATACCGCGTCGTTCGTGTTGGCCCAGCAGACGCACGTCCGGCACTCTGGGCAGGCCATTGGGTGGTTCATGAGTACCGACTTCTAATGCGTAGGCGAAAAAGAAAATAACCTCCGCCACTGTCGTCGATTCCTACAGCCAGGCCACAGGCCTCACGCGTACCCGGCAAAAAAAGCTGGCCCTTGATCCAACACGGGCCATCGCCGGGCGGTGAGTTTTACTCGACACGGGCCCACGCCCCTACTCAGATTCCACGACAGCGAGAACCTGATCTTCTTCGACATTGTCCTCCGGCGCGACGCAAACCTCGGTCAGAGTGCCGGCCGCTGGAGATTCCACCGGGATCTCCATTTTCATCGATTCAAGAATCATGATCACCTCTCCGGCCTCCACCGGGGCGCCCACCTCTAATAGAATCTTCCAGACTGCACCGGTCACTTCGCTTTCTACATCATGCCGCGCCATTTACCTTCCCTCCTGATCATCGTCATCATTGTGATCAATCTACTGAAGTAGCCTATTCACAAATCTCGTGTCTGTCTGGCCGGCCAGAAATGCGTCGTGCTGCAGTATCCGCATCAGTAGCGGGGCATTAGTTTTAACACCCTGCACCGCAAACGCTTTTAATCCGACCAGTAAACGCCCTATCACCTTCTCGCGCGTATCACCCTGCGCAATCAGTTTGCCCAGCATAGCATCGTAGTGGGGGGTGAGCGTTTGCCCTTCCTGATAGCCCGTTTCTACTCGTAAGCCATGCATCCGCGGCGGTCGAAATACGGCAAGGCGGCCGGTCGAGGGCAACAGCGTATCTGGATCTTCTGCATACAAACGCACCTCCATCGCGAAGCCCTCCCGCACTGGCTGCGGTGGCAGTTGCCCCCCTGCAGCCAGCCGTATTTGCGCCTGCACCAAATCACAGCCCGTAATCGCTTCGGTGACGGCGTGTTCCACCTGAATGCGAGTATTCATTTCCAAGAACCCAACATCCTGCTGCTCAGTAAACAACGTTTCAAGCGTACCGACATTGTCATAGCCCAACCGAGCACAAATCTGCGCGCCCTGATCTGCAATCGCCAACAACTGCTGAGGGTCGATACCGGGCGCTGGGCTCTCTTCAAGCAGTTTTTGGTTTCGGCGTTGAATCGAGCATTCGCGCTCATACAGGTGAATCGCGTTCCCTTGGCCGTCGCCTAAAATCTGAAATTCAATATGCCTAGGGCGCGCTATAAAGCGCTCAAGGTAAACACCGCTATCCGCAAAAGCACGATCAGCAATCGCCGCCGCCTGGCCTAGCGCCGCGTCCAGTGCATCAGCCTCCTCCACCACCACCATGCCCATACCACCGCCACCGCCCGCCGGTTTAACGATCACCGGAAAGCCGATATCCTGAGCGATCTGCAGAGCTTGGGTTGACTGGGTTAAGAGTTGAGAGCCCGGAAAAACAGGAAACCCTTCTTTTGCCATCAAGGCTCGCGCGGCCACCTTGTCGCCCATACGCGACAACCACTCGGGTGCAGGACCAATGAAGGTCATCCCTTGATCCACTACCGCCTGCGCAAATTGGGCATTCTCTGACAAAAACCCATAACCAGGATGCACAGCGTCAGCACCACTGTCTCGAGCTATAGCCAGAAGTAAAGGGAGATTTAGATAAGTGTCCGCCGGGCGCACACCGGCTAGCGGGAAGGCCTCAGTGGCCTCCGCCAAGTACGGAGCCCCTGCATCTGCTTCAGAAAAAACAACAACACTTTGCAAGCCCATCTCATGGCAGGCTCGTACGATCCGACGCGCGATGGCTCCGCGATTGGCGATCAGTACTTTGCGCATAGTCAATTCATCGTTCGTTGATGCTTGTGTAGCTTGTGTATTCTTGCCACGCAGCGATGAAGCCACCCAATCCTCGGGTCTTGGTGGCTGGCGTGCGTAACCCACGCAATTCAGCCAAACGTACCGCGTTCAAACATTGCTCTCGTTGGCTGGCGGGCATGCTCAGTTGAAACATGTGCGTTGCGCTCAACCCCGCGTGATCGTCTGGCACCAGCAGTGGCTTGCTCAGCAACGCACGACGAATAGTGCCAATGAGATCCTCCACGTGCTCGCCTTGCGCCTCAAGTTGATCCAGAAGGTCTAAACATTGTTCCAGCATCCAGCGGGTCCAATAGTCCGGCTGGTCACATAGCGCTTTATAAGACCGCCAGTCCAACATCGAGCCTTACAACTGCAGCGTTTGTCCGGTCAGCAACTGATACGCTTCAAGATAGCGCGCTATGGCTTTTTCAATCACTTCCTGGGGCAATTCCGGTCCTGGCGGTGTCTTATCCCACGCCCCGGAGTCGACAACAGTCTGTAGATAATTTCTGACAATTTGCTTATCGAAACTCTGCTGTTCCCGGCCCGGTTCCCAATCATCCGCCGGCCAGAATCGCGAGCTGTCCGGGGTAAAAATTTCATCGATCAACAGTGGCGTTGGCTCACCGTCCACCCTACCGAATTCGAATTTGGTGTCCGCGAGGATAATGCCACGATCGGCTGCATAGTCGCGGGCGCGGGTATACAGACTGAGCGTGGTTTCCCCCAGCCAGTGCATCAAATCTTCACCAACGATCGCCGCCCCCTCATCAAAGCTAATATTTTCATCGTGTCCCGTTTCTGCCTTCGTCGAAGGGGTGAACAAAGGTTCAGCCAAACGATCACTGTTACGAAGACCTGTGGGCAGCTCGATACCGCACACAGCGCCGCTGGCCTGATAGTCTTTCCAGCCACTGCCTGTGATATATCCGCGGGCAATACATTCGATGGGCACGACGTCTGTTTTTTTACATAACATGATTCGACCCACCAGCGTTTCGCGCTGGGCATCATTCAGGCCGGGGATATCTGCCGCCTCAGTGCTGATCAGATGATGGGGGACCGAGTCCGCAAAATAGTCGAACCAGAATTTCGAAATTTGCGTCAGCACCACACCTTTGCCGGGCAGGCCATTGGCCATCACAACATCAAATGCGCTGATCCGATCTGTAGCGATGATCAACAGTGCCTCTCGCCCGTCGTCGAGAGTGACATCATAAAGATCGCGAACTTTGCCTGAGCGCTTATTCGCCAGGGGAAGGTCTGTGCTGAGTACAGCGTCTGCCATGTTAGCTCCTAGATTATTGCTGTAATAATGGGGGTGTCCCGGGGGTGAATTCTTCCTGTACTGGCCTTGCCGGGGCGAATCAATAGCAAACAGCCCTGGGTCATCCGAATTCGTACCACTGCGTCACGCCATGCTGCCGCCATCCGCCATATAGACTGCGCCGCTGATAAATTGTGCGTCGTCGCTGATCAAAAACAACATGATGTTGGCGATATCTTCCGGCTCAGCATAGCGCCCAAGTGGTATGTTCGCAGCCATATTAGCCTTCGCCTCGGCTGCAGCACCGGGCGCAAAGCCTTCTTCCAAGCTACGCATCATTCGCGTTTCAACTGGTGATGGGTTAACGGTGTTGACTCGAATATTCTGCGGCGCAAACTCCAATGCCGCCGACTTCATCATACCAATCACCGCATGCTTACTGGTCACATACGGGGCCACGCTCGCTGTGCCTCGTATGCCCGCAACACTGGATGTAATCAAGACACTGCCGCCGCCTCGTTTAGCCAGCGCTGGCACCGCAGCCTTCAGGCCTAAAAACGGGCCCTTGACGTTCACCGCCATCACCTGGTCGAAGCGCGCCTCGTCATAGTCTAAGATTGAGGCGACGTCACCTTCAATCCCGGCATTGGCCAAAAATGCGTCTACCCCGCCATAACGTTCTGTAGCACATGCGATCATTGCCTCGTTGTCGTTGGCTTTAGTCACGTCAGCGGTAAAGTAGCTCACACGATTACTGCCAATGTCATTGCACGCCGCCGACAACGCAGCTTCATCAAGGTCGACTAACAAAACGTCCGCACCTTCTTCGACAAACCGCTTGCCTGCGGCCTTACCTATGCCACCGGCACCTCCTGTAATGACCACGACCTTGCCGTCTAATCTACCCATGTTCTACCTCACTCAAATGCTTGTGAAAAGTCCTCAACCAGATCATCGACGTCTTCGATACCCACTGAAATACGAATCAAATTATCACTGATACCCATACTGGCACGGCGCTGGGCACCCATTTCGAAATAAATGGTGTGCGCTACGGGTATGGCTAAGGTCCTGTTGTCCCCTAAATTAGTCGAGTTGATCACGACTTTAAAACGGTTTAAGTACCTCCACAAATCCACATCGGGTTGCAGTTCAAAACTGAATATTGCCCCTGCCTGGCGAAACAGCGCCTGAGTTCGCGCATATTGCGGATGATCCTGCAGGCCGGGATAAAAAACCTGACCCACTTGTGGGTGAGACCGCAGATATTCTGCCAGTTGTTGCGCGTTGGCGCACTGACGCTCCATACGCAGCGCCAAAGTTTCTGCGCCAATCGCAATGTGGTGGGCGGCCTCCGGCCCAAGTGATGCGCCAAAATCTCTTAGGCCCTTTTTACGAATTTGCGTTATGCCCCAAAGCTGTGGATCACCTTTTTTATATTGATCATAAATATGCGGAAATCCGTTCCAATCGAAGTGGCCCATTTCAGTGATCGACCCACCCAGTGCATTACCATGACCGGCAATATATTTCGTTAGGCTATTGACGACCAGACTGGCCTTTACCGAGGTGGGTTGGAATAGATATGGCGACGTCATGGTGTTGTCGACGACGTAAATCAAGCCTCGGTGGTCACACAATTCGCCAATTTCTTGCAATGCGGTCACCTGCGTGCGCGGATTGGCAATGGTCTCCACAAACACCAACTTTGTTTGATCGGTGATGGCCTCTTCAACCGCTTCGGAGCTCGTTGCATCAACAAAAGTGATGTCAATGCCCTGAATCGAAAACGTGCTGAGCAGACTATTGGTATTGCCAAACAAAAATGCACTTGAGACCACGTGGTCGCCTGGACGCAGCAGCGCAAAAATCGCGGTACCTATGGCCGCCATGCCCGAACTAAAACACACTGTTTTAAGGCCATTTTCCATCGAAGAAAGTTTGTCTTCTAAGGCATCGACGGTCGGGTTCACCTGCCGACCATAGGTATACCCGGCTTGATTACCCTGAAAAACGGCAGCCAGGTCTTCTGCCCTTTCGTAGCCAAAAGCCACCGAGGTGTGGACGGGTTTATGCACCGCACCGTGCTCTATCGCCCGAGTGCCATCGTTGTGCACAATTTTTGTGGTGAAACCTTTCATATTCGTTTTGTTCGTCTTACTTCTTCACAAGCGCGGGCACTCCTGCGTAAACGGGGGCGCTGGCACGCGATATTACCCCATCAGGATATCGGAATCTTTGACCACCGATCTGGTGCAGCCATATCCCTTCTTCGCACATTTACAACGCGCGTCATTCCGCTCATGATCTTTTGATTCAGTTCAGGCCGGTAACGCAGCCACTTTGTCTTCGAGCAATTGGCTGAAGTTATTCGATTTCAATAGGGCTACGAATTCCGCCGCAGGAACCGCAGGCGAGAAAATATAGCCTTGCACTTCCTGACAACCCTGCGCACGAAGATATTTCAACTGACTGCGGTTCTCCACACCTTCTGCGATCAGCCCTAAGTGCAGACCACGAGCCATGGCGACGATCGCATCAATGATGCTCGCGTCCCCCTGCTCAGCGCGGATGTCTCCCACAAAACTGCGATCAATCTTCAAAGTATTTATCGGAAATTGATGCAGATAAGAAAGCGAAGAATAACCGGTACCAAAGTCGTCTATCGCAAAGCTGGCGCCGAGATCTCGAATGGCTTTTAACTTGGGGATAATCAGGTCCATATCCTGCATCAGCGTGCTTTCCGTGATCTCAAACTTAACCTGTTCAGCGGACAACCCGGTGGTGTTCAGAGACTCGACAAAGCGTTCAACGAAGCCCTCCTGCTCCAATTGCAGGGCTGTGAGATTCACTGAAACACAGATATCCTCATACCCGGCACGCCGCCACGCCGCCACATCTGCAAACGCCTGGCGCTGCACAAATTCATCTAGCTGGACTATCAAGCCGGTCTCCTCAGCGAGGGGGAGAAACTCTCCTGGGTCCACCAGACCGCGGACACTATGATGCCAGCGCACAAGCGCCTCAACCCCAGTGATTCGACCATTGTCCAGGGCCACCTGAGGTTGATAGTAGACTTCAAACTCCCCCTGAATCAGACCGTTCCGCAGCTCTCGTTCCAGGCTTAATCGCGTTGAGAATTGCTGGTTCATTTCTTCAGAGAAAAACTGATATCCATTTTTACCGCGCCCTTTGACCTGATACATCGCGATGTCAGCGTTTTGAATCAGTACCTCTCCCGTGTCCCCGGCTTCCGGATACATCGCAATACCGATGCTGGCACCGACAAACAGCTCATGCCCGTCGATCACAAAGGGCTCACACAAACGGTCCAATATTTTTTCCGCGATCACGACCACATCATCTCGGGTGCGCACTTCAGGCAACAGTAGCGTGAATTCGTCTCCCCCAAAACGAGACAAGGTGTCACCCCCTCGCAGGCAGCTTTGCAGACGATTGGCTACCGCCTTGAGTAGTCGGTCACCCATGCTGTGACCTAGGGTGTCATTGACCAACTTGAAGCGGTCAAGATCCAAAAACATGGCCGCCAATTTGCGCTTGTTACGTTGCGCCTGAGTGATGGCCAGATTCAAGCGGTCCTTGAGCAGCGCGCGATTAGGCAAATGCGTCAGCAAATCATGGTAGGCCTGGAAGTTGATCACCTCCTGCGCCTGTTTCCGTTCGCTGATGTCCCTCGCCGTACCATAGGTGCCGAGAAAATTCTCTCTGGTGCGGTCTTGATTATTCGAGTAGATCCCCATCGCCGTGAGCTCGGTCCAAACCGAATGGGCACGCAGTAATCCAGTCCGCCGGTCTTGCAACTTACTTTTCAGCCGCAGTTCCATGTTTTTGACCGCACGACTCCCAATACGCCGCTCGTTAAACAAATTATGGGCCACCTGCAAATCTTCATCATCGACCAGCTCCGAGTAGTGTTTGCCGATCAACGCCGCTTTATCGTGCCCCAACATGCTTGTTACGCGGTCATTAATGAAGTTAAAACAGCCGTTCCGATCAAGCATGTACACCAGATCCGGCGAGCTGTTGACGATAAATCGGTGTAGTTGCTCCGACTCCTTGAGTTGGATCTCCAGTTCGTCATGCTGTCGCTCCAGTCGTACCTGACGTAGAGCGGCTTCCATAGTCGCCATGAGTTCTGCAGCTTCATAGGGCTTTTTCACAAAATCCAAAGCACCACAGTGCAAGGCATGCTTAACCCCACTGAAGCTTGAATCACCGCTCACCACGATAATCTTACACTTGAGTTTTTCGCGCGCCGCGTAATCAAGGATATCGTGCCCACTCACGCCGGGCATAATCAGATCCAACAGCACCAAGTCGTAACTGTCATCTGCCAGATACTGCATGGCGGCTTCGCCACCCAGAGCCTGATCAGCCTCATATCCATAGACCGTCAACAAATGATGCAGAGAGGTCAGCAGCTCTTGTTTGTCATCGACCAACAAGATTTTGGCTTGTTGCAGCGCCGGCTCAGGCCGGTTGGCTAATTTGGCGTATGATGCGCGAGGACTTGAAGCGTCATGATCACTCACAAATCGACTTCCATATGCGGGTAGTATTTGACAACGAAGGCAGCGCCATATCGGTCTCGGACCTTAATTTGAACAAGATTGCGTCGGCAGGTAAAGGACTGTTTTTTGACTAATAAAGATTTGGTGCCATTGCACCCATGTTTTCGATACAAAAGCACCGTTTGGCACGCCCTTATCGGTGCCTTGTTGTGGTTTATGACGACTGCGGTTCAGGCCGCGCCCGAACCCTGGCCTATTTGGCAGTCCTACAACCCAAAGAGTACCCAGCGCATTGATCACAGTCTTTGGCAAACCTTCCTCGACAATTATCTGATGCGCGGTTCTGATGGGATCAATCGCGTCAATTACACCGCTGCTCGAGCGCAACAATGGCCGCAGTTAAAGCGCTACCTTGAGAACCTGAGCCAGGTCAAGCCTGACATGCTGACCCAGCCAGAGCAGATGGCTTTTTGGATCAATCTGTACAATGCATTAACGGTTGATCTGGTCCTCCAACATCCACGAAAAAAATCGATCAAACAAATGGGCCGTGGGATTTTTTCTTTTGGTCCATGGGATGATGAAGTCATACAGATCAATGGCGTGGCGATCACCCTCAACGACATCGAACACAGAATTTTACGGCCAATTTGGCGGGACCATCGCATCCACTATGCGGTCAACTGTGCGAGCCTGGGCTGTCCTGATTTGGCAGACACGGTTTACCAAGCCAACCAACTAGAGAGCCAGCTGAGATCGGCCGAGTCGGCATTCCTCGACCACCCCAGGAGTGCGCGCTTTGATCAGCGCGGCCAACTCATTGTTTCAAGTTTGTTCAAATGGTACGCCGATGACTTTGCGCCGAATGTGGCTGCCCTGAAAGAGTATTTGGCGACTCATCATTCTCAGTCCACGCGCTTACGACAATACCGCGGGCGCATCCGTTACGAGTACGACTGGCGTTTGAATGCCACGCCCGACTAGGCTGGATGGTCTTGAGCGACAAAAGGCAAAGGCCACAACTGATAAACTCGCGACAACGCCGACAATGCCAAGGCATGGCGCAATTCACCGCTCGCAACCGCATCACGGACCTGGTCTTCCGACATCAACTCCACTTCGATCATTTCACCCTCGCCTAAATTCTGCGCATCCTGCAAATACGCATCCTGGGCCAACCAGTGATGACACAGATGATTATGGAAGGCAGGGTTTGGCTCTACCGCGCCTAAATATTGCCACCTATCCGATACATAGCCCGTTTCTTCCAGCAGTTCACGCTGTGCAGCCTCCTTGGAATTTTCGCCAGGATCAACCATCCCACCGGGCGTTTCGAGCGTCGTATAGCCAACGCCAAAACGGTACTGTCGTATCATCACGCAGCATCCATGAGGGTCCACTGCCACCATATTCACCCAATCAACCGACTCCAGCACCAACCGATCAAAGACTTGTTGATTACGAGGATTGCGCAAACGATCAATCCGTTTATCGAAAAGCAAAAGACCCGCATCAGGGTCATATGTCGAACTCAAATGCTCCCAATCCAACACAGATGATTTATCCGTCATCCAATTTCCTCGTTTATTGGTATCCAGTTAATTCCATGTACCCTCGCCCGACGTCGTTACCCGCTTCATCACGGACACCAACGATGCCTTCCCAATAGATAATGGCAGTGTCCATGACTTGATCGTCTATCAGCGCCTCAACCTCAAAGCGTTCATCACCAATCGACAATATCCAACTCACTGGCCACCGAACACCCTGCTGATCTTGCCACCATCGTTGCGCTTGCAAGCGATAATCTTCTGGGCGCAGCAGGTCTACTCCGGGGTCACCCGCGCCGATCACCGATGGCGCTCGCGCACCGGGGGAGACGACCAAGCCGTGATCAAACCCGTCACGCCGCCCATCGCGCCGACGCAATTGAAAAGCCATCACGCTCCGGCCATCTGCCAACTGCAGCGCAAACCAATCCCAACCCGCTACCCCTTGGGGCAAGAGCGACGTGCTCCACTCTCGATCCAGCCAACCAGACCCGGTGACTGTGACCGAGCGGTCGGGCAGAGACAGCCGGCCGCTTACTTCGAGTCGCGGCATTGAATAATAATAACTGCCACTCTCGGCACTCTTACGCGACAAGCCTCGCTCGCCTTGCAACACGATGGGCTGGACTTGCATGACATTGAGGCGTGCTGCAAATCGATCCCCATTGGCTTCGTGCTGCTGGGCATTGAGCTGAAAGTTGAAGTCGGCCTCGGCAGGTTGTTGTCGCAAGGACCAATCATCGATGTACACCGACCAGCCACCCTCGAGTTGGGACCCGGCCAGCTGAGGATGGCCACGAGCAAAGCGCTGGGCTGCATGATGACTGGCGCTGGCGACATCCGTGATCGCAAAATGCCCGAGATAAGCTTGACCGGTTTGCCAGGGACCCTCCCCCACCGGATGCGACGTCAACGCCTGGCGAAACAGCGTAAACTGCATACCGTACTCATACCCCTCCGCGTCGGTGAGCCAAGCGGTGAAATACCACCATTCACTGCGGAACCCCGGATGCGCCAGATGATCTTGTGGGAAACTAAATGTTCGTGGCTGGTCGGCTCGCAGATACTCCGCATCATTTGCGGCGCCTAACACGGTGCTTACCCGCAATCCGGAGAGGCCGCCGCCCGTAACCGACTCCGGTTGATCAGCCCCGCAGCCTGATAACATCCACAGTACGAACCCCGCAAGGCGAAGCGCACGTCGCTGATCACACCACTGCACGCAGACCTCCCGTCTCGGTGCGGCCGACCCGCACCAACCCGGCGCTCACCGCCGCTATCCCCCCCCACAATAGGGGTTCGCTGTAGCTTTGCCAGGCTAACTGCAGCTCTATGGTCCAGCCAAATGCTCTGGGATTGATGACCGAACATAGAATCCAACCGAACAATGTACCCAACGGAATGGCCAAGACAATCGCCACCAAACCCACAGTCGCACCCAGCATAAAGTCCATGCCGGTTTCTTCTGTGCGACGGAGCCCTAGAGCCACCATCAACCGGGTACTGCTGCTGCGATTTAAACGCAAAGTCGTCAACGCGACATAAATCCCTATGCCGGCCACAATGAGTGCAATAAGAATCAACACTCGCGTGATCACAAAAGTTTGATCAAATGTTTCAAGGGCTGTTTGTCGGATCTCAGCATACCGCTCGATTTTTAGGTCAGGAAAAGTCTGTTGCAATGAATTCGCGATCTTTAACGGCTCCGCTGTTTTTAAACTGACGGACGTGATCGATCCTTCGGTTTCAGGCGCGCCGACCGACCTCGGCACTAACAAGCGCGGTTGGACATCACCAAAGCTGGCGAACAGGCCCACCACCGCGAATTCAGTTTGGTCGATTGTCAGGGGCTCTCCAACATTCACTTTGAGGAGTTTTGCACCCTGCTCACTCACCAATACCTCGCCCGCCTCCAGCGGTCGCGGAAAACCATAGCGCGCTGATTCAAGCGCGTCATAGTGACTGGCCACCACTTTGACCCGCACGCCACGCAGGCGAACATCGCGCTCAGCGTAGGTTTGCACACGCTTAACCGCCTGTAGAACAAGCGTTTGGCGGACCAGTTGATTCAGTTCTTGGTGGTCGCCTGTAACCACCAGGTCGTAACTTATGCGGCGCTCTAGCATGCGACTAAAGTCTTCGCGAAAACTATCCACCATCAACCCCATACCAATGGCGGTTGCAATCGCCAGGGTCAATCCCGCTATTGCTACGGCTAAGTCCTGTGGATACCACACGGCTTCCCGAGCTGACCACCGCAAGAGATAAGCACCCCGCCATACGCTGGCGCGCGCGCGAAGATACACTAACAGCGGGCTCACCATAAACGCAGCCATGAAACTACAGATCGCAATCGCGGCAAAACCACCTAACAGCCCGCTGGATGTCCACACGACCCCCACACCGGCGAATAAAGCAGCGCCGATCAACAGCCCAAAACGGCCCTCGCCTTGAGGCAGCCCCTGAGCGCGTCGAAATGCCCACACTCCGCCAATCAGGCAAACCGCCAGGGCCGAACCGACCCCTTTGGCCGCGACCCACCAGGAAAAAGCAAAAGTCGCTGTCTCGTGTGGCACGTTCAGATCGAATAATAGCTGCGCCAAAAAGTAACCCGCCGCTAGTCCGACCAGAGCCGCAACACACCCGAGTAATCCCATGGCCCCAACAAAATAGAGCTGCAGTGATCGCCATTCAATACCCAGTACGTGTAAGCGTGAAAAGACCGGCCAAAGTCGACGCAGCCAGGATACCGCGACCTGGTAAATCAAAAACCACGCCACCAACATGGCCAACAGGCCCAGGGCACTGATATTGAACAATACTGATTTACCAAACTGACTCGCCGGATGCTGCTGAGCAAGACTTAACACGGCATACTGTTCGGCGGCAGCGATCTCCAGCTGTCGCTGGGGTAAACCCGCACTCATGCCCGGCACCAATTGTTCAGCCGATCGTTTCAAGCCAGCCGCCGAATCGCGCACAACTACACCGATATAGGACAATCGCTGCGCATCCCAACCCAATATTTCCTGCGCCACACCGATATCGGCAACGAGCAGCCCAGAGTCGCCCTCCAGCACACTGTTGACGGGGCGCTGAGTCAGCTCTGCAGCTAATTCATCAGCCCACACACCACGCCAATCCCACCCTGACTGTGCATCACCCGCTCTTGCCAGTTGAGACAATTGACCAGTGCTAAACAGATCAATACCAATCACACGTACCACCTGACCCTGTATCGTCGTGGTTTCGTCTATCAGCGGCGCGAGTTGTTCAACATCACGCCACTGTTCATCAGCAGCAGCCTGCAACCAGCGCTGTCGAAGTTCAAAGTAGTCGGCAGCAATGAGGCCATCTCGATGCAGAAAGTGGGTGTAACCATTGAGTTCGCCGGGTATCAGTTGGTCCAG
>Ga0181559_10002116_pt1 | contig 19599 bp, 13 predicted proteins | sample 011ome_21_FD_133752 | JGI IMG/M metagenome (GOLD analysis project Ga0181559, IMG submission 133752) | Coastal salt marsh microbial communities from the Groves Creek Marsh, Skidaway Island, Georgia - 011508AT metaG (megahit assembly) | ecosystem: Environmental > Aquatic > Marine > Intertidal...
ATCGATCCGATTTTACAAATAAAGAAAGTCTCACAGAAGGCCACACCAAACTCACTCCCGATCAACCCAACACCTACGATTCCGAACGAACCTAAGGTAGACACCATGAAGGTACGACACTAGACTATGTTGAAGCGCGCCGTCCTGTTGTTTTCAATGTCACGGATGCTGCAGTCGTCCAGTTTAAACCTTGCCCGTGTCGCTAAATCCTCGTTTCCCATACCATTTTTTGCAGGCGCCGTCAGAGGTCCAAGCAAAGAGCGTCGGCGAGGTCGTGCTCTCTTGGAATACAGAGCTCGAGAGTCGCACGGTACGTTTCGCAAGACTGAGTTGGTTGAAATTGTTTGGTTTGTGGAAGTCTCTTCCCTTTGTATCACATGTCGCTAACAGACTGCCCCCTCGGCGATGCTTGTCCCCGCTCCGCAGAACTTCTTCAAGTCCAAGGCTAAGAGTCTTGCAGAGTGGGATCGCCACATCTTGAAAAACAGGCACCAGCTCATGGCCTTGCAGGTGAGGAGTCCGCAAATATGAAACATTCTCCTAGACTCGTTCCATCATCACTTCATCTCTCTTGTCTATTGAGTGGTGGGGCGACGTCCTTGCTCGATAACCTTCACCTATACTTACTGAGTTTGATTCTTGCTCTTATTCCAGGTTGACCTCGGGAAAGCTTCAACCTCCCAAGATAGGCTGGAGCGTCAGCTCGATATCCTTCAAGTTCACCAAAAACAAATCAGTGATGCGCTGAACGTCATGGAAGCTGAAGCTGAGCATCTGTCCAGGTGAGTTCTATGTGTGAACATCACCCCATGTTCTCGAGCGAAACTGACTTTCCACATTCCTCCTCTTGTCCTTCGTAGGTCTCCCCAGCACAGCGCTGCACTTGAGATTCAAACGTCCAGCAGCCAGGATACTCTTTACAGCCTCGCAGAGTCTATAAGCGCTCATCTTAGTAGCCTGGGCGATGCTCTTCACGGAATCGTGCCTTCAAATGCAGACGGCGAAGAGGTACGCAACATCAAAAAATCTTACGTGTTGCATATATACATGTACGCAAATACATACTGACTCCGCTTTGTTCCGGTTTCCTTTCAACTTCTTCGCAGGAACTTAACCGCGCGGCGGAAACCTCAGCACCGAACAATGCGTTCCCCAGCGAAGTGTTAAAGGCACACCTTCAAACGTTACACTCCATAGAACAAAAAGTATCCCATGCCTCTGCTGCTTTGCGTTGAACAAACCTGCGCCGACTAGCCCTAGCTAGCTAGCTAGCTAGCTAGTAGCTACATAGCTAGAAACATAATTCAACTCACCTACATGCATGCATGCATGCATGGATAGTCGATGTAAAAGTATGTAGCTACATAGACTAGCTCTAGACTACGTATGTAGTCTACATACACGCACGTAATATACACGTCGTACTCGTTGTACAAACTTTCTTCCTCGACTTAATAATAATAGGATCTTCTACATACATATCATATGTAGGTTGCTCTAGCTAGCTAGCATAGATAGGTCGGTGACGACGACAGCGTACGCAGTAGCGAGCAAGTGCATAAATAAACTATGTAATGTAAAATAAAACTGCCCACTTCTTGGCCATTTCTTGTTGTCGACCATGCAGTGGGGGCGGCGCAGGACTTCAGGCGGCGGCAGGGATGGAGGCGTCAGAGCTTGCATGCCACGTTTCCGCAGGTGTCATTGCGGGTGCTGCAGTCGAAGCGACGTTGTATCCCATAGACACGATAAAGACTCGTCTGCAAGCTGCGCGCGGGGGAGCATCGGTGAATTGGAGAAACTTGTACAAAGGGATCGGCGGGAATCTCGCTGGTGTTGTCCCCGCCTGCGCAGTATTCTTCGCTGTATACGAGCCAGCGAAACGTATGTTGCTTCCTCTCGATGACGATAAACTGATGCACTCCGACCGCACGATCGCTGCGCATCTCACGGCCGCCGCATCTGCAGGACTCGCAGCCTCCATCGTGCGAGTGCCGACCGAGGTTGTCAAGTCTCGCATGCAGACGGGGCAGTTCACAAGTGCACGAGGCGCAGTCTGGCAAATTGCCTCTCGGGAGGGCATCGCTGGAGGGCTCTTCGCTGGGTTCGGCTCATTTCTTTTACGCGATTTACCATTCGACGCGATCGAGTTCGCATCTTACGAGCAGATGAAGATCACTTGGTCGTCTGTTAGTGGAGGCTCTGAAAACGAGATCAAGCAGCATGAGTCGGCCGCCATCGGAGCCGTTGCGGGAATGCTGACAGGCGCAGTGACTACGCCTCTGGACGTTGTTAAAACACGACTGATGACACAAGGAGGTATGAAAGGCGAAACACGTTACTATAAAGGCGTGATGGACTGCGTAACACGTACGGTGGCTGAAGAGGGGTGGATCGCTCTGCTCAAGGGCATCAGCCCGAGAGTGACGTTTATTGGGCTTGGGGGTGGTGTGTTCTTCTTCGTGTTGGAAGGCGCGAAGAAGGCGCTAGGGGTCGACAAACGTTCAACAGCTTCCAACACGACTTTCAGAAGCGGAGGAAGTGACGACTTGAAACCGTGAAGGTCGAGAGTGCTCAATAGATGTTCTGATAGTTCTGATAGTTTACGCCGATCAGCACTAAACGTGAATACCGGGTTCTGCATAATAGCTTGTCGTTCCATTTTCCAACCGCTCGCAATTTTTCCTTCATGTCATAACACATGGCTCCCAGTCACTTTCCACCATCTCGGCTTCTTCTTGAACGAGCTTTGAGTGTTTGATTTCATCCGCGTCAAAGTTGATAGCGCCCATATCATACACGACGAGCGCGCACTTCCACGGACGCGATTCCCCTTTGGCGTCGACGACTTGAATGCGGTCTCGCGAGATCGATCTTCTTCAGCAGGGTGGTTTTTCCGGCTCCCAGAAATCCAGAGAGAACGGTGACGGGCAGTCTTTTGTCCTCAACAGCCTCAGTCATAACATGCTTGACCTCATTAACGGCGGTCATGGTGTTGATATGGGTGTCAGAGGGTTTTACACGTGCGACTCGGTCCGTCGTTGCGCGGAAGAGAGTGAAAGAAGCCAGACGAAACCTAGGACGTGAGCCCCTCACGAAAATGCGTGTGTCCAAAACAACACACGACGCAGAAAACTGGAAGGCAGTTAAAACAAATAGTCTTGAAAATGCAAGAAGCCCTCAAAATCTGCGCCGCAAAAAATCTGCGCCGCAAAATCTAGCCTTGTGCGTCAGCCGTTTTCCGAGGAAAAACCAAAAACGCTCAAGGCCGATTGTGGTGCACTATGTCCCCCTGGCTTCACGCCACTTCACGCCATCTCACGCCATTTCCATAGAAGGACTGCGCTCGCTCGCGATCCAGCTGAGATAATAAATAAACTCGATCGATGTTGATGAAGCAAACTCTGTCCACCGCGATCGGTGAAAACCGCTTCTTCAGCATCACACAGAAGAGGAGAAAAAAGCGAAAACTTGAGGAAAATGAGACGAGCGAAAAAGCGAATTCAAACCGACAAAATTAACGCACGAATTGCCGATACCTCGGGACCATGAGGAATTCCTCACGGGATTGTTTACAAAATGCGATATATATGGACGAAAGTACGCGTTTTACATCGAAAAATGGATTCGATTAAAAACACCCGCTTCAAAAAAATCAATTAAAATGAATCATGTATATTGACGACATTTTTCGTAGACTGATTGCCCTGGTATACATTTCACGATTACGCGATATGTTTTTTTTCGAGCTTTATTTTAATCGGATTGTTCGCGCGGAACTTGCATTCCACGGTGCGCCGTCGACACAAACCAACAAGCAAAGATGCCCCCTAAAGCCGCCCCCGCCCACCCCAAGTACGAGGACATGGTGAAGGCCGCCATCCTGGCCCTCAAGGACAGGAACGGCTCTTCCGTCCCCGCCATCGCCAAGTACCTCGGCTCCAACTTCAAGCTCCCCGGCAACTTCAAGAAGATTCTGTCCACCCAGCTCAAGAACCTCGTCAAGTCCGGCAAGCTTCTCAAGGTCAAGGCCAGCTACAAGCTCGGTGAGGCCCTGAAGAAGGCGCCCAAGAAGCCCAAGAAGAAGGCCGCCCCCAAGAAGAAGAAGGCCAAGAAGGCCAAGAAGGCCAAGAAGCCCAAGGCCAAGAAGGCCAAGAAGCCCAAGGCCAAGAAGGCGCCCAAGAAGAAGGCCGCCAAGAAGAAGGCGGCGCCCAAGAAGAAGGCCGCCAAGAAGGCGAAGAAGTAAGCAACGACCACCACAAGTGTCGTTGTGCTTCCGCCGACGAGGATGGGAGGTTAACGAGCGGCACCTCTCAGAGTGCGCCCTTTGTTTCCTCCCCTCCGCTCCTTCACGGTGTCTCCTCGACACCACCATCCTGTCGATAAGAATTCTCTTTTGTCTTCGAATTTACTTTTTTCCCGATTCTCTTCGACTGGAGCATCACAAGACAAGATAGATCATCCTTGCAGGATATGTTACTGTTGTCTTCCGAATTCATCTTCGGCCAAACACGTGGCCTTGCCTCGCATTACATCTCTCCACCCACCCATCTGTCGAACACTCTGCTGCTATCTCTCACCTCGAGCAGCTTGGTCGCACCGCCGTGCTCGTACTCTCGTTCGACAACCTTACAGACTCCACGAGATGTTGACCATCCAGCACTGATGACGAGTCTATTTCCAGACACGATCACTCCTGTTGTAATTCCACCAGGAAGGGATATGTGCTGAGCTAGAAGGACGTCGTCACCATCCTCCTCGCTCAAAATTCTCGCGCGTTGAATCGTCTCCTCACACTCGAAATTGAAACGCGCGCCATCAATATTTTCTTGCGCACTCGAGTTTACTCTGTCGCCGACAAGACTTGTCGGAACTGCTAAACGGTTGAAAGATCGCCACTCCCCGACAGCACTCTCTGCGGGTTCCGTGGGAAGCATTGCGATCTCTTGCATTGTTTTTGCTTCCTGTTCGACCTCAACGTCAGAGTATGCCCGCTCAGGACCCAACCACTTCTCTATACTCACCACGACTCTTCCCAGGCGAAACTGTGCTGAAGGGGAAAAAGAAACCGTTTGCGAAACTCTTGCGCACTCAGCGCCCCCTGGAGCTATGATGTTGAACTCAAAAATCTAAATAAGAAAAGGGCGGAAGATACACACGTGTGTCAGCACGGGGAAAAACTGTGGACGTGGTAGAAATGCCTTGACAAGCAGGTGGAAGCAAGTGTGGAGCGACAAAACTAAAACCGAAACGAATCAGGCTAGAACCGCGAAGAATTTTGTGAGCTCTGGCGCACCTGACGTGTTTCACCGATATCTTTCGACAGTTGCGTGGCTCCTGATGTGTACGTTCCGTCCTCGAAATATACCTGCGTCACGATCGATATGGAAGATGGTGTAGGGCGTAGTCAGTGCATCTGGTTCAACTTGATTTCAGCGAAGGTCTGTGGTGCCTTCATCGCTGACAACAGTTGTTTCGCGTTCTTAAAGCTTTCACAGACTTGGAGCAAAATACAGAGCAAGGTCAGGGCCATGGACAAAAAAACGTAATAATGTCAGATGTTCGAAGGCACATGTGAGCACGCACAAATCCAGGTTCGTCACTGTCGAGGTTTCTTGACGCTGGAGTCGAATTCTGAGAAGGGTCGTGGACGGGCAAAACAGAGTCAGTCCTAAGTCAGCGTGGCGTGCGATCGATTGGATGAGCGCTGGTACCTACTGGATGTCCTACCTTAAGCCCCTCATTGACCTGTTCCATATTCGTCAATGTGTCATCTATGCTTCTACCATTCGAGCGAATGACACGAAGCTGTCCGATCTCTATTGTAAGGAAAGGTAATAATCAGATATAGAAGGACAAGGTGCTTAGATTTATGAGGTCGCGTTCTTGGGGCGTATTTTCGCAGAGAGGCTCGAGGCAGTGCGAAGGTGTGGTTTTCCGTGAGTTCGCGGCAAATAGTCCAGCTTTCCGCACCTTGAACCAATCTAAATCCAGCGGATATATCTATATCGCAATCTCTGGATAGCGGTCGCTCGAACGACGCGCTTCTTCCGATCCACACTCCAGCACATGAGTTGCAGAAGTTTGACCATCTCGGTGTTGCAAGTCGCTCCCCTGACGTCAGGTACATGGTGGTCTCCTGCAGGCGCACGAATCTCAGTATCATACTGTAGTGCAGCATTGAGAAGCGAACTATCGAACGTTAGATGTCAAATGATCGCTTACGTACCGTGAGAAGGGGATCTATATCGTACGAGCTCGTCAAAGCCGTGATGGCGGTCGTCGAGGGTTTACGCGAAAAGGAGCGTTTCCCGAGTTGAAGTCGACGACGCTGATGCCATGCCCGATGCTCAACTTCGACGCGTATTTGGCTTGATACACGTCCATTCTGTCGGACAGTCAAATGCAGATCCAATGCCCCGGTAGCAACATGACTGGACTGCATCATCGCGCACAACGTGAGTATCTTGTCTCCGTCGAGAAGTGGGGACACGGTCGTGAAACGTCTTGATTGAGAACCGGGGAAAATTATTTTATAGTTCTCGCGATACAAGTTAAGGTACGAGTTCGTTTCGACGTCGTCCGCTCGCTTCGATCGACGAATGATGATGAACGTCGGAGGAGCAAATTCCTATCCGCTCGTTTTTAATATTTTTCTTGCTGATCGATGAGCTGTCCTCGGCACGGCACAGCACCTGCGCTACACTACTCCCGGCTCCCTGTCCACCACACCCTTCTCCCACACTTTATCAGGATGGCCCTTCGTCAGTTCGTTCGTGCTACCGCACCCAAATTAGGCCTTCAGAGCAGCATTCCTGCTTTGAGCACCTCGATCGCGCGGAACTACAGCACAGGTGAGGTTTTCGCTTGCCTAGCTAGCTAGCCCTCTCGTCGATCTTCTTGCATACTTTGCCTTTCCTTCGGCTTTCCGGCGGACTTACAAGCGCGCTTCTTCGTTATCCACCGTCTCGACCGTCTGACGTTCCCCACGTTTCATCATTCAACGCCCTGCGCAGTCATCGAGGGTTTGAAATACATGCAGTCTCACGAGGTACGGCACACGGATCACGGCCAAAACTTTCCAACTCACTTCCTTTTCTTGCCCCAGACACAAAAAAACGCGCCTCCCAAAGGTTTTCATCAGTCAGACCCAGCGCGCATTATCTGACGCGATGACCTTCTTTCTACACTCATGTAAATTTATTGTAATGTGACCACAGTGGGCCAAGGTTGAGGGCGATGTCGTCACTGTTGGTATTACCGATCATGCGCAAGCTGAGCTTGGTGACGTCGTTTATGTCGAGCTCCCAGAAGTTGGTTCCACCGTCACACACAAGGCCACCTTTGGCGTCGTGGAGTCTGTCAAGGCTGCTTCTGATGTGTACTCACCGATTTCTGGTGAGGTGGTCGCGATTAACGAAGATCTCGCCGATTCGCCGGGTAAGGTTAACGAGGGCGCGTACACCGATGGTTGGATGATGAAAGTCAAGATGTCCACCCCTGCGGAGCTTGACTCTCTCATGGATGCTGCTCAGTACGAGGCGGCGTGTGACCAGTGAGAAGGTCCTCTAGAAGTAGTGAAGTTTTTTGCAATCGATGTCTCATTTACAAAATCTGATCGCATTATTCAAGAGTAGAGATCATCGTCATCATCCGCGCCCGCACCTCCGGCGAAAACATTCGCGTCTCCGGTCGCGTTCAAGTCGCCGCCTCCACCACCAGCAGTGTTGGGGCGAGTTGCGCCGTCCGGGAAGCGGAAGTCGTTACCAAATCCGCGCGACTGCTGGAGGGTCTGCGAAAATGCCTGATACTTGCGGATATCGGCATCACTGACCGAACGTCGAGCGTACTTCATCGCCTCCTCGAAATGAGCTTTTGTGATCTCGGGAACAGGGTCAACGTATTCGTCGTCGTTGTCCATGGAATCAGGATTGGCCGCAGCAGCACGCTCGCGTTCGATGTCGCGCTCAATACTTTCTCGGATGGCAAACTTGCATGCACGTTGGCAAATTTCCGTGATGTCAGCGCCAGAAAAGCCATTCGTGAAACGTGCGAGAGTATCCACGTCGACATCAGGAGCAAGGGGAGACTTGCGAAGGTTTGCCTTGAAGATAGAGAGCCTGGATTTCTCGTCAGGAAGTGGAATGTAAATGAGCTGATCGAGACGACCAGGACGCATGAGTGCAGAGTCAATGATATCGGGTCTGTTGGTGGCACCAATGATGAAAACCGTCTTCTTTGAGCCCATGCCATCCATCTCGGTAAGAAGCTGGTTGAGGACGCGGTCAGCGGCGCCACCCGCGTCCCCCGAGCTGGAACCGCGCTGGTTGGCGATGGAGTCGAGCTCGTCAAAGAAAAGGACACACGGGGCAGACTGCCTCGCTTTGTCGAAAATTTCGCGCACGTTTGCTTCAGACTCGCCAAACCACATCGTCAGAAGCTCGGGGCCTTTAACCGAGATAAAATTCGCTTGACACTCATTTGCGATAGCCTTGGCAAGTAGGGTTTTACCACAACCGGGAGGGCCGTAGAAAAGAACACCCTTGGAGGGAGCCATACCAAACTTCTCAAACTTCTCAGGGTGCTCGACTGGATACTGAACAGTTTCTTGCAGTTCCTGTTTGACGGTCTCCAGGCCTCCAATGTCCTCCCATGACACGTTGGGAACCTCGACCACAGTCTCACGAAGGGCAGAGGGGTCAGATGTGCCAAGAGCAGTAACAAAATGATCATTGGTCACTGCCATGGAATCCAGAATCTCGGCATCGATAGTCTCATCCTCAAGATCGATGACGTCCATTTTCTCTCGGATGCACTGCAGTGCAGCCTCAGTGCAAAGTGCCGCAAGATCAGCTCCCACATAACCATGCGTCTCCTTGGAAATTTTCTCCAGATCGACCTCCTCATCTAGCTTCATGTTCTTCGTGTGGATGCGGAGAACTTCGAGGCGACCAGTCTCATCCGGCACGCCAATATCTATCTCACGATCAAATCGACCGAAGCGTCTCAGAGCGGCGTCAATAGAGTTGGGGCGATTCGTTGCCCCCATGACGATGATGTGCGCACGAGACTTCATGCCGTCCATCAAGGTAAGGAGCATTGAAACAATTCGACGTTCGACCTCACCCTGCGTCTTCTCTCGCTTGGGAGCGATAGAATCGATCTCATCGATGAAAATGATAGCAGGAGCGTTTTTCTCAGCTTCCTCGAACGCCTTACGAAGGTTGGATTCTGATTCGCCGGCAAGCTTGGACATGATTTCCGGTCCATTGATAAGGAAGAAAAAGGCACCTGTTTCGTTCGCAACAGCGCGGGCAATCAAGGTCTTTCCGGAGCCAGGAGGGCCATAGAGAAGAATACCTTTGGGAGGCTTTACACCAATCGTCTTGAATAAGGTGGGGTGACGCAAGGGGAGTTCGACAAGCTCACGAATTTGCGCCATTTGCTTGCGCACGCCCCCGACATCATCGTAACCTACTTCGTCGAGCCTCTCCTCGTCCTCTCGGTTGATGGGCTCGCCCTCGCAGAAGATCTCCGTGTCAGGTGCAACGATGCAGTACTCAGCGGGATCCGTCTCGACAACCTTGAACTCAACTCCACGCATCCCACCTCGCGCAAGGAAAGTGTCGCCTTTACGGACGGGACGGTAGGCCTCAAGGAAGTATGGCTTCAAGTACACGTCAAACAGGTTACCGCTGACGCCCTCAATCGTGTCACTGAAAGGGAGCACGTGGATCCGCTGTCCATACTTCACGTCAGTGCACTGCGGAGCAAAGAACGGGGATTGAGGGGTCAGTAAGTTGCAAGATAACACATTCACGTGCGCATTTTCTGGTAGGTGTTCAGAGCTGAATCAAACCGCATCAAGCGATTAACACGAATGTTGAAGAAACCAGGTGCTGTCTGAAAACAGATCTTGCAGAAACGGGGATATGGGGAAGATCTAGCTAGATCTGAGGATCGCGAGAAAACATACCTGGTGAACGGATACGACATCGCCGAGGCGAACTCGCAAGTTTTTGCGGACGACCTTGTTCATTCGGATCTTACCCTCCTCGCAGAATTCATCTGCAAGGACGATGCAGACAGTATCCTTTCGCTTCTTGCCCTTGATTAAGACGGTATCACCGCGGAATAGCTGGAGCTCGTCCATCTTCGCCAGATTAAGCGCTACGACGGAGTTGTCGTCGTTCACGGCCTCATCTGCAGGAGTTCGACAAGAGATACAGGAGCGGGAAAAGGTGTTCATCAGTGGGGTGAAATGTGGAAATTGCGAATCGCGTTCGTCGTCGAACATCAAGTTGAGTCCCTAGAAACAAGAGCCACGGTCCTTTCGATCTTTGGAAATCCCCGCGAAACGTCATCCCTATCAGATCTGGGTTAGCCGGAAGGATTAAAGACTTACCGACGACGAGGCGGTTCGGGGACTTCTTGCGTTCGAGGATAGCGGTGGACACATCCTTCTTGACGCCAGAGACCGATGGGACGGCAGTATCGTCAACCATTTCGTTTGCCTTACAGCACTCTCCCGTCCTGAGAGGAAGCAGAGGTATCTGACGTCCGAAGACCGCGGGTGGTCTTTTTAGAGTAGACGATCTGCGTTGGTTCTAATAATAAATTGATGCATGCCGCCGCGCGCAGCACGACGAACTCACTGGGAGAACGAAATCGATAAAATCCCCCTAAAATCCCTCTAAACCCCCCATAAAATCGCCCTAAAATCGCCCTAAAAATTCACTTGATTACTAGCTAGTATTAGTAGTACGTATTTATTTATTTTCGTCTTGCATGCAGCACGACGCACGAGCGCACGCACGCGTGCTACGCACGTATTATTATAAATCAATCGTACTGGTGCCTTTATTTGTTGCGTCACAAGCCGACCCGTCGTGAGCGGCTCGAGACAGTGCGGAGAAACGGGGGGAGGAGGACAAACGCCACTGTTCGTTTTGTTAAGCGCAATCATTCTGTTGCAGTACACCTTCAGCGGAGGTCTCTTGGATGGCAATGATGGATCTGCGACAAGACAAAGGGTTCATCGTGCCAGAACGATTGTTAAGGACCGTCAGCGATATGCCAAAGTTTCTTGCTTCGAGAGCGTGCAAGAGTCTCGTGGAGTTCATAAGGGCAATGAACGCGGCCAGCCAAGGGGCGAAGCTATCTAATGAATGTGTCGTTTCTCCACTGGTGCAACGCCTGCTCGACACTCTGGACACGATGGAAGGGTGGTGCGAAGAGTATCCACCCAGCCAACAGCAGATGCGATACGGCAACGTCGCTTTCAGAGAGTGGCACAGTCGTTTATTGTCTTCTGCGACAGGTGAGACAAGCATCCAACGTCCTGTGACATTCTCTTGTTGACTAACACAATCGCTTTATTACTCCTTCCTCGTAGACTTAGTGAGAATGATCCTTCCTGAGGAGTATGAGGTAAGTATCCATACTGTCGAGTTACAATACGCCGCATAAAAATTGACGATTTTTTCTTGTTTTCTTTTGTCACAGGAAGCTGTCGTCGAGCTTGCGCCATACCTGTGTGAGAGGTGAGAATCATACCAGAGCATCTGGTAACCCAGATGAAATCGACTTTCATAACTGTAACGAACAACTAATTGAAGTGTTCTCGTCTTGACTCTCTTGCCTTTACAGCTTTGGGAACGCCACACGCATCGACTACGGAACAGGTCATGAAAATACGTTCGTAGCGTTCCTTTTGTGTTTGTCTGAATTGGGTCTCGTGACTAAGGACGATCATAAGGCCCTGGCGATGAGGGTATTCGCAAAGTACATCATCTTGATGCGCAAAATCCAAATGAGATATCGGTGAGTTGTCTTGTTGCTCGTGGCGTTCTCTTCCCTCTCTGCTAATTTTTGACTTGCTCACAGGCTTGAGCCTGCTGGCTCTCAAGGTGTCTGGGGACTTGATGATTATTGCTTCCTTCCGTTCTATTTTGGAGCCTCGCAGCTTCTCCACCACGATACAATTAGACCTAGCTCGATACACGTCGACCAGGTTCTCCAAGCATTTGGGGATGAATACATGTATTTATCATCGGTGCAGTTTGTAAAACAGGTGAGCACATCACATCAAATAGTGATGTATCACCTCCAGAGACTTTTGTGTTGCCTGTTAAACAGAGCTAAATTCATTTTGCTGCCATAACAACTGCAGGTCAAGAAAGGAAATCTGGGCGAAACATCACCCATGCTAAACGACATAAGCGCCGTACTTAGCTGGGAGAAAATAAACTCAGGACTCCTAAAAATGTATAAGGTTCGTCGTCACTTGCAGAAGGGCGTTCGCTTTTGCTTTTACAAATCCTTCTGACATTTTGTTCGTCCGCACGCCTCCTAGGCAGAATGCTTAGGAAAGTTTCAAATCATGCAACACTTCCTGTTCGGTTCTATACTCACGCTCAAGGAGAATGGGGGAGATTCTACATCACAATAGATGAGTGCGCTGCCTTGTATTAAAATTTAGAGCTCATCTTCGACATCATATCTGACAGTACTGCTGGACTACATAGCGGCACTCGCTTCAGGTCCTCAGGTTGATATTCTCTCTCCAACAGTGTGGCAATCTGACTGTGGGCCTCTGCAATATTGCTCCTAATAGGATTGAAGATGATCTCTCTCGTCGCTGACCCAGTCAGGTAAAGGGACATCTTCTCAACGCACGTAGGCAAATGCGTGTCGAGCAAATCATTCACTTGTGTAACGACTTCAGCGAGTCGTTGAGGAGCGGCAAACGCTGCACTGCTCACCGGAGAGTCATCAGCAAGTGTTCCCGATACCCGAAGGGCGGTCACCTTGGTTATGAATCCGAGCATCGGCTCTACTATTTGTCGCGTCACGGCCTGCAAGATGATAAATCGCCCGATGGAATAGTAAGATGATAAATGGGAAAAATAGTCAGTTGTCTCAGTAGGGTAATCGGTAAAGTTTGAGGTAAAATGATGGTAGTAGATCAGGGTCGTACCATGATATATGCCTCGCACGCGACCTTTAAATGACGCTCAAGTTCTCGTTGACTATCTACAGTGGACTCAACCAAGCGAGGTGCTCCCTTGGCGGCGAGAACGATCAAAGCATTTGCATCAGGGGATGTTGAGAATAGACTTAGTTCACCCGCAAGCATTCGCCTCATCTGGCCACGCAAGTGTGAGAAGTCGAGTTCCCGAGTGGGCACCGAGTGAGCTGCAAGATCTGACTCGAAAGGAGAGATTTGCTCTCTCAGAACTAACAAGTGTTTGATGGCAAACAGCTGCCCATCGAAACTACTCGTTCGGCTCATGATTGTTCGGCTGGCCGTCAGTATAGATTCTGAACATATCTGCACTGCCTCTTGCGCCAGACCTGAGAAAGTCCTCGAATCCAGGCTCCTGTAGAGTACAGCAAGACATGACAAGGTGCTCTGTAGAGGCGGATACCAACTCTGATGGCTCCTACCGCTTTTACTGTGCCCTGTTATGGGTTGCAGACTTTGATCAGCATGATCTTCGGGTAGCACGTTTGCACCAGTCGCGATGTTGTCTTGCATAGCAGCTGTAGACGTATGCTCTAATTTACCTGGATAGTCAAGGTCCGCATCAGAAGGACGGTAATTCTCCACTTCCTCCTTGATGAACGACTGGGCGCGGAAAACGAGGCGTTCCCGTATGTCACCAAGTAGTGCCTGAACAAAAGGTCGCATCACATCACCTGTCTCCCCATGTTTTCCAAGCTGTTCCTCCATTATCTCTTCGACAAGCAAGTCAACTAGTTCAGCGAGAATGTACACATCATTCAAAGCAATGTACCGAGGACGAATCGCATCGTGCAAAGCTGCTCCCATTGGCTCCATCAAAGTCCACAGAGTTGGAACAACGTCACTGCTCTCTAAAGGGAAAGCACCCTCGAATAGCTCGCGCTCCGCTCGGCAAACTTGTAGAAAATATGAGCAGCTAGCACGAATAAATGCAGGCAGCGAAACTTCTGTGGAGTAGTCTGAGATGCGCAGCTTGACAAAATCCAGAACAAGCGCAGTTCTCTGCTCACAGTAAGTCGTGCGACAGTCTGACATCACCTGTGCGTACTCTTTTTTACTCGCAGTGACCCCACCAAGCCGTGCACGAGAATCAATCTCAACCATAAGAGGCCTCAGACTTGATATAGCAGAACGAAACTTGACATAGAAAACGGGCGTTATCAACCCTTCACTCGGCGAGCCACTGTTGTCAGTGCTGGTTTTTTCCTCGACGAGGTGTTGGCGAACGAGGTTCACAGCTGTGCGAAGAGTGGCAAAGACATGTGATCTGACTCCTGAGAGCGCGCGACTTCGAAGTTGCGAACATTTTACCGAATACGTAGAATATGCGGTGTACTGTGGGTGCGCGTTGATGAAAGAGCTGCAGTCATCCAGTCTTTTCAGCATAGGTATGAGTCCATCTTTGTCAACTTTTGAAAGACCACCTGGGAAGCTCTGCACGATTATTTCCAGCTCCTCAAAGTGCTCCAACTTTTCGTTCAACACCTGCACGAACTGAAGCAGTCGTTTCTTTTCTGATGCTAGTTGTGAGCATTCATCCTGCAATGCTTGTCTACGGCCAACGATGGACATGTAGTTATCTTTCAGACTGATGAAAGCCTCCTGAGACCGATCTGCGCTTTCCAGCAACACATCACACATTTTTATGTACTGGTCGAGCGCGTCAAGGTGACACCTGAACCTTTCATCAGCTTCCACCTTCCTTCTAGACTCGATATCCGTGTACCACTGATGGAATTGATGCGCAGAGTGCACGTCCAAGACTTCTGAATCATACGTGGGCTTTCCAACCTGACGATCTCGCCCCTCCTCCTCTGAAGCTATGTGGGTTGGGACCAAACGTTCGGACGTCATTTTCACGAGAGAGGCTATGGCGTTGAGCTGCTTGCCGGTTAGCGGAGAGCTCTCCCACACGTGTGTACTGACGCGTGTGGCATCATGCCGACCATTCCTATGACTCTGACTCATCGTTTAAGGCCGCGAAAGCGCCGTGGCATAGGTGCCGGACTGCTGTGTGAGGATTCCTTTCTCCGCTCACTCTCCCTCGTCGCTCGGATGATGAAACGAAACATGATGAATAATAATAATCGGGTCTATCATATATATTCTTCGCTCTACAGTATCTATTGGAATCAGTTTTGTCAGTCAGTGAAAGCTTTGTCAGTGGAGACTAATTTCTCATACGAATCGACCTCGAGCGGCGTCTTTTCCCTGTCGTCAGAACCGGAAGCGGCGCGCGGCGGCGCGTCGTGAGGCGGCGGAGCTTACTCCGCGGCTCTCGCGCGGACGCGAGATGGTTCCCGGTGGTCTTAGCTCTCTCTCGGCCGACGTACCGCCCGAGTCGGGCCTCAGGCGCTCCAGGAGGTGCGTGCGCGCTGCTTCCGGTTTTCGAAATCGCCCAGATCCTCGGTCGTGCCCGGATCCGCGTTTTCGGGTGCCCACCGCGCGTCGCTCGTCACCGGCGCCACGGCGTCGTATCGCGCGCGATGCGCCTGAACTTCCGGATCCAAGCGCGTGACTGATGTCCTCGCCTCCTCCCAGAACGGCGACGCGCCAAACTCCCGAGACCGTCGACCGGGCGGACGCACCCGCGGAAGGGCGCCAGCACGGCGTGGACGACGCGGATGACCCCGGTACCCCCCTCGGGCGCGGCGACCTGTGCGAGCGCGCCGCGGTCCTGTACCAGTACTGCAAGACGGCGGGGGGGACGAAGCTGACGTTCGAGGCGTGTGCGAAGAAGGTCGGCTTGCAAAACCCCGAGAAGGAGGCGGAAAACGTGCGCAAGCGGGCTGTCAAGTACCGCGGGCGACGGGCGGAGGATTTCGCCGACGATGAATGGCTTGGCGACTTTTTCACGTCAGAACGGCGCGCCGGTTCCGCCGCCGCCGAGCTGAGCGAAGAAGACAAGCTCAAGTTGGACAGCGCGGCTTTGCTCTGGGCGCGATGGTACTTCGGGCTGCACGACGAACCCGTGAACGAGGAAGAGGCGTTGGCGAAGTTCGGCCTCGAGGCTTCGGACGCCAACATCCATGCGCTGCATGCCACCTCGGCGCGGCACCAGCCCGCGTTGCAGGCTGAGCTCGACGACCGAGACGCGGCCGACGTGATCGATGCGTCCTCGGACGATGATGACGGGGCCGCGGATATCGGGAAAAATCGTCGCGGCGCGGGTAAGGGGCGTCCGAGGAAGGACCCCGCGGCGGAGGCGGCCCCGAAAAAGTACAAGGGCGTCGGCAAGGAGGATTACCTCAGACTCACCACCGACGCCGCGCGGAAGATCGCCGACGTGCCCGAAGGTCTGAGGTGGAGATTGGCGAAGAAGCTCGCCGATAAACTCGCGATGGAGGGCTGCGAGGTGAGCACTAGGACCCTGTACCGCGTGTCGCAGGACCCGGACAAGCCTCGCACCGGTCTCGGGGGACGGTGCTTCTCCGACGCGTTCGAGGCAGACTTGGCGGATCTGATCAGGTACTTCCGCTCGTACAACGGGCCTGTGACGGCGGAAGACGTCGTCATCTGGGCTAAAGCGGAGTTGCGGAGGAACGGCACGGAGAAATACCTGCCGAACATCACCAAAGGGTGGTACTATCGCTTCGCTGCGCGTCACGGATTTCTGAGTGGATCCTCGTGCCCTCTCGAGGAAACGCGGGCAGCCTGGACCACGTCGGCAAACGTCAAAGTGTACTACGAAACCATCGAGGAGCAGATGTTGACGGAGGGTATCGCCGAGAGGATCGAGGGCGTCGACGGGACCGTCGAGTACGCGGAGACGCTCAGGATCCTCGCGCCCGAGAGGATGATCAGTTACGACGAGACTGACGTTTCGCTCGACACCACCGTTGGCTCGAAGGCGAAGAAGCTGCGCACGATCCGCGCCGGGAAGGGCGACAAAGGTCAGGTGAACGCGACCAAGTCCTCGACGCACATCACCGGCGTGGGCGGGAGGGTGGGGTTCAAGGCCCTAGCCGCCTACTTCGTATACGCAACGGGGAAGACTCTTCGCGAGGAGTGGGTGCGCGATCCCCCGGTGGGAAATGTCATCCTCGGCGTAACGTCTGAGTTCGAGGAAAACGGCGAGCTCGTCACCCACGACGTCCTGGCGTTGTACGACTGCAACGAGAAGGGCAGCATGGACGGAGCCAAGTGCACGTGGTACACGAAGCATATCGTCATTCCGTCGGCCCGTCAGTCCTTCCCCGGCCTGGCCAACGAAACCGGTCGCCGCGTCATCGAGTTCTGCGATGGCGTGCAGGTTCACTTGACATGGGAACGGATCAAAGCGTGCCGCGCGGCGGGCGTCATCTGCGTGCTCCGCGTCCCCCACACCACGCACGAGACGCAAGGCGAGGACACCGTCATCTTCGGCCCGTTCAAGACCGACTACCAGGCCAAGAAGAGCGCTGTGATGTTGGACAAGACCGTCAGGGGCGAGCCGCCGCGACTCACGCTCGACGATTTCTCGGCGTGCATCAAGCAGCCGTGGGAAAAGGCTTTCAGGGAGGAAAAAATCAAACAGGCTTGGAAGCGAGACGGCTTGATTCCTTTCAACAGGCAGTGTTACTGGAACCTGTTGATCGCCGAGAGGAGGCGAGACGAGGAGAGGGAGCAGGCGAATGCGAGGGCCGCCGCGAGGAACGCCGTCCACGGCATGCGTTCGAACATGCTGGACGAGCGGCGGCGGCCGCGTCGTCAGGTGCGCCCGCGCGGCGACTTCGACGATTCGCAATCGGGCTCCGGCGACGACGGCGACGACGAGGGCGGCGACGACGGGGGCACCCGGCATGTTGTCGGGCGTGGTGCGCGAGGCCAAGTCGCGGCGCCGGAGGTTCGGAATGCGGTTGAAGACCTCACGCAGTCGGAGGAGCAGGATCCGCTTTCGCAGATGTCTCACGGTACGCTCAAGGCGACCGCGAAACGCATGCGGGGAAAAGAAAACGCCATTCGCCACGCGCTGAGGGATGCCGACGCAGCGAAGGTCGCGCACCTGGCGAAGAAGGTTACGGCCAAAGCTGGAGATTTGTGGGATAAGGGTCCCGTCACCGGCGATCGTGTTGCCGCCATCGTGGAAGTACAACACGAGACGAAGAAGCGCGACTTGGAGGTGAAGGAGGCGCGGAGGAAGGAGACAGGGCTGAAGAGAAAGAAGAGGGCGAACGACGCGGAGTCGTTCACCGACGAGGCGCTCGCCGACATCGCGAGCTTGCAGACACTCTGGCCCGATGATTACACCGTCGCGGACCTAAAGCTCATGACGCAGCGCCTGATCCCCGAAGCGAAGGGTGTCTACGGCAGCGCCCGCGAACCGTTGATCGAGCGCCTCGCGGGCGTCGCGGCGATGACGGAGGCGATCAACGCCGCGGCGATCGCGAAAGCGGAGCGCGACATGGAACAGTCGCGGCTTGAGCGGCGGCAAAAGGCGGCCCGCCCAGGAAGTGTGAACGACAGACCGCCTCCAGAGGTGGCACCGCTGCCTTACGAAGAACGCGGCGGACGCGGCGGACGCGGCGGACGCGGCGGACGCGGGCGGGGGCGGGGACGTGGGCGCGGGAACGCGCCCTCCGCCGCGGGCGCCGCGTCCACGTAAGGTCGCGGTGCCGTCCGTTTCGGCGACGACGACGGCGCGACGACGACGCGTCATCCCCCCTCACCTGGCGCCCACGGGCGCGGGCGGGGTGACGGACGCACCCGTGACGACGGGTCTTACGGCAGGGGTAACGCGCGCGCGGGATGACAGCCGTCTGATACCGCGTGCGGCGAGACGGACCCCCGCCGCGCGAGGCTCTGTGTTGCCCCAGACTGCGCCTTCGAGCACATCTGCGGGTAAATGACGCCGCGGCGAGCGCCGACCCGGCGCGCCAGGCGAGCGCGTCGGTTTGTGGTACGCGTAAAGCCGCCGAAACACTCAGTGCCGGTCTGGGATGCGCGGAGAGGCGTCGTGCAGGTGCTGCGGTCGTCAAGGCGGCCGCGCGCCTGCTCGCCGAGCGTCGGACGAGATGACGTGTTTCAAGGATGTTGGTTAGTTTTAGGCTTAGCAGCGAGACGCGGGAGACGTACGCGGGTCGGGACGAGATAGCACTAGCGCGATTCGAAATCGAGACGCAGGGATAGTTACGCACATGGCTCGACATCATCTCGTGCGAGTATCGCACCGTCAGACCCGCAGGATGGTACCCGACCGCGACCCCGGGAGGCACACCCCCGAACCTCTCCTCGGCACTGCCAAAAGTCTGAAAGGACAAAATCAAAACCGGAAGCGGGTTGTAGGCCCACGCCCGCGCCGGGGCGGCGCCCGCGACCGCGCGAGTCCTCGCGAGGTCACTCTATGGGTCCGTCGGATGCTGCGCGTGCGTTTGGCGCGGGGCGGAGTGTCGTGTGCGGCGCGAGAGGGGCGCGATTAGGTGGTTTTTCCGGTTTTTACTGACAAAACTGATTCCAATAGATAGTACAAAAAAGTATTTTTTATTCACATCTCTCTATTCGCGAAACGAAGACGCTCACAGCTCATCACTTTTCGCTCGCGCCGCGACTCCATGCGCGCGAACGCGAACCTGACCCTCGTGGGCACCTCATGC
>Ga0181559_10002117_pt1 | contig 19595 bp, 17 predicted proteins | sample 011ome_21_FD_133752 | JGI IMG/M metagenome (GOLD analysis project Ga0181559, IMG submission 133752) | Coastal salt marsh microbial communities from the Groves Creek Marsh, Skidaway Island, Georgia - 011508AT metaG (megahit assembly) | ecosystem: Environmental > Aquatic > Marine > Intertidal...
CGTTCATGCGCCCGACGAGTGGTATGCCAAGGGCGACACCTCCACCGATCAACTGCGAACGGTGTTGCCAGGAGTGACGATCACCGGTCTTCGTCGGATCGGAAAACTGATGCTGATCGACACCGATGGACCGGTACTCGGGTTGCGCTTCGGGATGACTGGCCGGATCCTCGTCGACGACACTGCGCCAATCGAAGCGCTCGAGTACTCGAGCGATCGCAACGACCCGGCGTGGGACCGGTTCGGAATCGTTTTCTCCGGCGGCGGCTCGCTGATGATTCGCGACCCTCGGCGCCTCGGTGGTGTCGAACTCGACCCTGACGAGTCCAAGCTCGGGCCCGATGCAGGGGCGGTCTCGCGCACGCTGCTCGGCGAGATTGTCGTGGGGTCGGCTGCACCGCTGAAGGCACGTCTCATGGATCAGGCCAAGCTCGCCGGACTCGGGAACCTCCTCGTCGACGAGACACTCTTTCGGGCCGGTCTCGCGCCTGATCGCCTCGCGAACTCGCTCAGAGACGATGAGATTGCGAGTCTGCATCGCGCCATGCGCCGCACGATCACGGTGCTCGGCAAGCGGGGCGGCAGCCACACCGGTGACCTTCAGCCCGCCCGGATCCGAGGCGGTACGTGTCCCAATGACGGGACCGAACTCGTTCGCGCCGATGTCGGCGGGCGGACGACCTACTGGTGCCCGCAGCACCAAACCTGATCCGACCACCAATCGGGCTGAAGCGACATCGAGGCGAACATCGAAGTACTCCGGGAGCCACGTCACTCCGCTGCATCGTCGCCCCATCGCCGCAGAGGGCCGATACGGTCGGGATCATGCGCCGAGGTTTCGCCGCTCTCTTGCTCGTTCTTGCAGCGACCATGGTGATGATGGTCGCGCCGGTCGCAGCGTTCGTCGAGCATGCGCAAGAGGGATTCACAGCCGACGAAACGGCAAGCGACATCGAACGTATTCGCAACTCGCTGTACATCGTCGCTGCCGTCACCGGTGGGCTGCTGGTGATCTACATCTGGCACACGAATCCGCGCCGGCGAATGGACGTCGCCATTCGGCGCAGGACGGTACGGGAGCAGAACCAGATGGACTCTCTCGACGACACCTTCGCCCTTCCGGGTGACGTCGGTGCTGGTGGCGACCGGTTCGGCCCGGCCGGGCCTGGGCAGTCGCTCGACAGCTGACCGGAGGTGGGTACTGTGGGATCCATGGCAGACGATCTCGACATCGACGCGATGATGGAGCGATTCCGCGAACGGGCCGAAGCGGTCAAACGAAGGAATCTGCCCCCGGTCGGGGGAGACGAGCGAGCGATGTTCGTGAAGCAGGCGCAGACCGACTACATGGACTTTGCCCTGATCGGCGATGCCAGCGGGGAACTGGTCGACGGCGTGCTGACCCTTCGAATCGATCTCCGCCCGTCCGAGGCCTGAAACCTCCGCCCCGAGGTGCTCTTCCGAGGCCCGATCTGCCGGGTGCATCCATCCGAGAAGACGCTACGATGAGGGGCCGCTGCGGACGTAGCTCAGTTGGTAGAGCGCAACCTTGCCAAGGTTGAGGTCGCCGGTTCGAACCCGGTCGTCCGCTCCAACGAACCCCAGGCGTCATCGCCTGGGGTTCAGCTGTTTTCGACGTCGATCACCCCGGGGCCGAGGGGGTTGCGTCGTGGCGGGTGACGGTGGGCGGAGCCGAGTACGGCGGATCTTCGGCCCGCAACAGTTCGAGTGCCTCGACACGGTCCGCGTCGGTGAACGCCTCGGTGACGATTGCAAACTCGACGACATTGCCGTCAGGATCCTCGGCATAGATCGACTGCACCCAGTTGTGGTCGATCTCGATGACGTCGATTCCGTGGTCGAGCCACCGCTGCCTCTTCGACGCAAGGTCGTCGAGGCTGTCGGCCTGGAATGCCAAGTGGTTCACGAAGGGATCGAGTCCCAGGCCACGCGAGATGTCGGTCTCGTAGTCGTCGACGCCCGGAACGTCCCGCAGATCCCAGAAGGCGATCATCTGGTCGTTGCTCGAGCCGGTCGAATAGAAGGCGTGGCGAGCCTTGCCGTTGCGCATGTTCGCAATCTCGACCTTCTCGAGGGTGAATCCCATCGCCTCGGTGTAGAAGCGATGGGTCGCCTCGATGTCTTTCACGGCCAGTGCAATGTGGTTGATCCCCATGCAACGACCGTAGCTAGCCTGCTGACCCATGACGAATGTCTGGGGAGAGCGCTCACGGAAGTTGACCGACCATGTGACGGTGCTGACCACCGACGCGAACGGCGCGTATCCCTCCGGGAACAGCCTGCTCGTTCGAGGCGCAGGTGAAACGGTGATCATCGATCCGTCCGTGACCGTGGCGGAGCAGGGCGGTGCCGGTGTCCCCGTCGACGCAGTGATCAACAGCCACGGGCACGAGGATCACATCGCCGGCAACATCGCGTTTCCCGACGCCCGGGTCCACATCCACGAAGCCGATCGTGCGGTGACGCAGAGCGTCGACGAATTGCTCGCCGTCACCGGTCACAACCGCCACGATCATCCCGAACTCCTCGACGCTTACCTCACCACCTTCCACTACACACCTCGCCCGGACGCCATCGGCTACCAGGACGGTGCCGTGTGGGAGTTGGGTGGGGTGCGCATCGAAGCTGTCCACCTGCCCGGTCACACCGTCGGTCACTGCGGGCTCCGCATCTCCGACCGAGTCTTCTTTCTTTCCGACATCGACCTCACCGGATTCGGCCCGTACTACGGCGACGTGTTCAGTGATCTTGACGACTTCGAGCACAGCATCGAGACGGTGAGGGGGGAGGAGGCCGACTTCTACGTCACCTTCCATCACAAAGGTGTGGTCGAAGGACGGGAGACGTTCGTCGAGATGCTCGACAGGTTCAAGGGTGCGATCACCCGCCGTCACGACGCAATGCTCGAGTTCTTGCAGGAACCCCACACCATCGATGACATGGTGGCACACCGATTCATCTACCGACCCGGGGTCGAGGTGTTCATCGCCGACCATGTGGAGCGTCGCTCTGCCGTGCTGCACACCAAGCGCATGATCGAACGCGGCGAGGCGGTCGAGGTTGAACCTGGATGGTTCCGTGTTGTGTGAACGGAGTGCCTGACGAACGGTGGCACATCGTCTCGCACAGCGAACACATGTTCGCTACAGTCCGTCGCATCATGCACTTCGACGGCGAGCACGAGATCGAGCACCTTCGGCGATCACTGGCGATGCTTCCCGCCGGTGCCGATGCGCTCAAACGAGAGGAGGCGATGGCCCTGCTCGGCCGTCTCCGTGATGCCAGTGCCCGGCTTCGCCGCATCGAAGCCGGGCTCGACGCATTGCTCGAGACCGAAGTGCGGCCCGGTGTCCCTCGACCTGAATCGTGAGCCACCCGGAGGACACAACGCGTTCTGATCCGGTCGACCTGCTCTCGTCTCACGGGGCTTGGCCTCGGATAGCATTGCGATCCGCTGGCGCCGGTGCCCGAGCGGCCCAAGGGAACGGCCTGCAAAGCCGTACAGTCGCGGGTTCAAATCCCGCCCGGCGCTCGTCAGGTGACCGGCCCGTCCTCGGACGGGTCGGTCACCGCCGTCCGCCCCAACGATCGGCTGCGTCGTTTGTGGTGTGCGCTGCTAGATTCCGTTGCCTGGGGCCGTTAGCTCAGTTGGTTAGAGCGCCTGCTCGACACGCAGGAGGTCACAAGTTCGACTCTTGTACGGCCCACCAGACCCGCACGCAGAACCATGGCAGATCCGCAACTCGAGACCTTCCGTTCCAGCATCGACAACATCGATGCGGCGCTTGTTCTGCTTCTTGCTGAGCGGTTCAAGATCACGAAAGCGGTCGGCGAGTACAAGGCCTCTGCCGGCCTGCCGGCTGCTGATCCGGGTCGTGAGGAAGTGCAGATTGCCCGTCTGCGCCGGTTGGCCGAAGAAGCAAACCTCGACCCCGGGTTCAGCGAGAGCTTCCTGCGGTTCGTCATCGCCGAGGTCATCCGGCACCACGAGCGAGCCGGCGCCGAGAGCTGACGGCTGGCCGAACGCTCGGCATCACGTGTTGCGAAGTAGGGTGATCGCCGTCATGGCCGACGTCCTTCCTGCTGCCGAACGTTCGTCGGTAACCACCGATCCGCGAGTCGAACGGATCGCACGGTTGTTGCACGACACGTTCGTGAGCTTCCACGAATCGTTCCTCGAGGTCACTCACCGTGCCGCAACACGGTTTCTGCAGCGAGAGTGGGACGCCCACCAAGACGACAACAGCGAGCGACTCAACCTCCACAAGAAGGCGGTCTGGAGCGCTGTCGAGTCAGCCCAGGTCATCGTCCCTGCCGATGCTGACGAAGCCCGCCAGCTCTGGGTCGACGCTCGGCGGCGATACGTGTCACTCGTCAGCCAACGCATGGATTTCGAGTTGGCCGAGACGTTTTACAACTCGGTCACCCGTCGGTTGTTCGAGGTCATCGGCCTCGACATCGACCTCGAGTTCCTGTGGCTCGGCCCGACGGCTCTGCCGGCCGACGATGGCAGTCGCGGTGAATACCGGAATTTTCCGGTCGACGACTCATTGGCCGACTCGATCCTCCAAATTCTCGAGCATTCGCCTCTCGCATCGCAGTTTCATGCCATCGAGCGTGATGCCGACCGGGTGGCCGGTGTCATCGAGACCTGGTTGTCGGAGAACTGGGACGGACACATCGATGCCCTCGACATCCTGCGGCCGGTCTTCTATCGCAACAAGGGTGCTTACCTCGTCGGCCGGTTGCGGTGGCTCAACCGGGTCAACCCGATCATTTTGCCGATCACCGTCTCCGATGACGGCGTGCGCGTCGATGCGGTGCTCCTCACCGAGCTCGCAGCCAGCCGATTGTTCGGTTACACCCGGTCCTACTTCCACGTGCTGGCCCGACGCCCGGCTGCCGTGGTGTCGTTTCTGAAGAGTTTGCTGCCGGTGAAACCGGTCGCCGAGCTCTACACGTCGATCGGCTACAGCGCACACGGAAAGACCAACCTCTTTCGAGCGCTTTACCGTCACATGGAGCACTCCAACACCCGCTTCGAGCGGGCGAGGGGTGCCCGAGGCATGGTGATGGCGGTGTTCACGCTGCCGTCCTTCGACGTGGTCTTCAAACTGATCAAGGACCGTTTTCCGCAGTCGAAGCGGACCACCCCCGAAGACGTACAACGTCGCTACAAGCTGGTGTTCGACCGCGACAAGGTCGGTCGGCTCGTCGATGCGCAGGAGTTTCGAGAGCTGTCCTTTCGGCGTGACCGCTTCGACGAGGAACTCATCGAGGAGCTCCTCGAAGACTGCACGCGCACGGTCACCGTCACCGACGACGAGGTCATTCTTCATCACGTTTACACCGAGCGTCGGCTCTACCCGCTCGATCTGTATCTGCGTGAGATGGGCCCCGATCTCGCTCGCGCCGCGGCGATCGACTACGGCAATGCCATCAAGGATCTTGCCTCGGCCAACATCTTCCCGGGTGATCTGTTCCCGAAGAACTTCGGTGTGAGCCGCCATGGCGTGGTGGTGTTCTACGACTACGACGAACTCGCGCTTCTCTCCGAGGTCAATTTCCGCACGATGCCGGTGAGCCAGTCCTACGAGGACGAGATGCTCGATCAGCCATGGTTCCCGGTCGAACCCAATGACGTCTTCCCCGAGGAGTTCAGGACGTATCTCCGGTCGCCGCGCATCGTCGGTGAGGTGTTCGACGAGTTCCACCCGGAGATCTCCACCGTGGAATTCTGGCAGGCGATGAAGGACGGCCACGAGGGGGGTCGTCGACCTGACTTCTTCCCGTATCCCCACCAGTATCGATTCGCCGACGACTGACCCAGGAGGCTCGCCGAACATGCGCGCTGTGGTACTCGAAGAAAAAGGAGGGCCGGAGGTCCTGCAGATTCGCTCGGTCCCCGACCCGGTCCCGGGTCCTGAGGAGTTGTTGGTCGATGTCGTGTCGACCGCCGTCAACCGGGCCGATCTGCTGCAGCGGATGGGGCTCTATCCGGGGCCTCCGATGCTGCACGAGATCCCGGGTCTCGAATTCGCCGGTCGTGTTGTTGCGGTTGGTGAGCGCGTCACTGGGCACAGCATCGGTGATGCCGTCATGGGCATTCAGAATGGAGGGTGTTACGCCGAGATGCTGACGGTTCACGAGCGGCAGGCAATGCCTGTACCCGACGTGCTTTCGCTCGCCGATGCCGGTGCATTCCCCGAGGTGTTCATCACCGCCTGGGACGCGCTGGTTCGTCAGGGCGGCCTGACCAGCGGTCGGTGGGCATTGGTTCATGCCGGCGCGTCGGGTGTGGGTACCGCCGCCATCCAGATCGTCAAGACGCTCGGTGCCCGCGTCGCCGTCACTGCGTCGGCCGGCAAACACGACGTCTGCCATGACTTGGGTGCCGACGTCGTCATCGACTACGCAAACGAGGACTTTGTCGACGTGGTCCGTCAGGCAACCGGTGGGGCCGGGGTCGACGTGGTCCTCGACGTGATCGGTGGGGACTATCTGCCCCGCAATGTGGCGGTGGTCGCGTTGGGGGGTCGAATCATCCAGGTTGGCGTGATGGCTGCCAAGCCGGTTGTGTTCGACGTCGGCACCCTGTTGATGAAGCGAGCGTCGGTGACCGGCACGACGTTGCGGGCCCGGCCGATCGAGGAAAAGATCGCAATCAGCCAAGAGTTCGCTGCACAACTGCTGCCCCACGTCGCGACCGGTGCGTTGCTGCCGGTGATCGATTCGCGCTACTCACTCGATGACGTCGCCGAGGCTCACCGGCGCATGGAGCAGAACGCGAACGCTGGAAAGCTCGTGCTCGACGTCGGACGCTGACTTACCTGCGCTCGAGCGCGCGTTGGTAGAAGTCGATCTCGAACCCGTGGTGGCGGGTGATCGCGGCTCGTGTGGAGGCGTCGATGGGAGTCGGCGGACGCGGCGTGCGATTGGCATGGATGACGCTCGGTGTCGTCCGCCATCGGAGATGTCGGGCCAATCGCTGCAGATCGTCCTCGAAGTGTTCGGTGAAGCCGATGAAGTCGAAGTCTTCGAGACCGTCGGTGCCGTCGAGGAAGATGTGCTCGAACTGTCCGACCACCACATCCCATGCAGCGAACTCGGCCAGGGACATGTCGGTCGCTTTGAACGACTGATGGTGCGATTCGTCCGTGGCCGGCGTTGCGCTCCAGAAGTCGTACCAGCTTCGGATCCGCTCGACCGGATCTCGCATCCACATCACCAGGCGTGCGTTGCGGGCTGCACTCCACAATTGGGCCGGGCGAAAATGGCCGTGGGCGGCGCGGTACGCCCGGCCGTCGACGAGGAGATCGTCGTAGATCGTGACGAGGTCATCGCCGTACTCCTGTTCGAGCGCAGCACGGAACGACCAACCCGCTGTCTTCGGAAGGTGGATGCTGACGAGCTCGAGACGGCTCGGTCGGAGACGGCCGAGGCGGTTGCGAAGCGTCGGACTCAGCGTTCGCCGATCGGCGCATAGGGCCGCTCGCTCGCACCGATGTAGAGCTGACGGGGCCGCGCAATACGACTGTTCTGGGCCAGCATCTCGTCCCAGTGGGCGAGCCAGCCAGGGGTGCGACCGATGGCGAACAGCACCGTGAACATGTCGCGAGGGAAGCCCATCGACTCGTAGATCAGGCCGCTGTAGAAGTCGACATTCGGATAGAGGCGACGGCTGACGAAGTACTCGTCTTCGAGGGCAACCTCTTCGAGCTTGAGTGCGATGTCGAGCAGCGGGTTGGTGCCGGTGACGGCGAAGACGTCGTAGGCGGCTTGCTTGATGATGCGGGCACGGGGGTCGTAGTTCTTGTAGACGCGATGACCGAAGCCCATCAGGCGTTCCTTGCCCGCCTTGACCCCTTCGATGAACGGTTCGACATTGTCGTAGGACCCGATGTCGTCGAGCATCCGAAGCACGGCCTCGTTGGCACCGCCGTGGCGGGGGCCGTAGAGGGCACCGCATGCTGCGCCGATGGCGGTGTACGGGTCGGTGTGGGATGAACCGACCACACGGGCGGCCGTGGTGGAACAGTTCTGCTCGTGATCGGCGTGGAGGATCAGCAGGATCTCCATTGCTTTCTCGAAGGCCGGATTCACTTCGTAGGGCGAACCGATCTCGAACATCATCTTGAGGAAGTTCGGCGCGTAGCCGAGTTCGTTGTCGGGGTAGACGAACGGCTGGCCCCTGCGATGCCGGAATGCAGACGCAGCGAGCGTGGGCATCTTTGCGATCAGGCGGATTGCGTTCTCCATCCGCTTGTCGGCGTCCTCGATGTCTTTCGAGTCGGGATAGAAGGTCGACAGGCCGCTCACCCCCGACATGAGAAGGCCCATCGGATGTGCGTCGTAGTGGTAGGCGTCGTACATGCGGCGACGGAACTTCTCGTGCACGAAGGTGTGGTACGTGACGTCGTGGACGAAGCCGTCGAGCTCGGCCTGCGTGGGAAGTTCGCCGTTGAGCAGCAGATACGCAACCTCGAGGAAGGAGCTTTGCTCGGCGAGCTGCTCGATGGGGTAGCCGCGGTATCGCAGGATGCCGTTGTCGCCGTCGAGTTCGGTGATGGCACTTTCGGCCCCCGACGTTGTCGCCAACCCCGGATCGTGGAACCAGATGCCGGGAAGCAGCTTGCGCCACTCGGCGGCATCGACACCGCCGTTGTGGAGGGGGATCTCGAGCGACTCACCGGTCCTGTTGTCGGTGATAGTGATGCTTTCGGTCACGTCGCTCGCGCTCCTCTCGTCCTGCGCCCGAAGTCCGTGGCGCGACGCCGACAACCTAGTGGGAAACGGCGCCGGACAGCTACTCCGACCAGACTGCGGCGCAGAGGGTCGACCGTTTCAGAGTGGCGTGTTGTCGTGGCGTCGTCGTGGCAGTTTTTCGCGCTTCGAAACCAGCATCTCGAGTGCAGCATGGATCTCGGTCCGGGTTGCCTCCGGCTCGATGACGGCGTCGATCGTGCCTCGCTCGGCTGCGATGTACGGGTTGAGGAGGCGTTCCTCGTAGGCGAGTTCGAGCTCGGCTCGCGCAGCCTCGTCGGCGCCGCGATGCAAAATCTCTACAGCTCCCTTGGCTCCCATCACCGCGATTTCGGCCGAGGGCCAGGCGAATGCGAGGTCGTTGCCCATGTTCTTCGAATCCATGACGATGTATGCACCGCCATACGACTTCCGTGTTGTGAGGTTGACCCGCGGAACCGTTGCCCGAGCGTAGGCGAAGGCCATCTGGGCGCCGTAGCGGATCATGCCGCGCCACTCGGTGTCCTTTCCGGGATAGAAGCCGGAGGTGTCGACGATGGTGACGAGTGGGATGTTGAACGCGTCGCAGAAGGCGACGAACCGCCCTCCTTTCTGGCTCGCCGCAATGTCGAGGGTTCCAGCCACCGTCTGTGGCTGGTTCGCAACGACGCCGACCGTGCGGCCGCCGATGGTCGCGAACGCCGTCACGAGGTTGGCAGCCCACGAGGCCCGTGGCTCCAACAGATACCCGTCGTCGACAATCGCCGCAATGATCTGGCGGACGTCGTAGGAACCGTTGGTCGACGGTGGAAGAACGTCGTAGGCCTCTGGTGTCGACCGGTCGACCGGGTCGAGGCATTGCTGCGTCGGACAGTGAGCGTCGGTGTGGTCGGGAAACAACGACAGCAAGTCCGCTGCGATCACCTCGGCCTCGTCTTCGTCGGACGCCGTGAACGAGGCCAGGCCGGTGGTGCGGTCGTGCACAGATGTGCCTCCGAGCTCGGCTTTGCTGATCGGCACGCCGGTGAACTCTTCGACCATCATCGGACCCGACATGAAGACGTACGCCTCCGGCGTCATGATCACGTGGTCGGCAAGCCCGAGGAGGAGGGCGGGGCCAGAAACGGCGGGGCCCGATGCGATGGCAATCGATGGCACCACACCCGAGCACGCAGTGAGTTCCTTGGCCGCAGCTGCCCAGCCTGCAAGGGCAGCAACTCCCTCGGCCGCATTGGCACCGCTCGATGCAATCCGCAGCAGAATCGGGAGTCGTTGGTCACGGGCTGCCCGGAAGCCGGCAGCCATGGACTGGCCGTCGCTCTCGACGAGCGCACCCGCCTGCTCGGTGCCACGGGCGTCGACCTCGACGACCCGACGTCCGGCGAGATCGGTGGTCCGGACCCGGACGAACCCTCCGGTTCGGGCGCGCAACTCCGTCGGTGGGAGCGGAGGCGGTTCAGCCACGGTCATCAGGTTGCAACCTACCGCACGTCCCAGACCGCGCTCATCACGCGATGGTGAGGGGATGAATACCGGCCTGAGCCGGCCCGATGTCGGCGATCAGTGTCGCAAGCGAGTCGATCACTGCTCGGGTCGGCGCCGAGGGTGGGGAGCGACGGGGCACGGCGACGCCAACCGCCCGATTCGAGAGTCCGTCGACACCGACGCGTACCCACGCACCCTGGAGATATCGGGGTGCAGCACTCGCAGGGAGGAGTGCTGCACCGAAACCTTGGAACGCAAGGGAAGCCAGGAGCCGGAGACCATCGATCTCGGCGAGTGGTCGAAGGGTGACGCGTGCTCGTCGGGCATCGGTGTCGATCTCGTCACGAAATGCGGTTCCTGTTGGAGGCAGGAGGAGCTCGTGTTTGGCAGCCTCGGCCAGTTTCACCCGCTTCTTGGCAGCCAGTGGGTGACCGGTCGGTGCCACGATGATCCGATCCTCGTCGAAGAGTGGGCGCGCATCGACATCGGGATCGTCGACCGGCAAGTTGACGACTGCGGCATCGAGTTGCTCAGCGATGATCTGAGGGAGGAGCGAGGTGGTGGTCGCCTCGATCAGGACGATGTCGATGTTTGGATGCAGTTCGGCGAGGTGTTCGAGAAATGGCTGGGCCAGCCAGCGAGCGGTGGTGCCGATCATGCCGAGCCGAACGTGGCCGGTCACGTTGTCACGCAACGACGTCAGGTCGTGCTCGATCGAACGCAACTCGGCAAGAATGCGGCGAGCGCGAGCCGCCACGATTTCACCTTCCGGTGTCAGTTCGCCGTGCGATCGATCGATGAGGGTGGTGCCGACCTCCTGTTCGAGGCGGGCAACGTGGGTCGACACGTTCGACTGCACCGTGTGAAGCGCCCGAGCGGCGGCTGAGAACGAGCGATGTTCGGCAACAGCAAGGAGGGCATGGAGCTGGCGAAGGTCCATCGCTGTGAATGATGGCACATATCCAGCGAAACTGTTGGAACGATGGGTCGTTTGCTGCTTTACTGATGAGTAACAGGTTCCTCGGTCCCCCTTACATCCCGAGTCGAACCCAGCAACAAGGATCCCCCCTCCAGAGTTGCTGCGAGGAAGCGGCTGGCCGTCCCCCAAAAACGCCAGCCGCTTCTCCTTTTTTGGACGGCTGTCCTACGCTCACTCCCTGTGAACGAGACGCTCGGCATCTACCTCGACGCCGATGGCATCTCGGCCGCAGTGGCCACGTCGAATGCTGCGCAGCTTCCGCGTGTGCTCTCCCTGGGAGCGTCTCGAGCAACGACCGCGAGCGCAGTCGCCGCTGGCCCGGATGGCAGGGTGCTTGTCGGTGACGCTGCGCTCTCGGCCCAGGGTCCGATTGTCACCGATCCACTCGAACGCGCGGTGAGCGGACGCACGGGTGCCCTCGCTGCCGTCATCACCGACCTGGTCGATCGGTCGAGGGTTGCAACCACTGCCGGGCGATCACCCGACCGGCTCGCAATCGTCATCCCCGATGATCTCGGTGCGGTTGGCCGAGATCGGGTCGTCGCTGCGGCCAACAGTGCCGGAATCACCGACGTGAGCCTCGTTCCGTACGGACTTGCGTTCTCGCGCGGCGGGAGCGCCGACGGCAGTGCACTCGCCTCCGGCGCTGCCCGTATCGGGGCGCTCGACGCGCCAGCACCGCTCGTGACGGCGGAGGAACTCGGCCGGCAGATCGAGACTCCCGCTGCGGCCCCGAACCCTGCTCCTGTCGCCGATGGACCGGTCTCGGTGTTCGACGAGCCGGACCCACCTCCGGTGCGCAGGGCGCCGGAGCCAGTGGCCTCCCAGCCCCCTCGACCTCGACCCGTGTCGCCTGCACCGGCACCGTCCACCTTGGTGGGGACACCGCCACTTCAGGCTGTTCCCCGACGGTCGTTTCCCGCTCCGGCAATCGGCATCGGTGTCGCATGCATGCTGGTGTTGCTCCTGACTGTCGCGGTCGTTTCGGGCGGTGACGACGACGAAACGGCGACGCCGCCGACGACGACGTCCGACATCGGCGTCACGACTGTGGCGCCGACAACGTCTGGGCTCGAGTCGACGACCGACTCCTCGACGTCAACCCCGCCGAGTACCAGCACCACCGCTGCCTCCACGTCGAGCAGCAGTTCGACCACGTCTTCCAGCACGACCACGACGACGACCACCCCCGTGCGGGTGGCCATCCCAGGCCCGGTGACGCTTGTCGAGACCGGACTGCAGTTCGACACCGGCACGGTGGTGCGCTTCGGTGACTCCGAACAAGATGTCATCTCTGCCGCCGAAGCGGTCCTCGGGCCTGCCGACAGCGACTCCGGCCGATCCAGCAGTGACTTTTGCGACGGCACGGTCGTGCGGTTTGTCCGATGGGGCAATCTGGAACTTGTCTTCACCGGTGACCCTGGCCCGATCGGTGAGGAGGAGTCGGGCGCAGGCCAGGACGGTGGCGCCACCGTCGAGCCGCTCGAGTTCAGCCAGTGGTACGCAGACGGCCACCGAGCGCCCACTGGTCTTGTCACGCCGGAAGGCGTTGGGGAATCTGCGACCGTCGGGCTTCTCGAGGTCACCTACGGAAATGCGCTTGTGCTCGTCCCCGCATTCGAAGACGACATTGTCGGCATCTTCGCTGTCACCAACCCGGGCACCGGGGCGTTTCTGAACGGCACTACGCTCGGACTCGATCCCGACGGTGTCGTCACCTCCCTGTGGGCAGGCGACAGCTGCCAACGAATCTTCACCTGATCACGCTCCGTCGTTGCGGTGGCGCGTCGGCCGAGCGGTCAGCGAACGTTCGAGATGATCTCGTCGGCGTACCACTGCATCATCGACACTTTCTCGTCGAGTGATTGTGTGTCGGGGCCGGTCTGGTAGGCGTCGCGGAAGCCGACGATCACATCGGTGACCCCTGCCGCTGCGAGTCGTTCGAGGCCCTCGAGCGAGTAGGCGTCGAGGCTGATCGCATGAACCTCGAAGGGAAGGTCATCTCGGCCATGACGGGTGCGGGCATCGTTGATCGCAGTCATCATCCGAGCCAGCTCCTCGGCATCGCCACCACCGTGCATCCAGCCATCGCCAAGGCGTCCGGCTCGTTCGAGCGCCAGCTTCGAGTGACCGCCGACGAGGATCGGGACTCGTTCGTCGGGGACAGGACACATCTTGATGGCAGGGAACTCGTAGAACTCACCTTCGTGTGCGTAGTACTCGCCACTGGACAATGCATTGATGATTTCGATCATCTCGTCCATACGGGCACCTCGACGATCCCAGGCCGAGTCGGTGACGACGTAGTCCTCGTACCACGGGCTCGTTCCGACTCCGAACCCGAAACGTCCGCCGGTGAGGACGCCGACCGATGTGACCTGTTTGGCGACGATCACTGGGTGCCGCACGGGCAGCTTGACCACGAAGGTGGTGAAACGGAGCCGCTCGGTCACGGCGGCGAGCGACGGGATCAGGGTGAAGGGCTCGATGAACGGCTTGCCATCGAGAAACTCGCGCGTGCCGTCGGCGTTGTACGGGTAGGTCGAGTCGCTCTGTTCCGGATACATGATCGAGTCGGGCACGACCATGGAGTCGAAACCGAGTGCTTCGGCCTCCTTCGCAAGTGGGGCGTACAGGGTGGGGTCGATCATCGACTCGGCGTAGGAGAAACGCATCCGATCGTTCTACTGCATTTCGACGCAGCTGCGTCGGGCTCACATTCGTCGGCTCGTGGAGGCGTCGAAAACGCAGCCGGCCGGATTCGATTCAGATGTCGGGCCAGGTGCGGCGACGCTTCGTGGCACGTCGATCGCCCAGCGCCCACGCTCGCCGCCATCGACCCGACTCCGGGCCGGTCAGGTCAGGGCTGTCGCCTGCGTACGCGCGGCGGCGGGCGGTGTACCAGTCGGTCGTCACCTCGTCGGCGAGGGCCGCAACCTCACGTTCGATACGAGCGGCGAATCGGTTTGCGTTCTCGTCCGGGGCAGGGGTGAGCGGGCGGCCGAAGGTGACCGAGGTCGTGCTCGGTCGTGGCACCGATCGTCCCTTCCGAAGGATCCGGCCCGTGCCGGCCAGGTGCACAGGGACCACGGGCACGCCGGTCTTCGCCGCCAGGAATGCAGCACCGCCGCGAAACGGCTGACCCCAGCCATCGGGGGAGCGACCACCCTCGGGGAAGATCAGCAGGCTCCATCCCTCGCCGATGAGGTCGGCTGCGAGGTTCGCGCTGCGGCGTTCGATCTTGGTGCGTTCGATCGGGATCGCGCCCATGGCCAGCGACGACAGTGCAGCGGTGACCTTGGTACCGAAGAAGTAGTCGGCTGCGGCGCCCACGATCATCTTGTGGCGCCACGGTTCGGGGATCGAGGTCAGCATCAACGGTGTATCGAGATGGCTGTGATGGTTGGCGGCGAAGATGAGCGGTTCGTCGGGCAGATCGAGGAGTCGGTCGGCACCGTTGCGCTCCGGTGCGGCCAGACCAGCCACGGCAAGTCGCATCGGGCCCTCGACGATCGCAGCGCGAGCGATCCGAGCCGGCCGTTTCCGGGCCCACGAGGTGTCGTAGTCACCGCCGGTTGTTCGAATCTGGGGCTTGGGCGCGACCCCTTTGGGGGTCGAGGGTGCCCGCAGGGGGAAGTCCAGGGCGCCGAAGAGACGGCGCACCGACAGTGCGGCCGGGATCTTCGGAAGTCCCAACTGCTTCGCCAGTTTGCTCACGTGACGTCAGCCATGAGGATCGGGGGGTTGTGGAGGTGGGTGATCGACGGACTCGATCCCACCACGTCACTCGCCATCTCGAGCGCGTCCTGCATCGTGGAGGCGGGTTGGAAGCCGAGACGCCGCACCGATCGGGGATGACCACCGACGATGATGACGCGACCGAGCCACTGCAGTGCGTGAGCGCCCCAGTACCACATGTAGAACGGGTGTACCCCGTGGTAGGCGTAGCTCGTCCGATAGAGGTGGATGTACCACTCGTCTTCTGCGAACTGCTTCTCGTACTTCTGCTCGAGTTCGACTGGATCGGTCGTCTCGGCGAGCAACTGCTCGAAGAAGTCGATGTAGCTGGGATGATGGACCGGATGAAATTCCCATGGGGTGGGGTGGCTCATGATGAGCACACCACCCTCTCGGACCAGCGGCTTTCCCCGGTACATGTTGAAGAAGTAGCCGAGTCCGAGGCACATCACGAGGATCGGGTTCATGACCGAGTTGACGTTGTAGGGGCAGATGTAGGGAAGGCCGAAGGTGAGGACGTCGGTCTGCCCCTCGACGGGGACGAGATGCTGTTTGAAGCAGTGCTCGAGAGTGACCTCGTGCACCGACTCGACGTTGCCCGCCTGCACGGACGTGAGTTCGTACGGTGCCTTCCAGCTGTTGAAGATCTGGCGTCGAGCGCTCGACGGCATCACGTCGAGGCCTTTTTTCATTCCCATGAACGTGGCCCGGTCTCGGGCCGTCCACTCCCACTCACGCTTCTGCAGGACCGACAGGGGACCGTCGTAGCCGAACGTGTTGTTGTTGATGGTGGTCTCGATCTGGAAGATCCGAGGGCCGTGGTTCTTGATGACCTCTCCCTGGCGCCAGTTGCTGTGATGGAGTTCTGAGCTGTGGCGATCCATGAAACTCTTGGATTCGCGCATCGTTGCCACATTGTGGTGGTGACGGATACCCGAGTACCCCGAGAGGCCGGTCGCGGTGCTCTTCCAACCGCCGTCCATCGACACGATGTTGAGGTTCACATAGACGACAAGGTCTGACTCGGCAGCTCGCTTGTTCATGGTGACCTGCTCGTCGTGACGGGTCAGGCCCAGCTCGACCATGCCGTCGGGGTCCTCGGCGTCGTGGTTGTAGAGCGCCCCCTGGGGCGCAAACGCGTCATAGACGCGATCGCCGAGTGCGTGACGCAACTCGTCCTCGGTCATCCGACGGTGAAGTGCGAGCGCTGCGATCAGGTGCACGTCGTCGACGCCGGCTGCTGCGGCCATGTCGAGCACCTGCTCGATGATGCGTTGCCGGATGTCGGGCTTGCGCATCGATGGGAGCGGCAGCGACAGGTCGTCGAACGCAATCGTGAGCTTCATGCCGGGCTTCAGCAGCGACGGCAAGGGATCGTCGTCGATCGGGTTGAGCAGCGCGTCTCGGATCGAGCCCTCGGGATCGGGAAGTCCGGGCAACGGTTCGGCCGGGTAGATCACCCGGGTTCGGTCGGCCGGGAGCTTCTCGAGCCGGAAGTTGTCGCCGTGGTGGAACAGGATCGGTGGCGTTTGCCGGTCGACGTTCAGAACGAAGCCGGGACGGGGCGCTTGGCGGCGGGGATCAGTGGCCATGGGACAACACTCCTGTGGGCCGGCTCAGCCGGCTCGCTGCTTTCGCACGGGACCTCGCAAGGTGCGAGGGCCGATGGGGATGACGCGGTTGGGTGCGCCGGCGGACTTCGACCAGTGCTCGATCAGCCAGCCGCGCCGACGGGCGATGGTCGCAAGTTTGGTCTCGGCGTTGACTGCGACGGGAAAACCCACTGCCTCCAGCATCGGGAGATCCGACGACGAGTCGGCGTAGGCGACCGACTCTCCAAGATCGAGGCCGTGCGTGGTGGCGTAATCGGCGAGGGTCGAGTAGCGGGCTTCACCGGTCGGCGGAACGGCGGTGAGTTGGCCGTCGTAGGTGCCGTTCGATGTGCTCATCTCGGCGGCCACGATGTCGTCGAAGAGCGGGCGCAGCGGCTCGACCACGAGGTCGAGTGCGCCGGTGATGAGCAGGGTGCGATGGCCGAGTGCTCGGTGTTGTCGGACGCGCCGGATGGCGGCCGGGAAGGACTTCGTCATCAAGAGATCACTCAACATTTCGGTCGAGTCGGCCTGCAGTTGGTCGATCGGAGCATCTTCAAACCGGCGGTAGAAGTACCGCAGGAAGTCGCTGCGGTCGGCGCGGTCGAGCGACCACAGGGTTGGGGCCTCTCGGAGCGTTTTGAGGGTGAAGCGGACCCGATCGGGGGTGTCGAGCCGGCGGGTTGCGAGCCACGAATAGGATGCGACCACGTTCGAGGCGATGAGCGTGTTCTCCAGGTCGAACACGGCGAGGTGACGGTCGGGCGACAGGACGTTCTTTCGAAGGCGCTCGTTGCGATCGACCGACGGTCCTCGGCTCGGCGTCATCTTCAGGCGGGCCTGCTTCACCGTCGAGGGCAGCTGGATGTCGTGGGCGTAGACCTTCCAGTCGATCGAGCAAGGATCCATGTTGAAGTCGCGTCGATCGGCGTCGTCGAGACCGTTCCACAGGTCGTACATGCGCTCGAGCTGATAGATCGCCTCGCACTCGGTGTAGGCGCCGTAGAGCTCCACATAGCCGCTGGCCCGCTCGAGCAACTCCTTGCGTTGTTCGAGTTCGGCTCCGACCTCGGCCTGCTTCCCCCGCAGCGGCAGGGCATCGAGGATTCGCTCGCCGGCATTGAGTGCGAATTGGGCCCGGCTCAGTTGTCGGTTCACGCGGCCGCGGCCGGGAAAGGACCACTCGGGTACCGAGATGGGTTGGTTCTTTTCGTCGTACACCGGGTGTTCGGTGAAGTATGCGCGCACGAGGTCGACGAGCTGTCCGTACTTGAACGGGTTGGCAGCTCCCGATGCGATCTGGATGACGTCGGGTCGGTGGTCTCCGGTGTCGGGGTCGACGTGCGGACCACGGGCGGCGGTGGCAAGGATGGTTGCGACGACGAGGTCGACGGGGATGACGTCGATCACGCCTTCGGGAACGCCGGGGAACTCCTTGAGCAGCCCGCGGGCGTAGGCGGCGATCACGGGCTCGGCCATTCGGAATCCGCGGATCCAGCCGGGAACCGGCTCGGCGAGTGCCGATTCGATGATCGATGGGCGAACGATTGCGACGGGGACGTCACCGCGTGTCTCACAGAGGCTCCGTTCGCCCAGCGCCTTGGTGAAGGCGTAGGCGTCGGGGAAGCCGAGGCTGCTGGCGCGAACCCGCCCGGATGCAGTCATCTGATCGCCGACCCACTTCTGTCGGAGATTCTCGACTCGCTCCGCGATTGCCGGCGTACCGGCGGCGCCGAGGATGTGGATCGCCTCGGCCTCGAGTTCGCGCAGGCGCTCGGGGGTCCGGCTGGCCTGCTCTGCGTCCGTGCGGGCCCGGAACGCGTTGTCGACTTCGGCACGCCAGTCGACGTCGACGAAGAACGGGGACTCCTGCACCATCTGCTCGGGAGCGTTGCCGCGCCTCGAGCCGGCCACGTAACAGGTCGAGACGGCGACGAGATAGGCGGGTTCGCCGGGGGCGAGCCCGCCAGGTGTGGCTTCGGTGCGGGCCGCTGCGGCGGTGCGCAACGCAGCGGCGACTCGACCCGGCCCGAGAAGGTTGACCTGTACAGCGTCGTCGAGCGCCGAGTCGAAGCTCACTGTTGCTGCGGAGTGCACGGCGATGTCGACCGTGGCCATCAGGGCACGGCCATCATCGTCGAGCCCCAGTCCGTCTTGGCCGACATCACCCTCGACCGCAACGACGCGGCGATCGCACATCTCGTCGAAGGTTTCGCCGTCGACTCCGCCGGCGGCGACGGGATCGTCGGCGTAGGCGGCGCGGAGTCGATCGAAGGCGTCGTTCTTGAGGATGTCTCGTTTCACCCGGTTCTGAGCGCCCCGGCGACCGGGTCGCACGATGAGGACGAGGTCACAATCGGGGACGGAGCGAAGGAACCGTTCGACGAGCGCGGTGCCGAGGAATCCGGTCGAGCCGGTGATGGCGATGCGCTTGCCGGAAAGGCTTTCCCGAATCACAGCTCAGTTCTAACAGACCTCTCTACCAATTGGTAGAGAGTCTGTGATATCTCTTGCCTCATGGCCGAAACGACGCGGGACCGCATCCTCGACGCTGCGCTTCGTGCCTATGGCACAGAGGGTTTCGCAGTCACGTCGCTCGATGCACTCGCTGACCAGCTCGGTATTCGCAAGCAGACGATTCTCTACTACTTCCCCTCGAAACAGGCCGTGTTCGAGGCCGTCATCGATGCAGCGGCGGTTGATCTCGTCAAGGCCTTCGACGAGGAGGCGTCTCGCGGGTTGGTGGGACTCGACCAGGTCGAGGCGATTGTGCGGAGGGTCTTCCGACTTGCGGTTGCACGACCGGAACTCCTCGGACTGATCCGCGAGGTCACCAGGCCGGGCTCACTGTCGGCAGACCGGCTTGCCACCCAGATTGCGCCGGTCCTCGACCGGGCCCGTGACTTTCTGCAGCGCGAGATGGATGCTGGTCACCTGCGGCGCTCCGACCCGGAGATGCTCCTGTTGTCGCTGTATTCGACCGTCGTCGGGGTGGCCACCGAGCTGGAGGTCCAGCGAGCCATGGGGCTGCCACCGAC